>OGLS01000650.1_pt1 | contig 29599 bp, 26 predicted proteins | sample 1572881 | NCBI WGS metagenome assembly OGLS01 (sample SAMEA2582013, study PRJEB24529) | metagenome | biome: Human gut stool | place: China | collected 2011
AAGTGATATTTTCCCCGCAAAAAAGCGGCCGTCTGCTTTTTGACAGACGACCGCGTTTTATTTGCAGATTACCAGAGATTTACGACCTCGTTGTACAGGCCCTCGTAGCTCTTGGCGGAGTTAGACCAGCTGAAATCGCACTCCATGGCGCGCTTGACCAGCACGGGCCAGCCATCCTTCTGCCAGTAGCCCTCCTTGGCACGCCAGCAGGCTTCATACAACTCGTGGGCGTTATAGTTGGCAAAGGTGAAGCCGTTTCCGTAGCCATCGCCGGAGTCGCGGATGGAGTCCTTCAGGCCACCGGTCTCGCGGATGATGGGAATCGTGCCGTAACGGCAGGAGACCATCTGTGCCAGACCGCAGGGCTCGGAGCGGGACGGCATCAGGAACATATCTGCGCCGGCGTAGATTTCCTGCGCCAGCTTGGCGTTGAAACCAATGTACACACCGACACGGCCCGGATTGCGGGCGCACAGCTCATTGAAGAAGTTCTCGTACTGGGCTTCGCCGGAGCCGAGGACAACCAGCTCGATGCCCTGCTGCAGCAGGCCCTCTGCAATGGCCTGAACCAGATCCACACCCTTGTGGCCAACCAGACGGGTGACCATGGCCATGACCGGGCTGCCGTCCTTATGCAGCCCAAACTCGTCCTGCAGGTAGGCCTTGCAGGCTGCCTTTCCATCCTGGAAGGTCTCGGCATCGTAGTTTTTGGCGATGTCGGGATCGGTCGCGGGGTTGAACACATCCACATCAATGCCGTTGAGGATGCCGCACAGCTTATACTGTTTCTGACGCAGCAGGCCGTCCAGGCCATGGCTGAACCACGGGTGGGGCTGACGGTTGTCACCTTGTCGGCACACTCGATTGCGCCCTTCATGAAGTTGGCGCAGCCGTCATACTCGACCACATGGGCGTCGCGGGCACCGATGCCGCAGGTATCCTCCAGAATATCCAGACCATACTTGCCCTGATAGGCGATGTTGTGGATGGTAAAGACCGTTTTGATGCGGCTGAACTTGTCCAGATGGCGATAGTACAGGTTGAGATAAACCGGGGTCAGCGCGGTCTGCCAGTCGTTGCAGTTGATGATGTCCGGCTCAAAGTCAGTGTAGAACAGCATCTCCAGAATCGCGCGGGAGAAGAAGGCGAAGCGCTCGCCATCATCGTAGAAGCCGTAGAGGCCGCTGCGCTTGAAGTAATACTCATTATCAATGAAGTAGTAGACCACGCCGTCGCGCTCGGCCTTGAACAGACCGCAGTACTGGCTGCGCCAGCCCACCGGCACGCTGAAGTTGGTGACATAGGTCAGCGTATCCTTGAATTTCAGATCACCGTACAGCGGCATGACCACGCGGGCATCAATGCCATCGCGGACCAGTGCCTTGGGCAGAGCGCCCGCAACATCGGCCAGACCGCCGGACTTGGCAAACGGAGCAGCCTCGCTGGCTGCATACAGAATTTTCATAAGCACCTCCGTGCGAATTTCACAAAATGAGAGCGGGGGAAAGCTTCTGCTCTCCCCCGCCCTCTCATCAAAGCCGGCTCCGGGGAGAGGGAGTTCGACCTCTATGAGCGTTATTCTCCCCCAACACCGGCGGCGGACCGCCGGTGCGGATGGCGTACCGGTTATACGCTGTGGTTTTTAGCAATAAATACCGGGAAGGTGTCGGTGCCGGCAAGCCTCTTGTCCTCCGTAATGTGGACATTCTTGTCGGTCACGACATACTCAACATTGGCGTTGGGCTCGACCACGGTATCCTGCATCAGGACGCAGTTCTTGACGACAGCGCCCTTCTTGATCTTGCAGCCGCGGAACAGCACGCTGTTCTCCACGGTGCCCTCGATAACGCAGCCGTCCGCCAGCAGGCTGTTCTTGACGGAGCTGCCCTGCAGATAACGGGTCGGGTTATCGTCACGAATCTTGGTGTAGATGGGGGCCGGTCCGAACAGTGCGTTCATGCTGCCGTCCTGCAGCAGGCGCATATTCTCATCGAAATAGCTCTTCATGTCGGAGATGCGGGCCGCATAGCCGTCAAACTCATAGGACTGGACATTCAGCAGCTTGAGGTTGCGGGCCAGAATGTCGCGCTCAAAGTAGACCAGACCGCGGACAGAAGCGTCGTGGATCAGGTGGATCAGGCTCTCGCGCTCAATGACATAGATGTTCATGGCGAGGTTCTGCTCACCCATGCGGTAGTCATTGGAGAGGATCTCGGTCACACGGCCGTTCTCATCAGTGCGGATGGTGTAGTTATCACTGCGGGCACCCTCGGGGATGGGGGCGCGGTTGGAGACCATCGTGACATCAGCGCCGGACTTGACATGGGCGTCCACCAGCTTGCCGAAGTCAAAGTTCATGGCAATGTAGGAGTCGGACAGGATGACATAGCGCTCCTTCTGATCCTCGAGCCAGTTCAGGATGCTGTCCAGAGCGTCCACACGGCCGGAGTACAGTTTGACGCTGCGCTCTGCAAAGGGAGGCACAATGTTCAGGCCGCCGCGCTTGCGGGTCAGGTCCCACTCACGGCCTGCGCCGAGGTGATCCATCAGGGAGTGGTAGTTTTTACGCACGATGACAGACACATTGGCCATGCTGGACAGCGTGAAGTCGATCAGGCGGTAGCGTCCGCCGAAGGGGATGGAGGCCATCGAGCGCTCCGCCACCAGTTCGGGAACGAGGTTATCATAGGTGTTGGCGAAAATGACGCCGAGAGCGTTTACATTGCTGTTTACCATTGTTCCTCACCATCCTTTACATCGCTGGAAACCATTGCCTTGGGGCCGACCGTTGCACCCTTACCGATGACAACGCCGGAACCAACGGTAGCCACATCACCGGGCTCGGCAATGTTCAGGCCGCCCTCCGGCATGGCACCGACGGTGGCGCCCTCCTCGATCGTAACATTCTCCGCCACGATGCAGTGCTTGACGGATGCGCCCGCCTTGATGACAGTGCCTCCCATAACAACGGCTGCCTCAACGGTGGCACCCTTTTCCACAACGGCGCCGGGGAACAGGATGGAGTTATTGACCGTGCCGTTGACCTTGCAGCCCTCGGATACCATGGAGTTGACGATGGTGGCGTCGCTGCCGATCTGCTGGCATGGACGGCCGGTGTTGCGGGAATAAATCTTCCAGTTTTCATCGAACAGGTTGATGCCGGAATGCTTGGGGTCCAGCACCTCCATGTTGGCCTGCCACAGGCTGTCGATGGTGCCGACATCCTTCCAGTAGCCTTCAAAGGGATAGGCATACAGCGGGACCTGGTCGGCCAGCATCGCCGGGATGACGTTCTTGGAGATCGTGCCGACGTCCTTCCAGTAGCCGCTGAAGTGGTAGGCGTACATACGGCGGCCGTCCTTCAGCAGGTTGGGAATGACATTCTTGCCGAAATCGTTTTCGGAGTTGGGGTCAGCCTCATCCTCGGTCAGGTACTTCTTCAGGATATCCCAGTTGAAGATGTAGATACCCATGGAAGCCAGATTGGACTTCGGGTTCTTCGGCTTCTCCTGGAATTCGTTGATGCGGTCGTCCTCGTCGGTAACCATCAGGCCGAAGCGGGAGGCCTCGCTCCATGGCACCTCCATGACAGCAACGGAGAATTCTGCGTTCTTTTCCTTGTGGAAGCGCAGGAAGTCAGAGTAATCCTGCTTGCAGATCTGGTCGCCGGACAGAATGATGACATACTTGGGATCATAGCGGTCAATGAAGGACAGGTTCTGATAGATGGCGTTGGCGGTGCCCTTGTACCAGTCAGAGCCGCTGGCCTGCTGGTAGGGCGGCAGGACATGTACGCCGCCGTGCAGACGGTCCAGATCCCAAGGCTGGCCGTTGCCGATATACTCATTCAGGACAAGCGGCTGATACTGGGTCAGAATACCAACGGTATCAATGTCGGAGTTGACACAGTTGGAGAGCGGGAAATCGATGATACGATATTTTCCGCCAAACGGAACGGCCGGCTTGGCGAGCTTTTGGGTCAGCGCATAGAGGCGTGAGCCTTGGCCGCCTGCCAGGATCATTGCGATCATTTCTTTAGCCATAAGATTTCTCCCCTTAAATTTCGGCGTATGCCGTTTTTAACTTTATGACATTACCGCATACTCTCGGCTGCCGCCTGCTGCGATGCTTATGCCCGCAGGGCAGGGATTTGGCGGTGATGCTTTTTATCCAAAGGCGGTCATACCGTCGTTTTGGCTTTGGGCGGGCGTCCCCGGCGTTTGGGGGCTGCCTCCGTCTTGGCCGGTGCTGCAGGGGCAGCGGCCTTTGCAGTGGCTTTCGTTGCCTTTTTGGCAGCGGGCTTTGTCGGCTTTGCCGCCTTTTCGTCAGCAGCATCCACCTTCTTGGTCCGCGGCTTGCGGGCTGCGGGCACACTGAGGTAGAGGGTGGACATCGGCGGCAGCGTCAGCGAAATATGCTGGTCAAAGCCGTGCATCGGGCCTTTCTCGCTCTTGACCGTGCCGTTAGTGACACCGGAGCCGCCGTACTTCTTGTCGTCGGAGTTGAGGATTTCCTTGTAGCTGCCGGGATTCGGCACGCCCATCTGGTAATCCTTGCGGAGCACGGGGTTGAAGTTGCAGACAACAAGGAGCATCTTCCCTGCCGCATCACGGCGCAGGAAGGCGATCACACTCTGCTTGCTGTCATCCGGTACGATCCACTGGAAGCCCTCCCAGCTGTAATCCACCTGCCACAGGGCGGGCGTTTCGCGGTAGAAGTGGTTCAGATCCTTGACATAGCCCTGCAGCTCGCGGTGCTTGTCATAGCCCAGAAGCATCCAGTCCAGCTGCTTTTTCTCGTCCCACTCGATAAACTGGCCGAAATCCTGCCCCATAAAGAGCAGCTTCTTGCCGGGGTGGGCCATCATATAGCCGAAGAAGGTGCGCAGGTTTGCGAACTTTTCCTCATAATCGCCGGGTTTCCCAAGGAAAATAATATGTTCTCCAACGCGCGGAACCAGTTCCAGCTCTTTGGCAGGAGTGACATTTATCTGTTCAATTTGGGCCTCCCATAGAGGATGATTTTGTAGGAAGATACCTAACTTATATAATTCTTTCGTGGCAAAGTCACGGTCTACACTACCGGTAACAACAGCTACATGGGCCGAACTGTTGGGTATCGGCATCACTTTTCCTTTGCTGTCAATGTAATAATTGTCTCCGTTGGCAGCCATTACCCTTAATAAAGGCAAACGCTGCGTAACTTCGATGCCTATCTTACGGCCGGGAGTGCGGTAGCATTCCACATTTTCAATCAATGGGTGCTTGCTGAGTTCATCTTCCAAAAGCCGGGTATTGATATCTCCCATTTTTTTCCCTATGGGAGACAGTTTCTTACTGTTAAGTAAGCGGAGTACTTCTTTTTGGGTGATGAAACCATGGTCGATACTGTCATTGATAATCAATTCCATACCCTTGCAAGTCTGATCTGCAGGCTTGGTATTGAAGACTGTAACTGCTACTATAAGGTAAGCTGTTATCAGTAACAAGAACAGGAGTATGAAAATTCGTTTAATCATTGTTTGTTCAGTAATTCGCAGATTTGGGGAACATAGTTTTCAATGTCTCCTGCACCTAAAGTGATTAATACTTCTATATTCTTATTTCTCAGTACATCTAGAATCTCTTCTTTTGAACACATGGATTTCTCAATGCCGGGGCGCAGATTGTCGTAAATCAATCGGCTGCTTACTCCGGGAATAGGTTTCTCTCGTGCCGGATAGATATCCACCAAAATTACTTCATCCAGCAATGACAGACTATCGGCAAAGTCTTGGTAGAAGTCACGTGTACGGGTATAGAGATGCGGCTGAAATACTGCAGTCAGTTTCTTGTCCCGGTATAAAGCACGCATGGAAAGAATACTTTGACGGATTTCAGACGGATGGTGGGCATAGTCACTCAGGAATACTACTTTGTCGTTCTTGATTTTAAAGTCAAAACGACGGTCTACTCCACGGAAAGTTTTCATGCCTTCTTTTATCTCTTCATTGGTGACACCACTCATTTGGGCCAATGCCATAGCTGCCACTCCATTTTCAATATTAATGGCAATGGGCACCCCCAATTGAATATCATCAATATTGCCCAATGGCGAAATATAGTCAAAGAATATTTCACCGCTTCCGATACGGATATTCTCTGCATGAAAGTCACCTTCTTCTTTAGAATAGGTATATAGTTGTACACCTTCTTGTAAATCGGGTTGCAATTCAATGCCTTTGCGCATGATAAGCGCTCCCCCCGGACGAATTAAAGAAGTGTAATGGCGGAAGCTTTCCAAATAGGCTTCTTTAGTGCCGTAGATGTCCAAATGGTCGGCATCAGTAGCAGTAACTACCGATATATAAGGTGAAAGCCAATGAAAGGAACGGTCGAATTCATCAGCTTCGATGACTACATATTCACTGGTATCGGACAACAGTAAATTAGTTCCGTAATTTTTTGAGATACCTCCCAGAAAAGCGTTACAGCCTACATGGGATTGATGAAGCAAGTGGGCTGTCATGGTCGAAGTGGTTGTTTTGCCGTGTGTGCCGGCTACACAAAGACCTTTTCCGGCACGAGTTAACATGCCCAATACTTGCGAACGTTTCTGTATCTCGAATCCATTTTCACGGAAATAGGTAAACTCTTTATGTGTTTCGGGAATAGCAGGAGTATATACGACCAAAGTGCTTGATGCGTCACGGAATGATGCGGGTATTTGGTCTGAGCTGTCTTCGTAATGAATAGCTGCTCCTTCTTCTATCAACTTTTCCGTCAGTTCACTTGGAGTACGGTCATAGCCACCTACATTCTTGCCTTTTGACAAGAAGTAACGTACCAATGCACTCATACCGATGCCTCCGGCACCGATAAAGTAAACTGATTTTAGTGTATTAACATTCATTTCTCTTTCTATAATCATCAGCCAATTCATAGACTTCGCGTGCAATCACATTTGCAGAGTCTGTAAAGGCCAGTTTTGCAATATTTGTACTTAAACTCTTTAGCAATTCAGGATGTTGGACAGCTTCAATTGCTTTATCCAACAAAGCTTCTTTGGCAGCAGCATCTTTTATGTAGAGCGCTGCATTTTTATTGACTAGCGCCAATGCGTTTTTGGTTTGATGGTCTTCTGCTACGTTGGGAGAGGGTACCAGAATGACCGGTTTCTGCAATAAACAGAACTCAGAGATAGAACCGGCCCCGGCACGGCTGATTACCAAGTCAGCAGCACTGTATGCCGATGCCATGTCGCTAATGAAATCGGTAACATGAAGCATGGGCAGTTCCCCTGCTTTAGCCACGGCTGCACGAACTTCATCAATGTAAATCTTACCGGTTTGCCAGATGAACTGCACACCTGATGTGCGTATCTTTTCAAGTCCTTCCATCATACAGTGGTTGATAGTACGTGCGCCAAGACTTCCTCCCAAAATAAGGACAACTTTCTTTTCGGGGTTAAGCCCAAAGGAACGGATGGCTTCTTCGCGACTGATAGTATGATTGAGTAACCCTTGGCGTACAGGATTACCGGTCAGGATGATTTTATCTTTTTCGAAGAAACGTTCCATACCGTCGTATGCTACACATATCTTGCAGGCTTTTTTTGCCAACAGTTTATTCGTAACTCCGGCATAAGAATTCTGCTCTTGCAACAAGGTGGGGATTCCCATCATACCGGCTACTTTCAATGTAGGGCCGCTGGCATATCCACCGACTCCGACTGCTGCATGAGGACGGAATTCTTTGATTATTTTGCGTGCTTTCCACTGGCTCTTTGCCAGTTTGTAAAGAACGGATATATTTTTCAGCAAGTTCTTACGGTCGAACCCTGCAACGGGTAAACCTTTTATCGGATAACCGGCAGCGGGAACACGATGCATTTCCATTCTGCCTTCAGCACCTACGAACAGGATTTCCGCTTCGGGATGTTGCTCTTTAATGGCATTGGCAATGGATACGGCAGGGAAAATATGTCCGCCGGTTCCTCCTCCGCTGATGATAATTCTTAAATTCTCTTCCATTTCTTGCTCTATTTTGATGCAAAGTTATGAATAAACTCCTAATATGTTCAGTCTTAGACTGATTTATTGTTTTCGGAAGCTTCTGTCGGTATTGTTTCGTCTGTCGGAATAGATTCTGAAACCTCCGAAAGCGTATCTTCGTTTCCAGGTTTGCCGGCTGCTTCTGCTGTTACCAGGCCTCGTGCGTGTTCCAGCAAAATTTGGGTAGCTGCTTGTAACTTGACTTCGGCAGTAGTCTCTTCTTCCTGTTTCTTTTGTTCTTCTTTCTCTGCTACATATCGGCTGACACTGAGAATCATGCCGATATAGGCGCAGTTGATTAAAGTAGAGGTACCTCCCTTACTGATGAGAGGCAATGGTTGTCCTGTAACAGGGAAAAGACCTACTGCCACCATCATATTCAACATAGCTTGAGAAACTAGCAAAATGGCAATACCCATGACAAGGAATGCGGGAAAAGCTTTTTCGCTTTTTCGAGCTATCTTTCCGGCGCGCATCAGCAACCAAATGTAGAGTACGACAACAAAGCCGCCTCCCAACAACCCAAGCTCTTCGATGACGATAGCAAAAATAAAATCGGAAAATGCTTGCGAAAGGAAATCTCGCTGGACACTGTTGCCCGGCATTTTACCAATGATATTGCTGGAGGCAATGGCGATATTGGCATGGGCAATCTGGGCATTCTTGTCAATATCATATTTGGCGGCCGGAACCGCTTCTTTATCTTCGAAGAACCCTTTAATACGATTCTGCCACGTCTCTACACGATGCATCATCGGTATATCACGATATTGCTTTGCGGGTGTTACCATAATCATTCCTATAAATATGACGGCAATGACTCCCACGATAGAAATCAGCTTGAGAAGTTGCTTCCATGGTACGCGACCGATAATCATCATCAGAAAAACGACTCCAAACAGTAACATGGCTGTTGAACCGTTCTCGGGAGCAATCAATATGAATACGATACCGGTAATCCACATGATATATTTGAATGCCTTCGGATTGGCGCCGTCTTCTTCCTGAAACTTGGAAAGAATGAAAGCAGTAACGATAATAACAGCCATTTTTGCAAGCTCGGACGGTTGAAACTGGATGCCGAAAAAAGTCATCCATCGGGCTGCTCCGTTCACACGGTCACCTGTAATGATACCCATCCCCATTACGAATACCAATAAAACTGCTGATATAGGTAATAAGAAGAAGGGAAGAACCCTAAACCACTTGCAGGGAATGTTATGCACCAGTACCACAATACAAGCACCTACCATCAGGATAACACTATGCTGGGTGATGGGCCCCCAATGGTCTCCACTTTTATAAGTAAGCGTACTGGCAGCGCTGAATACCTCTACAATGGAAATCAAACAAAGAAACAGGAAGATAATCCAGATTACTTTGTCGCCCTTGAATAAGTCTTTTATCAGGTCCATGCTATTTAATTTTCAGTTTATACGTTGAAATAAATAAGATTACCTCTTTTACAATGCTCTTACACAGTCTTTAAATTGCTCGCCGCGGTCTTCGTAACTTTTAAAAAGGTCGAAGCTGGCACAACAAGGGCTCAACAGTACTGATTCACCTTTCTTTGCCATGCGATAGGCTGCGTCCACAGCATCTTTCATGCTTTGAACGTCAGCTGTGGGAAGTCCGAATGGGTCGAAGAACTCATGCAGCTTTTCATTATGTAATCCCATATAAATGAGTCCTACACATTTCTCTTTTACCAAGTCGGCGATTTCATTGTAATCATTACCTTTATCTTTTCCGCCTAAAATCAAGACTGTTTTTGTCTTCATGCTTTGTAATGCATACCAACAAGAGTTGACATTGGTGGCTTTTGAGTCATTGATATAGTCTACTCCTTTTACGCGGCATACTTTTTCCAGGCGGTGTTCCACTCCTTTGAAGTCTCCTAAGGCTTCGCGGATACATTCTTTGCGAATGCCGGCCAGGTTAGCAGAAATACCGGCTGCCATGGAGTTGAATAAATTATGAGTACCGGTCAGGGCCAACTCTTCTTGCTCCATATTGAAAGCAATCGGTTTGGTGAAGCATACCTTGTCTTTCTCAACATAGGCTGCTGCTCCTTCTTCTTTTTGCTCGGCAAAGGGATAGTAGTGTCCGTGAATTCCATATTTATGTAGCTCACGCTGAATAATCGGATCATCATTCCAGAAAATAAAGGCATCTTCGTCCGTCTGATTTTGTATGATACGGAATTTTGCATCCACATAATTCTGCATCTTATGGTCATACCGGTCTAAATGATCCGGGGTGATATTCATCAGCACCGCAATATTGGCATGAAATTTATACATATTATCCAATTGGAAGCTACTCAGCTCAATTACATAATAATCATAATTGCATTCAGCCACTTGGAAAGCAAGGCTTTGCCCTATATTTCCGGCCAGACCGACATTCAGTCCTGCCTTTTTAAAGATATGATAAATCAGGGAAGTAGTGGTGGTTTTGCCATTACTGCCTGTAATACAAATCATTTTTGCATTTGTATAACGTCCCGCAAATTCTATTTCAGAGATAATAGGGGTTCCTTGTGCTTTCAGTTTCAAAATCATCGGGGCATCATTAGGGATACCGGGGCTTTTTATTACTTCATCAGCATTTAGTATCAACTCTTCCGTATGCTTTCCTTCTTCCCATGCAATGCCTCGTTCGTTCAGCATATCTTTGTATTTGCTCTTAATCATAGACATGTCTGAAACAAATGTATCAAAACCTTGTTTCTTAGCCAGAACTGCTGCTCCCGCACCGCTCTCTCCGGCTCCTAATATGACAATTCTCTTAGCCATAATCAATTTTTGTTTATCTTATCTTTAATGTAATAATTGTAATTGCAGCCAGTACGATGGTGACAATCCAGAAACGTACTGTGATTTTTGATTCATGGAATACATTGCCGGGTTTTGTAAAAACATAGCTGCAATTAGGGTCTAGTTGTGCTAATGTAGTGCGGAAATGGTCATGGATAGGTGTACGCTTGAAAATGCGTTGGATATGTCCTTTCTTTTTCCCGCTTTTGAAATATCTTACTTGAAGAATGACCGATAAGTTTTCTATCAAGAAGATTCCGCAAAGGATGGGTATAAGCAATTCCTTATGGATAATAATTGCAAATACCGCTATGATACCACCAATGGTCAAGCTTCCCGTATCGCCCATGAACACTTGTGCCGGGAATGCATTGTACCAAAGGAAACCGATGAGTGCACCGATAAATGCACATATAAATATAACCAGTTCTTCGCTGCCGGGGATATACATTATATTAAGATATCCGGCGTATTCGATGTGACTGGACACATATGCTAGAATTCCAAGTGTTAGACCTATGATGGCGGAGTTTCCGGCTGCCATTCCATCCATGCCATCGTTCAAATTGGCACCATTTGAAACTGCCGTTACAACAAAAATGGTTACTAAAACGAATAATATCCATCCGGCAGTTTGGGCATGGTCACCTAGGAAACCGACAAAATCGGCATAATCCAAGTTGTTGTTCTTAAAGAATGGTATCGTTGTCTTTGTTGACTTTTCATTTTGAGCTTTATGGACAATCTCCACTATTTCTCCTCCTTTTTGTATTTCCACATTCTCACGGATAACTACGTTAGGGCTTAAATAGAGAGTCAATCCTACGATTAATCCCAAACCAACCTGACCGATAATCTTAAACTTGCCGTGCAAGCCTTCCTTGTCTTTACGGAAAACTTTGATATAGTCATCCAAAAATCCTAATGTGCCTAGCCAAACAGTAGTGATCAGCATCAATATCATATAAATGTTATCCAGTTTCCCCAATAAAAGACAGGGAATAAGGATAGCAACAATAATAATGATTCCTCCCATTGTAGGAACGCCTACTTTTTTTACATTAAAAGGGTCGATAGAAGCATCGCGTTGGGTCTCCGTAATCTGTTTCCGTTTCAGTAAGTTAATAAAATATTCTCCGAAGATGGCAGATATCAACAATGAGAGGATGACAGCCATCAAGGAACGGAATGATACATAACCGAACATTCTAGCTCCGGGAAAATCACACTGCTCTAAAAAATTAAATAAATAATATAGCATTTCTTGTTGGTTTATTCATTAGCAAATATATCTTTCAATACCTCCTTATCATCAAAATGGTGCTTTATACCTTTTATTTCCTGATAATTTTCATGCCCTTTTCCGGCAACCAGCACAACGTCTTTGGCTTGGGCAAGCATGCATGCTGTACGGATAGCTTCTTTTCGGTCTGCTATGCTGATGACCTTACGCATATTTTCTTTATTCAATCCTGCAAGCATATCATTGATAATATCCTGTGGCTCTTCAAAGCGGGGATTGTCTGACGTGATGATGACTTTGTCACTTTGCTTGGCTGCTTCTTGAGCCATTAAGGGACGTTTGCCTTTATCACGGTTGCCGCCCGCACCTACAACCGTAATCACCTTTCCTTTTCCGTTCAATACCTCGTGGATGGCATTCAATACATTTTCTAGTGCATCGGGAGTATGTGCATAATCGACGATGGCTGTATAGCCTTTGGGTGAACGCAAGGAATCAAAACGTCCGGCAACAGGACGTAGTGTGCTTAAAGCAAGAAGAACATCTTCCGGTTTCTTTCCCAACAGACAGCCTGCGCCATAAACGGCTAATAGATTGGAAGCGTTAAAACGTCCGATAAATTGCACGTTGACTTCTACATTGTTAATGTCCAGCAGCATTCCTTCAAATCCGTCTTCAAGTACTTTGCCTTTAAAGTCACTGAGGCTGCGGAGGGAATAGGTGCTGACTTTCGCTTTGGTATTCTGTGTCATAACCAAGCCGTTTCTATCGTCCAGGTTGGTTAGGGCAAAAGCACTTTTCGACAAGCCATCAAAGAATGCTTTCTTGGCTTTCAGGTAATTCTCAACTGTTTTGTGATAATCCAGATGGTCGCGCGTTAAATTGGTGAAAATACCTCCGGCAAACTTTAAACCTCCGATACGCTTTTGGGCAACAGAATGTGAACTGACTTCCATAAAGACATACTTACAACCTTCGTCTGCCATACGGCCTAATAATTGATTTAATGTAATGGGATCAGGAGTAGTATGGTCTGTGGGAACTGCTTCATCGTCAATATAATTACAAACTGTGGATATTAAGCCGACCTTATAACCGAATTTGCGGAACATATTATATAATAAGGTGGCAATGGTGGTTTTACCGTTTGTCCCGGTAACGCCTACCAACTCCAGTTTTGATGTTGGGTCACCATAAAAGGCAGTAGCCAGTTTCCCGACAATATCTTCTGTATCGCCTACTTTGATATAAGTAATATTTTCATTCAATGTTTCGGGAAGAGTCTCGCACACCACTGCAACGGCACCTTTTTCTATTGCTTTTGTGATATAAGCATGTCCGTCTGTCTGCGTACCTTTTACAGCTACAAACACATGTTCCGGTTCAATAAGACGTGAGTCTATATTGATTCCTGAAATCTCTTTGGTGGTATTGCCAATGATCTCGCTTACGGTTATACCTTTGATAATCTCTTCCAGTTTCATATCTTTCTTCTATATTAATTTAATCGTAATTGTATGGTTTGTCCCTTGCGTATGGTATTGCCGGCAGGAATACTCTGCGACTTGACTTTACCCATTCCGCTTAGACGGGTTTTCAAACCGATACTCTCCAATAGGTAAACAGCATCTTTGGCGCCCATGCCGATTACGCTTGGTACCAGTTTATTATTTATTTCTTTTTTGCTGAACATTACATTGTCGGGATTTGTCGTAACGTTCCCCCAAACCGGTTTGTCAATTGAATAGCTGTTTGACAGACCGGTGGTTCTTATATCAATCTGATTCAGTATATAGTTTGCAGCTCCTATATCCCCATGTTTCACGTCAGGAACTAAGATAGAAGTTGAATCTTTCGCACCTTGTAAGTCCTGAGCAAGATGTTTTGCAAACACACGCTCGGCAATATTGCGGAATACAGGGCCGGCCATACCGCCTCCCGATGCCGGATAGCCATTCTTTTGAATGGCTACGATACAACTGTATCGGGGAGATTCGGAGGGGAAATAGCCGCAGAAGCTAACCAAATATTGGCGCATACCATTGGTGTATCCCGATTTTCCCTGAGATACTTGAGCTGTACCTGTTTTTCCTGATACATGAAACTGTTTGGAACCTGCTTGTCGTCCTAATCCCTCGCTAACCACCTTTTCAAGAATAACTTGTATCTCTTGAATTGTTTTGGGAGAAGCTATTGCCGGATTAAGAACCTCGGTCGGAATTTCTTTCACAACTTGTCCGTCTTTCATAATCGCCTTGACAAATTTAGGTTTAACCATCACACCATTGTTTGCTATAGCGTTATAGAAAGTTACCGTACTGATAGGAGGAATCTGTGTCTCATATCCGATAGACATCCATGCCAATGCTGTTTTTGACCAATTGTTTTTGTTGGGCATACGGATAAATGGATCACCTGCTCCCGGGATATCCAAATGAAGTGGGGACGCTATACCTAATTTATATAAGCCTTGCACATACTTCTCAGGATGGTCGTGATAGTTTTGGTCTATTAACCGTGACACACCAATATTGGAAGAATACATTAATGTTTGCGTAGTAGTGATTACGCCATATCCTCCACGATGCCAGTTATGGTCTTTCATACGGGCGCCATGCATATTATAAACACCGTTTCCGGTATCAATTGTTTGGTCGGGTGTTATTTTTCCGTCTTCAAGAGCTACCATGATAGAGGCTGTCTTAAAAGTAGACCCGGGTTCCATCATATCGGAGACCGCATTATTGCGAATCTCTCTGTATACTCCATCAGCACATTTGGTCATATTGACAATAGCTTTGATTTCTCCGGTTTGAACTTCCATTAAAATAGCAACTCCTACGGTTGCATTAATTTCTTTCAATTTATCGACCAATGCTTTTTCTGCGATATCTTGCATACCGACATCGATTGTCGTAATGATATCACATCCGTTAACAGGCGGTATATCTACTATGTTCAAGTATTTGTTCATCACTTTTTGGCGGTGAGTAATACCTTCACGTCCCTTTAGTATAGAATCGTAAGAAAGTTCCAAACCATTCTTGGCGCCTTGCTCAATGTCGGGATACATATCGCCTAATGTACGCATGGCTAATGAACCGAATGGCTTTTTGCGCTGGTTGAATGCCTGTTCGTGAAATCCACCCTTGTATTTGTTTAAGTTGAAGACGGGCAGACGTTTAGCCTCTTTATATTGTATATAGGATATTCGTTTGGGATAAAGCAGGTAGTTGCGGCTTCCCTTTTTTCTACCTTTTAATATATGGGATTTGAATTCTGCTTTGCTCTTATCCGGGAAAATCTGGTGCAGGCCATCACAGATGGAGTCCATATAGAGCATCAGTAATGAGTCTTTCAGATGGCCGCCGGCTTTGAAGTCCATATAAATTTTGTATTCCGGAAGACTGCTTGCCATTAATTGCCCATCAGAAGAGATAATGTTTCCGCGGGTTGGGCGAACGGTTACGTTTTCTTTCACAAAACGGTCGGCTACATCTTTCCAATATTGCCGTTCGGCAAACATGATGACGCCGGCTTTGCAAATTATTGCAATACCTATCAATACCATCACCAATATGATGAAGGAATAACGGGTCATTATGTTCTTTTGGTTCGGCATCATAATTTTAGTCTTTTTTTATCAGATAAGGACGGTTGGTCGCTGTTTGTAAATGACTCTCTTCCGTCGATATATATTCTTCGATACGTGACTGACGGCTCTTCTCCATTAATTCGGATGAACGGGTAAGAGCATCATATTTAATATCTACTAAATCTTTTTTTAGCTTGTCTATTTCAATCAATTCCTGTTGGCTGCTATAACGGTTGTCAATGTACAACACCGTTAATATCATAATAAGGATAAGTAAACGAGTTTGTCTTTTAAAGAAGTCGTTTGCTAAAATATCTCCTCCTAATATGCTGCGGATAGACATGTGTTTAGGAGAAGTAGCGGTGTGCTCTTCCTTGGCCTGTTGCGTATTTTGCTTTTGTTCTTCTTCCATCTCGTTTATTTTTTTTCTGCAATTCTCAATTTAGCACTACGTGAACGGGGGTTTTGTTTCACCTCTTCGTTACCGGCAACGATTACTTTGTTATTTATCAGCTTGAATGGCGTTTGTACATTTCCGAAAAAATCTTGTTCCATTTTTCCTTCCACATTGCCGGTCTTCATGATATTTTTCACCATTCGGTCTTCCAGGGAATGATAGGTAATAACCACTAAACGCCCGCCCGGTTTCAGAGCTTCTGTAGCTGCATAAAGCATTTCCTTTAAAGCTTCCATCTCTTGGTTGACTTCAATGCGTAAAGCCTGAAATACTTTTGCTAGTTCTTTCTTTTCGCGTTCACGGCCAAATAAGGGTTTAATGATTTCCAAGAAATCACCAATCGTAACAATTGGTTTGTCTGCACGTGCTTTTATGAGGACGGATGCCAGCTTGCGGCTGTTCTTCAATTCTCCATAGAGGTAGAAAATGTCGGCAAGTCGTTCCTCATCGTAAGTGTTTACCACATCGGCTGCTGTCATGCCGGCACGTTTGTTCATGCGCATATCCAACTTTCCTTCAAAACGAAATGAGAAACCGCGTTCCGAATCATCAAAATGATGAGAAGAAACACCCAAGTCCGCTAAAATGGCATCTACACCTTCTATGTTATGATAACGAAGAAAATTATGTAAATAGCGGAAGTTGCTGCGCACAAAAGTAAAACGCCGGTCGTTTACAATGTTCTTTTCGGCGTCTTCGTCCTGATCAAAACTGAGCAAGCGTCCCGTATGATCCAGGCGATTCAGTATTTCTTTGGAATGACCGCCACCTCCGAATGTTACATCTACATAGATGCCTCCGGGTTGGATGTTCATTCCGCTTACACTCTCGTCCAGTAGTACCGGTATGTGATATATCTGTTCTGTTTCGCTCATTCTAATCCTTCATTATTGTTGTTTCCCATTATTTCTTCTAGCTCCTTGCCGAAATCTTCAGGCGCAATGAACGGCTTGTCTGCAATTTTCTTTGCCCATATTTCGATAGTGTCATCCATTCCGATGAATCTGACCTCTTGCCGGATGTCTGCCAGCTTTAAGTATCTTTTGGGAATGAGAAAACGTCCGTTACCGTCCAGTGTGATGATTTCTACGTCTGATACAAATTGGCGGAAAATCATCTGATGTTTGGAGTTCCAACGATTGAGCTTGCTGCGCAGTTCGTTCATCTGCTCATTCCATACACTTTCCGGGTATAAAACCAGGCAATCCTGATAGGTGTCTTTACGTAAAATCAGGCATTCTTCGGCTGCCGTTTGTAACTGCTTCCTGAATACAGCCGGGAAAAAGACTCTTCCTTTTGCATCTGTTTTTGCTTCCGAATTGCCGAGAAATCTCATGTTTATACCTTATTATATTATTCAGGTTGTAAAATTACACAATTCCCCACAATTCCCCACAATAAAACCAAGAAAATATTTCGAGAAGTTTTCAACAGGCTGTTAAAGTAGCTATACGCTTGGTAAACAGGAAGTTTAATTTTAATAATTTTCTTATAAAAAGGAGTGGAATCCGGTTTGTGTGAGAAGTGAAAAAAGGAGGCTGAATAATTGCACATTCGTTTTTAAACTGCGCAAAAATAGTGCGCTTTGTATTGCCTCAGACACAAAAACTCTTAATTTTTTTAGAGAAGGGTTCATTTTTCTGTCATAAATTGCCAATATAAAAAAAGATAAGTTACTTTTGCAATGAAAAGACATTTATAAAATGGCTGACGACTCTATATTTTTAATTGACATAGATAAGATTTTAAAGACGAAAGCAGGGAAGAAATCCAAATACATTCCCCGCTTTGTTACTTCATACTTGAAGCGTATTGTGCATCAGGATGAGTTGAACGTCTTTCTGCATGACTCCAAAGATAAAGTCGGAGTTGAATTTTTGGAAGCTTGTATGGAGTTTCTGGATGCTAAAGTGGAAATTAAAGGTCTGGAAAACTTGCCTAAAGAGGGTAAGTGCACTTTTGTGAGTAATCATCCGCTGGGAGGACAAGATGGTGTTGCTTTAGGATATATTCTTGGGAAGCACTATGGCGGTAATGTCCGTTACTTGGTTAATGATTTGTTGATGAACCTGCACGGCTTGGCGCCGTTGTGTATTCCAATCAATAAAACCGGTTCTCAGTCCAGAGATTTTCCTAAAATGGTAGAAGCGGGTTTTTCTTCTGATAATCATATTATTATGTTTCCAGCCGGACTCTGTTCGCGTCGTCAGAATGGTGTGATAAGAGATCTGGAATGGAAAAAGACTTTCGTAACCAAGAGCGTGGAGACGCAACGCGATGTAGTACCTTTGCATTTTGAAGGACGGAACTCGGATTTTTTCTATAATTTGGCCAACTTATGTAAATTTGTAGGTATTAAGTTTAATATTGCTATGCTTTATTTGGCTGATGAAATGTTGAAAAATCGACATAAAACTTTTACCTTGACCATTGGTAAACCTATTCCCTGGCAAACTTTTGATAAGTCTAAAACTCCTGCGCAATGGGCGCAGTTTGTAAAGGACGTTGTCTATAAACTATAACAGACAAAGGAGAGAGAAATATATATATGGAAGAGATTATTGCACCAATTAACAAAGAAATCCTAAAGGCGGAATTAACAGAGGATAAGCGCCTTAGATTTACTAATAAAAGTCATAATGAGATTTATGTCATAACCTATCAGGATTCCCCCAATGTAATGAAGGAAATCGGTCGTCTGCGTGAGATTGCTTTCCGTGCTGCGGGAGGAGGTACAGGAAAATCAATGGATATTGATGAGTATGACATTATGGAGAATCCCTATAAGCAGTTGGTGGTATGGAATCCGGAAGCTGAAGAAATATTGGGTGGCTATCGTTATCTGTTAGGCGATGAGGCTCAATTTGATGAACATGGAAAACCACTTTTGGCAACAGCCCATATGTTTAATTTCTCCGAAACATTCTTGAAAGAATACCTGCCTTATACCGTCGAACTCGGACGTTCGTTTGTGACGCTGGAGTATCAGTCGACACGTGCAGGTTCAAAAGGTTTGTTTGCTCTTGATAATTTATGGGATGGCTTGGGAGCCTTGACGGTTATCAAACCGAATGTGAAGTATTTCTTTGGCAAGATGACAATGTATCCCAGTTATCACCGTCAGGGACGTGATATGATTCTTTACTTCCTCAATAAGCATTTTGGCGATAAGGATAAACTGATTACTCCGATGAAATCGTTGGAAATTGAAACGGACCCGGAACTATTGAAGAACTTGTTTTGTTATGAATCTTTCAAGGAGGATTATAAGGTGCTTAATACTGAGGTGCGTAAGTTGGGTTATAATATCCCCCCATTGGTAAATGCATATATGAGTTTATCTCCGACGATGCGCATGTTTGGTACTGCTATTAATTATGGATTTGGTGATGTTGAAGAAACAGGTATTTTGATTGCTGTCAATGAAATATTGGAAGAGAAGCGTGTGCGTCATATTGAATCTTTTGTGAAACAGCATCCGGAATCATTGAAGATAACCTCGGGGGCGCATCCTGTTTTAACGAAATAAGTAATTGTATATACATAGAGAGGCCGTGAGGCCGGACAGGTAATTGCCGGAAGGCAGTTGAAGTATTCGGGCAGGTGTAAACTTGCCCGAATGTCTTTTAGGGATAACCTGTGTCGTTTTTCTCCGATACATTAAAATCACTCAGAAACAGTTGATGATATAATAAGTTGCACATACTTATGCCTTCATGCTCTTGTTTTTTGTTTCTTTTGTCGATGAAAGTAAGATATTCGTTAGTCACGGCCGTGGTTAAGTTTAACCACGGCCGTGACTAACTTTAACCACCCGGGTGAGCAGGCTTAACCACGGCCGTGGCTAAGCAATTGCAATAGGCTTCTATACAGCCGGAAGACTGTTGCCTTTTATTTTGCGGTAAAGGTCGAGCGCGTATACGTCGGTCATTCCGGATATATAATCGAGTACAGCCTGTATTTTTTCATACAAGGTAGGTGCATTCACATTATATTGGCTTGACATACGATTGATAAGTAGCTGTGAATAAGCTTTTTCTGGCGTACGCACTGCATTGATCATCAAGTCGATCAGCGTGCTGATTACCCGGAAACCGGCAAGTTCTATATCCAGCACATCACTCGAACGGTAAATCTTATGAAAAGCAATCTCCGAACAATGCTGGTATGCCTCTTTTAAAGGAGAACCGATATGTTTGATGAGTGACCCTTCAAACTCTCCTGAAAGGATTTCTTCTTCATGCTCTACGAATACCCGGGTGCATTCTTTTATCAATGCTCCGATGACTGAAGAACGAAGATAGGCAATCTGTTCATTAACATCCGTTACAATCCGGCAAATCTCTTCTATTCGCTGCTTTCTTTTGTCATCGAAGAATAAACTATATAACTCTTTTGTCTCGGCATGGGTCAGTAACTTCAGCTTGTGAGCGTCTTCTATATCCATCATTTGATAACAGATATCGTCTGCTGCTTCTACCAGATAAACTAGCGGATGACGGGCATATCTCAATGGTTCTCCTTCTTGGCTCAGCCGGGTGATTCCCAACTCGGTAGCTATTTTTTGGAAATCGGCTTCTTCGCTCAGAAAGAAGCCGAACTTTGATTTTTTTCCTGCCAGACGTGAAGAAAAAGGATACTTTACAATAGAGGCCAGGGTGGAATAAGTCATCACGAATCCACCTTTACGTCTTCCTTCAAACTGATGCGTCAAGAGCCGGAAAGCATTGGCGTTTCCTTCAAAGTGTATCAAATCATCCCATTCTATCGATGAAAGCTCTTCTTTCAAGCCTATTCCTTTCCCTTCCGAGAAGTAAGTTGAGATGGCTTTCTCTCCGGAATGTCCGAAAGGAGGGTTCCCTAAATCATGTGCCAGACAAGCTGCCGATACGATAGAACCTATTTCTGATATATGAGAGTCTGCCAGTTCAGGATGTTTCTGCAATAGCCGGCTGGCCACATCATTTCCCAAAGAGCGCCCTACACACGACACTTCCAGACTGTGCGTCAGGCGGTTGTGCACGAATATGCTTCCCGGCAATGGAAATACCTGCGTTTTGTTTTGCAAACGACGGAAAGGGGCAGAGAAAATCAGCCGGTCATAGTCGCGTTGAAACTCGGAGCGGTCGTCTTTCCGTGCTTCGTGCAGCTCTTCCAGTCCGAAGCGTTTATTTGATATTAATTGTTTCCAGTTCATAATTCGGGGTTTATATGTTTGCAAAAGTATAAAATCTCCGTTTAAAAAACTGTAAACGCTTAGATAAATCCATTGAATTGTGTAGATTTGCATCTTATTAGATAAGTTAATTTTGAAAATGAAAGTACAGGTAATCAATAAATCAAAGCATCAGCTTCCCCAATATGCTACCGGGCAATCGGCGGGAATGGATATCCGCGCTAATTTGGACGAACCGATTGTATTAAAACCTTTGCAGCGCTGTCTTGTTCCGACAGGATTGTATATTGCCCTTCCCAAGGGGTTTGAGGCACAAATCCGCCCACGCAGCGGCTTGGCTCTCAAGAAAGGTATTGGTGTATTAAATTCTCCCGGTACTATCGATGCCGATTATCGGGGAGAGATTTGTATTATCCTGATTAACTTTTCGGCGGAGGAATTTACGATAGAAGACGGAGAGCGAATTGCACAGATGGTCATTGCCCGTCATGAACAGGCCGAATGGCAGGAAGTGGAAGTCTTGGATGAAACTGAACGTGGTGCCGGGGGCTTTGGACATACCGGTAAAAACTAGAATAGAATAATGAATAACAGACAAACAACTAAAAGATATTTGCCGCTATTGTGGCTTTGCCTTGTGGCTCTGCTCATGTCGTGCGGAACCATGCGGAAGGCGTCTTCTTCCCAAAAAACGCCGGCAGAAGAGCAGAAAGACCCGCTGACACCCGAACAGCGACGTAAATACGATTATTTTTTCCTGGAAGCACTCCGCATGAAGGAAAAAGGTGACCTTGACGCCGCTTTTGAAATGTATAGCCATTGCTTGGACATTTATCCGCAGGGGGCGGCGACTTTATATGAGATAGCTAAATTTTATATGTTCCTCAATCAGCCTGACAAGGGTGAAAGGGCTTTGAAGGAGGCAGTGGCGGCCGACCCGAATAATTATTGGTATAATCAGACACTTGCTGCTTATTATCAAAATAAAGGGGAGGCGGCAAAAGCAATCTATGTTTATGAAGACATGGTAAGTCATTTCCCAAAACGATTGGAACCATTGATGTCGTTGGTGGACCTTTATAACCGTACCAAAGACTATCAGCAGGTAATCAATACACTGAATCGCCTGGAGGAACGTGATGGAAAGTCCGAGGCTATCAGTATGGAGAAGTTCCGCATGTATTTGGCGATGGACAACGACGAACAAGCGTTTACCGAAATCGAGAATCTTGCGAAAGAATATCCATACGATATGCGCTATCTCACTATCTTGGGAGATGTTTATATGAACAACGGAAAGGAAGAAGAGGCGTATTCCATCTTCCAGAAGGTGTTGAAAGAAGAACCGGGATATGCTCCTGCCATGCTGTCTATGGCTACTTATTACGAGAAGAAGGGAGAAGACAGTCTGTATCAGGCTCAGTTGGACTCTATACTGTTGAACGACAGGGTGGAGAGCAATACTAAGATGAACATCATGCGTCAGCTCATTCTTCGTTCGGAACAAACCGACAAGGATAGTATCAAGATAGCCGGTTTGTTTAATTCCATGCTCGAAAGAAAACAGGAGAATGCGGACATCGCTATGTTGGCAGCTCAATATCTGCTGACCAAGAAGATGGACAAGGAATCCGTTCCTGTGCTTCATAAGGTGCTTGAGATTGATCCCGAAAACATTCCTGCCCGCCTGCAACTTCTGAGTTTCGCCATTCGCGAGCAAGATATGGATGAGGTGATAGCACTTTGTACTCCGGCATTGGAGTATACTCCCGAAACATTGGAATTCTATTATTATCTGGGACTTGCTTACCATCAGAAAGATCAGCCTGACGAGGCACTCGAAGTTTTTAAGAAAGGGGTGAACCAGGTAAATGAGAAAAGCGATAAGAATATCGTATCAGATTTCTATGCCATTATGGGAGATTTGTATCATATCAAGAAAATGAATGTCGAGGCATACGCTGCTTATGATTCGGCTTTGGTTTATAAAGAGGATAATATCGGTGCTCTCAATAATTATGCTTATTATCTGTCGGTAGAACGCGAGCACTTGGATAAAGCGGAGGAAATGAGTTATCGCACTGTCAAGGCTGAGCCGACAAACGGAACTTATCTCGACACATACGCGTGGATACTTTTTGAAAAAGGAAAGTATGCTGAAGCCCGTATTTATATTGATCAGGCCATGCAGAACGAGGGTGACAAGAGTTCGGTGGTGGTGGAACATTGCGGAGATATTTATTATATGAGCGGCGAAAAGGAAAAGGCATTGGAGTATTGGCGACAAGCCGAGAAACTTGCCAATGAACCGCCTCAAGAAGGCAGTGAACCGCGTGACGAGAAGGAATTGAAATTATTAAAGAAGAAGATTGCACAAAAGAAATACTTTGCAGAATGATGAAGCGTATCTATATTTATTTGTTCGGAGCCGTATTGCTGGCATTCGTTTCTTCCTGTTCTTCTACCAAGAATATGAAAAAGAGCGTGTCTATCGGTAATTTGTCGGAAACGGAGTATATGACTGAGGTTCTCAACCGTGCGCCGGCATGGGATGCTTTGACGGCAAAGATGTCAATGGCTGTCGACCTGAACGGAAAGGGAGCTACCAAAATAAGCGGCACTATCCGCATGAAGCGTGATGAAGTGATACAATTGTCTCTTACAGCTCCGTTTATCGGCATCGAAGTGGCGCGCGCCGAAATCTCTCCCGATGGGATATTGGTGATGGACCGCCTGAACAAGCGTTACGTGCAGGTATCGTTTGCAGAGCTTAAGGGGTTGGCAAAGGCAGATTTGGACTTTCACTCCCTGCAGGCATTGTTTCTGAACGAAATCTTCCTTCCCGGTAAGACAACATTATCTGCTCGCGATATTTCGGCATTCACCGTTCATCCCGAAAACGAGCATGCCGTGCTTGAGGTGAAGAACGGAAAGAAGTTTGCTTATCGCTTCCGCACCACAGCCGATGAAGGGTTGCTGAAAGAAAGCCATATCGGACTGGCAGGCACTTCTTACGGATTGCGTTGGAAGTATGATAAGTTCCGTCCGTTGGAGAAAAAACAGTTCCCGAGTCACATGTTTGTTTCCTTTGAAGGAGGCAAGAAACCCGTCACGGCCACTTTTGACTTTTCCCGTCTGTCTACCGGCAGTGATTGGGAAACCCATACCGATGTGCCCAAGAAATATGATAAAGTTGAATTGCAAGATTTGCTCAAACAGCTCATTAAGAAATGAAACGTATCTTCCTACTGTGTATCGCCTGTTGTTTTCTGAGTGCACTGTCGGCACAGAGCACCCGGAAGATTAGGGAGCTGGAAAACAAACGGAAAGAATTGCATCAGCAGATTGCTGAGTCGGAGACTCTGTTGCAATCTACCAAAAAGGATGTGAAAAGCCAATTGGAAAATCTGGCTCTGCTCACCGGGCAGATAGAAGAGCGTAGAAGATATATCCATACCATCGAAACGGATGTGAATACACTGGCAAAGGAAATAACAACTTTGCAACGCCAGTTGACCGCCTTGCAGCGGGACCTGAAGGAGAAAAAGAAGAAATACGAGGCATCTGTGCAGTATATGTACCGTAATAAGTCTGTGCAGGAGAAACTGATGTTTATTTTTTCTGCTGAAAACCTGAGCCAAACGTATCGTCGTATGCGTTATGTGCAGGAGTATGCCAACTATCAGCGTCTTCAGGGACTTGAGATAGAGCGTAAGCAACGTCAGGTAGTGTCGAAGAAGAAAGAATTGGAACAAACCCGCAAAGCAAAAGAGAATCTTTTAAAGCAAGGAGAAACAGAAAAAGCCAAACTTGAAATTCAGGAAAAAGACCGTCAGACACTTTTGGCTAATCTTAAGAAGAAGCAGAAAGGAATACAGAATGAAATTTCCAAGAAAAAACGTTCTGCACAACAACTGAATGCACAGATAGATCGGTTGATAGAGATTGAAATAGAAAAAGCCCGTAAGCGTGCTGAAGAGGAAGCGCGCCGTAAGGCCGCTGCCGAAGCTGCTGCACGCAAGGCTGCTGCGGCAAAAGCAGCCGAAGAGAATAAAAAGAGCAGTGGGGAAACTGCCTCTACTTCAAAATCGGGTGTTAAAACTTCGGGAAAGAAGGTGGCACCGGTGGAAAAATTCAATTTGAATAATGAAGATCACCGGTTGTCAGGCAATTTTGAGCGTAACCGCGGAATATTGCCGATGCCTGTCACGGGACCGTATGTCATTGTGAGTCATTACGGACAGTATGCTGTGGACGGACTGCGTAATGTGAAGTTGGATAATAAGGGAATTGATATCAAAGGCAAACCGGGTGCAAAGGCACGTGCAATTTTTGATGGAGAAGTTTCGGCTATATTCCAATACAATGGCTTGAATAATATTTTGGTGCGCCATGGTAACTATATATCGGTTTATTGCAATCTCTCTTCTGTAGCTGTGTCCAAAGGAAGTAAAGTAAGTACGAAAACTATACTTGGCACTATTCATACTGATAGTTCAGGTAATTCGGTTCTTCATTTCCAACTGCGTAAAGAGACAGCGAAGCTGAACCCCGAGCTTTGGTTGGGAAGATAAGTTCCCCGGCTTGTGGCAAGCAGGAATTGCTTTCACACAAAAATCCCATGAATAGGAGATTTAAGTATCTGTTATGTGTGAAAGCACATCGCATCAACTTTTCTGACGGAGGAGAATGTTGTTTCCATTCTCGTCTCGAAAGACCTTGGTCTTTTCTGAAAACTTCAAGGTCTTCTTTTAAAATCTCAAAGTCTTTTTTTAAAACTCTTTGGTCTTTTGAAAACATTTACTTTTCTCTCTTGATAAATAATTCATATTTCTATCGGATACCCCGATTATTAAAATGTTAAACGATTTTCTTGATAAAAGATTGTTTTTGTATTAAAAAATGCATAGCTTTGTTCATCAGCTTCTGTCTCTTAAGAAGAATTGATATGGGATTTATAAAAATGATATGTAATACTATGAGTCACTGGGTACCTATAAAGTATATATCCGAGAAATATCAAATAGATGAAAATTATATTTGTAGTTTGATTGTACGGAAAGTTGTTACTTCGTCCCAAATTGGGAGAAAGGTAAAACTGATAGACGAGGATTCGTTTGTTTCCTATTTGGATTTGCATAAAGAGATAGAAGATAAAAAGGAAATCATTGCTCAGCTGCGTGATACTGACAGAATGCTGGATGTAGAATTGAGGGCTTGCAATGAAACCCACGTTGCTTTTGAAGTGCAACAAAGGATTTTATTCCGTGTCTATCGGGCATTTGTGCAGGCTTTTTCCCTGTTTATCAGAAATGAGGAAGAACGCGGTATCTTTTTGTCGCTCAGTATGGGAGAACGGTTGGATTTGATTGCTTCAAAATATTCTCATACACTTCAGACTACATTGAAGATATACAAGAATACTGTTGATCGTGTTTGCAAAAAGAGCTTTAATTTTATAGAAGAACAGCGGGATAATGTGACAAAACTGGAGAAACTGAATCGGAATATGAGGGAAGTGTGTGCCAGGCTGAGAAATGGGGAGGTGAGGCAACGGGCGAAATGTGATCCCAAGTTGAGGCACAAGGAATGTGAAAGTGCTGAAGTAATGAGGTTGACAAAGTTAAGTACAAAGCTTCGGTATGAATTGTCAAAGGAGAGGGATGCGGTTAAAATTTTGCGAATCAGATTGCATGACTTTGAAAATGAGCAACTGCAAAAGACAGAACAAATAAAGAAAGTTCGGCAACAAGAGGAGCAGGAGCAAAAAAAACAACGGGAAGTAGAACTATGGTTGCAAGAAAAACGATTGAAGGCAGAACAACTGTGGATGGAAGAGCTGATGAAAGAAAAGTTTTTGCTGCAGGAACAGTTGAGTGACGAGAAAGTATGGGTAAAGAATATGCAAATGAAGTTGACAGAAGTGGAAAGTGCCTTATCTGATTGGAAGCAAAAATATAGCGAAATGCAGCGCGAGTATCGGGCATACGTTGCTAAAGTGGAAGCCAATGGTTTTAAATACTTGATGATTAATTTGAAGAAATGGATAAAGAATAATTATTTATTATTGCTGCTTGTGGCTTTAGCTGTTTGGGTTATTTACTTACTGTATCAACTGTTTTTTATGCTTTTCTGAAAATGAAATGATACGTTCTGATGGTATAGCGTGTCAAAGCCGATTTTGTTATCGTGTTGTCACTTTGGCACGCCTTTCCTATCATATTAATTATATCACCAATCCGTCCAACAAGTCTATATACAGCCCGATGGCTTCTTCTATTTCCGATACCATAATATATTCATCGGCCGTGTGAGAACGTGAGGATTTGCCCGGTCCCATTTTTACCGATGGGAATTTCATTAAAGCCTGATCGGACAAGGTAGGCGAGCCAAATGGAACACGGCCCAACTGAATAGCACGTCTGACAAACGGATGTCCGGCATCAATGTGGGATGAATTCAGACGGAACGAACGCGCTTTGGCTTCACTCTTGATGTGAGTGCTGATTTCATTAAATAATTCTTCGTTGGAATAACATTCATTACTGCGGATGTCTACAACAAACGTGCAGATATCGGGAATGACATTGTGTTGGGTTCCGGCATTGATTTGGGTAACACTCATTTTGACCGGTCCCAATAAAGGAGACTCCTTTGGAAAACGATAGTCACGAAACCACCGGATATCCTCCAATACTTTATATATAGCGTTGTCACCTTCATTGCGTGCTGCATGCCCCGCTTTTCCGTGAGCTGTCACATCGACCACCATCAAACCTTTCTCTGCTATGGCAGGTTGCATCTCTGTTGGTTCTCCTACAATACCCAATGCAATGGGTGGAAGCTGGGGCAAAACACTTTCAATACCGTTCTTGCCTGACACTTCTTCTTCGCATGAAGCCAGGAAGATCAGGTTGTAGGGTTGTTCCTTCCCTGATAACACCCTGAATGCTTCATAAAGAGAGACTACGCTCGCGCCGGCATCATTGCTGCCAAGGCCGTACAGACGCTCGTCTTCCGTCTCCTCCGGATTGAACGGATCTTTCGTCCAGCCCGAAGCCGGTTTGACAGTGTCGATATGGGAGTTGAGCAGCAGGGTAGGCTTGTCCAGATCAAAACCGGGAGCGATCAGCCACAGATTATTCCCTTTGCGGTTCACCTTATACCCGGCTTTTTCCCAGCTCTGCTTGAGAAAATCAGCCGTTTCTCCCTCCTCCCTGCTGAAAGAAGGACGTGAAATCATCCCTTTTAATAGGTCTATTGCGTCGTAGTACATGATTATGTTTTATTCCGTTAATATTCTATCCACCGTCTCCCTGTCTTTTTTCAGTTGGCCGATCAGTTGGTCGAGGGTGTCGAATTTGATGTCGCCTCGTACGTGTTGTATGAACGTGACTGTTATTTCGTTATTGTAGATGTCGCCGGAGAAATTGAGGATGTTTACTTCCAGTGTGATGTTGTCTCCGTTGTCCAGCGTCGGTCGATTACCGATGTACAGCATTCCCTTGTAGCGCAGTCCGTTCAGATATACCCGAACGGCATATACGCCGATACCCGGAATGATCTTGAAAGGCTCGTCCACTTGGATATTGGCGGTCGGGAAACCTAATTTCCGACCGACCTTATAACCGCTGACGATACTTCCCCTCAGCCCGTAAGGATAAGTCAGCAGATGAGCCGCCTCCTCCACCCGGCATTTCGCAAGGAGTTTCCGTATTTCGGAAGAACTGACGGCCGCCTCTCCTTCGCTGTATTGCGAAGCTTTGATAACCCGCATGTCGCAAGCCTCGCCATACGTTACATACTGCTCGAAGCCATCCTCGCGGTTATGCCCGAAACGGTGGTCGTAGCCGATCAGCAACGTGTCCACATGCAACCGGTCTGCCAATACGGTAGTGATAAACTCTTTTGCCGTCAGGCGGGATAGTTCGAGGGTGAAGTCCAGCACGATACAATAGTCGATCCCGGTGGAAGCCAAATGTTTCAATTTCTCTTCGAACGAATTGAGCAACTTCGGCTGATAGTCGGCATGCAGGACAGCACGGGGATGTTCGGGAAACGTGATGACGGCGGAAGGCAATCCGGCGGCTTCGGCCACCTGCTTCAGTTCGTGAATCAGAAAACGATGTCCCAGATGAACTCCGTCGAAAAAGCCGATAGTGGCTACCAGCCTTTTCCCTTTCAATGTCTCCGTGTCTCTTACAACTATCATCTTTTCAGTCTTAGGTGCTTATAATTATATCTACAAAAGTACATAAAACCTGCGAGTAGTAATAC
>OGLS01000665.1_pt1 | contig 28988 bp, 16 predicted proteins | sample 1572881 | NCBI WGS metagenome assembly OGLS01 (sample SAMEA2582013, study PRJEB24529) | metagenome | biome: Human gut stool | place: China | collected 2011
CCCCCCCCGCCACGCCTCTCACCGCCAAGCGCATTCCCATGCCCGTGGTCGATGCCTTCAAGGGCGACGGCATCTTCTTCTTCGACGATGATGAAGGCGCGCAGTTCCGCATCACCGACCTGATCCGTGAAAACAACCGCTACAAGGTCGAAGAGGACTACGCCTTCGGCAAGCCTCACGGCTTCTCCTGGGGTTCCGGTGCCGTCGGCATCATGAGAGACGGCCGACGCGTTCCGCCTGAAAATCCGACAGGACTCCGCCCCGAGGGCGACCACGTCGTCATCGAATTCGACGGCAGAGAAAAACTCGAGCTTCGCGTCACGCTGGAGGCCTACGACGTCTCCGGTCAGGAAATCCGAGACTTCCTGCGCACCCGAGGCAACATGCCGACCAAGGCCGCGCTCTTCATGGGCGAGGAGCGATTCCCCGCAGGCAGTGTAGCCTATGCCGCCACGCTCTGGATCATTCAGGACGAGCTGCTCGCACTGAGCCACACTGCCTTCACGGGTTCGAACAACATCGAGGACTTCTCCGAGCGCTTCACGAAGGAAACGCCATACTGTCTCAACGTGCTTCCCGGCGACGGTGTCACGCCCGTGGGCCTTCGCTTCGAAAAGACCATCAAGAAGAAGACTGGCAAGGAAAAGATCAAGACGCGCCGAGGAACAAAGACCCGCACGGTGGAACTGCCGCAGAACGGCCTCGTCAACGTCTATCACACGAAGTCCGGCACGATCTTCTGCCAGCGAAGCAAGCCCGACCCCGTCGTAAAGGCCCGCTGGGACCTTCGCTACCTCAACGGCACCCGCACGCTGACGGTCGACTTTCCCACGCTCATCGACTCCCTGAGCATCGGCCTCATGACTGCCAACCGCGGCAAGCTCATGCCGGCCTTCGCCGAGGAGCTCACGCCGACGAGCCGCAAGACCCGCGTCATTCCCACCGCCGTCTGGCTCAAGAATGAAAGGATCCGAGACAGCCAGTACCGCTTCAACAAGACCGCAGCGACGGCCGTCAAGGCCGCCATCGAAGCCTCCCGCCCGCGCCGCAAGGCCTGGGAAGCCGCGAATGAAAGCGACGTGACGCGCCGCGCCCGCGCCCTTCAGGCCAAGAAGGCCGCCTCTGGCAAGGCACGCAGGACGCCCGCCAAGAAGCGCTGATCATCCTTTCGCGTACGAAAACGCCAGAGCTTTCACCCTGGCGTTTTTCATGCCGTCATCAGCCTTCGCCGAAGGCCTCCTCCCATGCATACTGAATGAGCCCCGCTCCCCTGTCCTTGATGGCCGCAGGATCGGAAAGCACCTGACGCCATCTGCGTGCGCCGGGCAGCCCCTGAGCCAGACCGTTCACATGACGAGCCACGGCACGGATGGCGTGCACGTCGTCCCTGTAGTTCTCCTCCAGATACGCCGTCATGCGATGAACGCATTCAAGGCGCGTCACGTCGTGCTCAACACCGTAGAGCACCTCGTCGACGCTGGCGAGCATCCAGGAATTCTGATAGGCCGCGCGTCCCACCATCACGCCGTCCATGCCTGCATCAACAAGCGCCTTCGCCTCGTCGAGGGAGGCGATCTGTCCATTGATCAGCATCACCGTGTCGGGAAAGTCCTTCTTGAGCCTGAAGGCAGTCTCGCGAACAAGCGGAGGAACCTCTCGATTCTCCTTCGGCGACAGCCCCTTGAGCCAGGCCGAGCGCGTATGAACGATGAAGACGCGGCAACCAGCATCGTAGACCGTGCCCACGAAGTCGCGCACAAAGCCGTATTCGTTGTGATCATCCACCCCGATGCGGTGCTTCACCGTCACGGGCTTGTCCGTCACGTCCTGCATCGCCCTGACGCAGGCGGCCACGGTCTGAGGCTCGAGCATCAGACACGCCCCGAAGCTTCCCTTCTGCACACGCTCGGAAGGGCATCCGCAGTTGAGGTTGTATTCGTCATAACCGTAAGCTGATGCAATTCGGACGGACTCCGCCAGATCGGCAGGATCCGAGCCGCCCAGCTGCAGTGCGACGGGATGCTCCGGCTGTGAAAAGCCGAGCAGGCGGTCACGATCGCCGTGAATGATCGCCCCAGTCGTCACCATCTCGGTGTAGAGGCGAGCCCTGCTCGTGAGCAGCCTGTGAAAGTACCTGCAGTGCCGGTCTGTCCAGTCCAGCATCGGCGCCACGGTGAAGCGCCAGTCCCCGGGATTGAGAGGCATGAAAGTCGGTTCCGTAAACAAGTGTTGTTGAATAAAAATTAAGCCGCCCCGAAGGGCGGCTCATAAGTCGAGATCTTACCTGTCGTCAAACGTGCCGTCGACATATAGCCATCGGCCGTTCTCAAGACGGAAGCGGCTGTTCTCCTCCAACCTGAAGGCGCCCTGAGAGGTCCTGCCGCGCGCAGTGAAGCTGACTCTGCCCTCCCCCCCCTTCCTCGTAAGAGGAGTGAATGACGAGGGAAAGCCACTTCGGCCGTTCCTCGCCATCTTCGAAAAGGACGGCGGGCCGCGTTTCAGGCGCCCACGTCTCTAGGACATAGGCGTCGAGATCGAGAGCATATGCCGAATAGCGGCTTCGCATCAGAGCCTCGGGCGTTTCTGCGGGCACGCCCGCATGAAGACGCCCGCAACAGGCTGCGAGTGCGAGCCCGCTCCCGCAGGGACAGGCCGCATCACACGCCTTCGACTTCTTCTTACTCATCCTTCTCGCCGAATTCGTTCTGAACGGCGCGGGCGGCGCGCTTGCGTTCGAAGTCCTTCAGATAGCGCTTGCGCAGGCGGATGGAGTGCGGCGTGATTTCGACAAGTTCGTCGTCATTGATGAACTCGACGGCGCTTTCCAGCGTGAGCTTGACAGGCGGCACCAGACGGATGGCTTCGTCCGTACCGGAGGCACGGATGTTGGTGAGCTGCTTGCCGCGGATCGGGTTCACGACGATGTCGTTTTCACGGGCGTGCTCGCCGATGATCATGCCTTCGTAGAGCTTGTCGCCCGGGGAGACGAAGAGGCGGCCGCGCTCCTGAATCTTCCAGAGAGCATAGGCCACGGCATCGCCGTCGTCCTGGGAGATGATCACGCCGGAGCGGCGCTCGCCGATGTCGCCGCGGCTGATGGGACCGTAGTCGTCGAAGACGTGGCTCATAATGCCGGTGCCGCGGCACATCGTCATGAAGAGGCTCTGGAAGCCGATGAGACCGCGGGCGGGAATGCGGTATTCAAGGCGGACGCGGCCCTTGCCGTCCGGCTGCATGTCCTGCAGGTCGCCCTTGCGGCGGCCGAGCTCTTCCATGACGGAGCCCTGATGCTCTTCCTCGACGTCGACCGTCAGAAGTTCGTACGGTTCCATCTTGACGCCGTCGACTTCCTTGAGAAGGACGCGCGGACGGGAGACGGCCAGTTCGAAGCCTTCGCGGCGCATGTTCTCGAGAAGAATCGTGAGATGAAGTTCACCGCGACCGGCGACTTCCCAGACGGTTTCGTCGTCGGTGTTGCGCACGCGCATGGCGACGTTGGACTTGAGCTCGCGTTCGAGACGTTCGCGAATCTGGCGGGACGTCACGAACTTGCCTTCACGGCCGGCGAGCGGAGAGGAGTTAACCTGGAAGTTCATCGTCAGGGTCGGCTCATCGACCTTGAGCATCGGGAGGGCTTCGGGTTGCTGAAGATCGGTGATCGTCGTGCCGATGGAGAGCTCTTCAATGCCGTTGACGAGCACGATGTCGCCGGCTTCGGCTTCATCGACGAGCTGACGCTCGAGACCCTCGAACTTCAGGACCTGATTGATCTTCACGCGCTTCGGGGTGTCTTCCGGACCGTTCATGATCGCGACGTCCATGTTCGGGCGGATGCGGCCGCGATGCACGCGGCCGATGCCGATCTTGCCCACGTAGCTCGAGTAGTCGAGCGAGCAGATCTGAAGCATCAGGGGGCCGTCGGGATCGTCGTCACGGACGGGGATGTACTTGATGATGTCGTCGAAGACGGCGCGCATGTTGCCGATCTGCTTGAGCTCTTCGACGTCGGTCGTGTGACCGGCAAAGCCGTTGAGAGCGGAGGCGTAGATCACGGGGAAGTCGAGCTGGTCTTCCGTGGCACCGAGCTTGTCGAAGAGGTCGAACGTCTGGTTGACGACCCAGTCGGGACGGGCGCCCGGGCGGTCGATCTTGTTGACGACGACGATGGGCTTGAGGCCCTGGGCGAGAGCCTTGCGGGTCACGAAGCGCGTCTGCGGCATCGGGCCTTCAACGGCGTCGACGAGGAGCGGCACGCCGTCGACCATGGAGAGGACGCGTTCAACTTCACCGCCGAAGTCAGCATGCCCCGGGGTGTCAATGATGTTGATGTGCGTACCTTCGTATTCGACGGCGCAGTTCTTCGAGAGAATGGTGATGCCGCGTTCGCGTTCCAGATCGTTGGAGTCCATCACGCGTTCAGCAACCTGCTGATTGGCGCGGAAGGTGCCGGCGCTGCGAAGCAGGCAGTCCACCATCGTGGTCTTGCCGTGGTCGACGTGCGCGATGATCGCAATGTTACGAATAGCTCGAGTCATTTTTTTCTCGTGTTGATTTAATGTGCGATGAGTCTTTCAGGCTCAAGGACGCCGCGCTCGTTTGCGCGGGCCGTCCCGAGCAGCATGTTGTTCGGTCCGTATACGCGGACGCGCCCCCGCATTGTAAGCCCGAGGGCAAGGCGCTGTCCCGTCATGAAGCGTGCCGTCTGCATTTCGTCAAGCGTCACGGCTTCAAAGGTCTGCAGAAGAGAGTCGGCCCCCTTGAGAAGACGGCGGGCCTCTTCGGGAGAGCCGCATTCTTCAAGCGTCTCAACCGTCACGGCGTCGTCGATAGAAAGGTCGCCGACGCGCGTGCGGCGAAGAGCCGTCAGATGAGCGCCGCACCCAAGCCTGCGCCCGATGTCCTCGGCAAGCACGCGAATGTACGTACCCTTGGAAACGAGACACGTGAGTGTGAAGGACGTGCCGTCAAAATCGGAGGCCGCGATCTCGCGCACGGTGACCGTGCGCGGAGCACGTTCAACCGTCTCACCCTGACGGGCGAGCTGATAAAGGCACTTGCCGTTGACCTTGAGGGCTGAGTACATGGGCGGAATCTGAACGATCTCACCCAGAAAGGCGGCGACGGCCTCTTCGAGCGCCTCGGCCGTCACGTCGACGGGATGACGCTCGACGATCTCGCCCTCGGCATCGCCCGTGGACGAGACCTCGCCGAGCTTCACGCGGGCGACATAGCCCTTTTCGGCGTGCAGCAGGTCGGCGGAAAACTTCGTTGCGTTGCCGAAGCAAAGCGGCAGAAGCCCCGTGGCCATCGGATCGAGAGTGCCCGTATGGCCAGCCTTCTGCGCGTTGACAAGCCTGCGCACCGTCTGGAGCGCAGCGTTCGAACTCATGCCGAGCGGCTTGTCAAGGAGCATGACGCCGTCAATCGGATCTCCACGCCTGGCCAAGTCAGTTCTCCTCGGGACGCGTTTCGCTCATGGCCTTGCGGATGAGGGCGTCCATTTCGAAGCCGCGGTTCACGCTGTCGTCGTGCGCGAAGTGAAGCGTCGGCACAGTATGGATCGTCAGCTTGCGAAAGAGATGGTTGCGAAGCATGCCCGCTGCGGCATTGAGACCTTCCTCACAGACGGCGGGATCGCTCCCGATCACCGTAAAGAAGACCTTGGCATGCGCATAGTCGGGCGTAATCTCGCAGCCCGTCACCGTAACGAGGCCGACGCGGGGATCGCGGACCTCCTTCGGGATGAGCACGGCGAGATCGCGGGCGATCTGGTCGGCCACTCGGAGGGAACGGCCGGGTTTCTTCGGTTTCATGAAGGTTGCCCCCCTTGCATAAAGTCAATGACGGGAGGACAGCCCGAAGGCATGTCCTCCCCTGATGTTGGAACGATCCTCTTAAAGCGTGCGGGCGACTTCGGTCACCTCGAAGATCTCAAGCTGGTCGAGCTCACGGATGTCGTCGTAGCCCTTGAGCGACAGGCCGCATTCCTGACCGGCCTGAACTTCGCGGACGTCGTCCTTGAAGTGCTTGAGGGAGGCGAGCTCGCCCGTCCAGATGACCACGTTGTCGCGAAGCAGTCGGACCGACGCATTGCGGCGAACCACGCCTTCGAGCACGCGGCAGCCGGCGATGTTGCCGACCTTCGGCACGCGGATGATCTGGCGGATCTCGAGAAGGCCGAGAGACGTTTCGCGGCGTTCGGGAGAGAGCATGCCGCCCAGAGCGGCCTTAACGTCATCCACGGCGTCGTAGATGATGTTGTAGTAGCGGATGTCGATGCCTTCGGTCTCGGCAACCTTGCGCGCCTGAGCGTCGGCGCGGACGTTGAAGCCGATGATCACGGCGGACGACGCAGCGGCGAGATTCACGTCGGACTCGCTGATGCCGCCGACGGCGGCATGAACGACCTGAACGCGGACTTCGTCCGTGGAGAGCTTCGTAAGCGCATGGATGAGCGCCTCCTGAGAGCCCTGGACGTCGGCCTTGATGATGAGCGGCAGCGTCTTGACTTCGCCCTCGTTCGCACCGGAGAAGAGGTTGGCGAGGTTCGTCGCATGCTGTTTGGCGAGTTTCTGATCGCGGTACTTGCCCTGACGGAAGAGCGAGATTTCACGGGCCTTGCGCTCGTCGTTGAGAACGATGACCTCGTCACCCGCGGCAGGAACGCCGGAAAGGCCCTGAATTTCGACAGGGATGGACGGACCGGCGGCCTGCTGGGCCTTGCCGAGTTCGTTGATCATGGCGCGCACGCGGCCGAATTCCTGGCCGACGAGCACGATGTCGCCGCGATGCAGCGTACCACCCTGAACCAGAATGGACGCGACGGGGCCGCGGCCCTTGTCGAGGCGGGATTCGATCACGATGCCGTGGGCGGGACCTTCGACCGGAGCCTTGAGCTCGAGCATTTCGGCCTGAAGCAGCACGTTTTCAAGAAGTTCGTCAACACCTGCGCCCGTCTTGGCGGACACGGGGCAGAACGGCACGTCGCCGCCCCACTCTTCAGGCATGACGTCGTTGGCAACGAGCTCCTGCTTTACGCGCTCAGGATTGGCCTCGGGCTTGTCGATCTTGTTGATGGCGACAACGAGCGGAACGCCAGCGGCACGGGAGTGCGCAATGGCCTCCTTCGTCTGGGGCATCACGCCGTCGTCGGCGGCAACCACCAGAATGACGACGTCGGTGGCCTGAGCGCCACGGGCGCGCATGGCCGTAAAGGCTTCATGGCCCGGGGTGTCGAGGAAGGTGACGATGCCGCGCGGCGTCTTCACATGGTAGGCACCAATGTGCTGCGTAATGCCGCCGGCTTCACCGGCCGCAACCTTGGCACGACGAATGTAGTCGAGCAGCGAGGTCTTGCCGTGGTCAACGTGGCCCATGATCGTGACGACAGGCGGACGCGGCAGAGCGGGATATTCGACGTTCTGCAGTTCACCGAGGATGGCTTCGGGATCGTCCGGCTTGGCGGCGACGGCCTTGTGGCCCATTTCCTCGACGATGAGCATCGCCGTGTCCTGATCGAGCATCTGGTTGATCGTGACCATCTGCCCCATCTTCATGAGGGTCTTGATCACTTCGGTGGCCTTGACGGCCATCTTGTAGGCAAGGTCCGCAACGCTGATCGTCTCAGGCACCTGAACTTCACGCACCACCTGCTCCTGAACCTGCTGAACGGGTTCGGCATGACGGTTGCGGTCCTGGCTGCGACGGCCGCGGGCCGTGCGCCAGCCGGTCTGCCCGGAATCGTCCTCACCGCGCGTCTTGATCGTGCGGCGATGCTGACCCTCATCACCGAAGCGGTCGGAGCCGCCCTTGCCGCCCTTCTTGCGGTCGGACGGGTGGCCCTTGCGGCCATCACCGGCATTCTGCTGCGGCTCGGCGGCCGGACGCTGCGGACGAGCGGTCTTCTTGGCCTTGTCATCCTTGGCGGCAGGCTTCTGCTCAGCGGCCTTCGGGGCTTCGGCGGGCTTTTCAGCGGGCTTGACCTTCTTGGCGGTGAGAACTCCGTTCTTGCGGTTCATCATGGCGCGGATGCTGCGGGCCTCCTCCTCGGCCTTGCGGCGAGCTTCCTCGCGGCGACGGCGTTCGGCGGCCTCGGCCTCCATGCGCTTGGCAGTGGCGGCGGCCACTTCAGCATCAAGCTTGGCCTTTTCGGCCTCGCGACGGGCGGCCTTGAGGGCGGCCTCGTCCTTTTCCTGTTCCTTCTTCAAAGCTTCCTCACGAGCACGGGCTTCTTCAGCTTCACGGCGTGCGGCTTCGGCACGTTCCTGGGCGGCGCGGCGCTCCTCTTCCTCGCGGATGCGGGCTTCCTCGGCGCGGCGGGCCTCTTCAGCACGGGCGCGCTCCTCAGCCTCCGCACGGGCGCAGGCTTCGGCGGCGGCCTTTTCCTCGGCGGCGCGGCGGGCCTGAGCGGCTTCGGCTTCAGCGCGAGCAGCCTCCTCGGCGAGCACCTGCGGATTCTTCACGAAGACGCGCTTGCGTCGCACTTCGACCGGAATCGCACGGGAGCGGCCGGAGCCGTCCTGCTGCTTGACGACGCTCTGTTCCTTGCGCGTGACGGTGATCTTGCGCTGAGCCGATTGCGTGCGCTCGACGCGCAGGCTGTCGAGCAGGCGCGTCTTGTCGGTCTCGCTCAATTCATCCGTTTCGCTCGCCTTGTTGACGCCCGCGGCTCGAAGTTGAGCCAGAAGCGTCTTGGCGGCCACCTTGAGTTCCTGTGCGAATTCGCTTACCGTTTTGCTGGCCATAAATTCCTTTCTCCTTGATGCCTTCAGCCTGAATGCCCTGCGTCCTCTGGGACGCTGCGGGACTTTCCCGGACCGAACGCATCTGCCGTGCCTGCGTCTGTACACCTGCGTCCCGAAGGACGTTCGCGCGCAGACGGCACGGCGATTATTCATTCGCGGCGGAAGACCATTTCTTTGGGGACAAATCCTGATTCGTCCGGAGCGCGGTCTCCGCCATTCGCGGTCGCGCTCCCTTCGCCTTGCGCCTGATTATTCGAACCAGTGCTCGCGGGCCTTCATGATGAGGCTGCTCGCGCGCTCTTCGTCGATGCCCGTCATTTCAACGAGATCGTCCGTGGCGAGTTCGCCAAGATCGTCAAGCGTCTTGACGCCGTGGCCCACAAGCTGGCTGGCGAGATCGTTGTCCATGCCCTCAAGGCTCAACAACGGCTCGTCGGCCTTGCGCAGATTCTCTTCACGGGTGATGGCGTCGGCGAGAAGCTTGTTGCGGGCGCGCTGGCGAAGCTCGTCGACCGTTTCACGGTCGAAGGCCTCGATCGCGTAGAGCTCCTTCTCAGGAACGTAAGCGATTTCCTCAACGGAGGAGAAGCCTTCACCGATAAGCACGTCGGCGGCGGCCTCGTCGATGTCGAGGCTGTCCATGAAGTCGGCGCGGATCTTCGCGACTTCCTCATCGCGCTTCTGAGCGGCGGCAGCTTCGGTCATGATGTTGATCTGCCAGCCGGTGAGCTCGGACGCAAGACGAACGTTCTGGCCGGCGCGGCCGATGGCGATGGCGAGATTGTCCTCGTCGACGACGACTTCCATCGTGTGGGTCTCTTCGAGCATGACGATCGAACGGACCTTGGCGGGCTCAAGGGCACCGACCACGAACTGGGCGGGATCCTCGTTCCAGGGCACGATGTCGACGCGTTCGCCGCCGAGTTCGTTCGTCACGGCATTGACGCGGGAGCCGCGCATGCCTACGCAGGTGCCGATCGGATCGATGCGGCGGTCGCGGGCGTAGACGGCGATCTTGGCGCGCACGCCCGGATCACGGGCGGCGGACTTGATCTCGAGGAGGCCTTCCTCGATTTCCGGGACTTCAAGCTCGAAGAGCTTCTTGATGAATTCGGGGGACGTGCGGGAGAGGAACACCTGCTGGCCCTTGTTGGACTCGCCGACATGGTCGACGTAGGCGCGCACGCGGTCACCCGTGCGGAGATTCTCACGCGGAATCATCTGGTTGCGCGGCAGGCGAGCTTCAAGACGGCCGATTTCAACGATGGCGTCGCCCTTGTCGATGCGCTTGATCGTGCCAGTCACGATGCTTTCGTTGCGATCGAGGAACTCCTTGAGGATCTGCTCGCGTTCGGCGTCACGCAGGCGCTGAAGGATGACCTGCTTGGCGTCCTGAGCGAAGCGGCGGCCCGTCGTGTCGACGTCAATCACTTCGATCTCGCGCTCGATGAATTCCCCGGGCTGGATTTCCGGATATTCGTCGATGACGTCGGAATACATTTCCTGACGGTCCGGCTCCTGGAGACCTTCCTCGTCGGCAACGACGAGCCAGCGCCGTCAAGAAGGCTCAGTTCCCCGGTGAGGACGCCGAAGACGGTGTCCTTGGCAACATTCTTTTCGCTTGCGAGTACGTCGACAAGCTGGAGCATTTCACGACAGTTCATTGAAATCAACCTTTAAAGTTCAATTCAGCAAGAAGATGGGCATTGTCGACATCGGACAGCGGGAAGGTGACGCGCACGGGGGGAACCTCGGCCGTCTTCTTCCTGCGGCCGCGGAGCGCCGTAACGGCAGCAGTGGGCGTGCGGGCGATGAAGACCTCGAAGAAGTCGAACGTGATCGTTTCAGCACCGGACTCGCCTTCAATGGAGATGATGCGGCCATCGAGCTTGCGGCGGCCGGCCTCGGGGAAGCCTTCGGCGTGAAGGGGCGCAAAGAGCTCGACGTGAGCGAGTTCGCCGGCGAAGCGATCCCAGTCGCGGGCGCGCTTCAAGGGGCGCTCAACGCCGGGAGAGGACACCTCAAGGCGCTCATAGGGAATGTCCTCCACCGTGAAGAGGTGGGTGAGCTGATCGCTCACGCGTTCGCAGTCCTCAAGCGAGATGCCGCCTTCGGCGGTGGTGTCGATCGTCACGCGGACAAGGCCTCTGGCAAGGCGCTCGAGTTCGACGAACTCATAGCCCATGCCTTCGACGGTACGTTCAACGAGCTCGTTAAGCGCTCCGGATTGGGTCATTGATCAAACTTCCTATTAAATTGCGGCCGGAGTCATCCCGGCCCGTCCTGACGGCGCGTCCGTGCTGAACGGCTCGTCCCTGCAGCTTAAGCGGACAAAAGTCAGCCGAAGCTCGAAAAAAACAAAAAAAAATGGGCAAACGCCCATTCGACACCCTCTGACGCCGGCGGTCCGTCTGCAGCCTTCTGCATGTCCTTCTGGACACGCGGCCTCGGGATTCTCATTCCGGCAGGGCAACGGCGCGGCCTTCTCTCGGTCTGCGCCGCCTGAACCTTTCCGTGAAAACGCCCTCTCCCCCGTTTGCTCAGGGACGGACACGACCTTGAAGGTCGCCTCGGGTTTTCACGAACACCCGCGATTGTAGGTGAAAAAGCGTCCCCGCGCAAGCGCGGAGCCGCTTTTTCAGGTCCTTTCGCGATCAGGAGCGTCCGCCCGTTCGGCGGCGCTGCGTCGGGCGATCGCTCATGTCGCGAGCCTCCCACATGGGCACGCCCGTGCGGTCGGACTTGCCTTCCTTGAAGCGGGTGCCTCGACGAGCCTCGCGGGCCTCGGCCTCGCTTTCGGCACGAGCGCGGGCGCGGGCCTTTTCACGAGCGGCGGCCTTTTCGGCCTTCTTAGCCTCAGCCTTTGCAGGAGCTGCGGCGGCCATTTTCTTCTCGGCCTCATCGAGGTCAAGCATCCAGGCGCGAACCTCTTCAGGCGTGAGTTCCATGCGTTTGCCGCGCGGCAGGGTCTTCGGAAGAGAAACGGCGCCGTAGCGAACGCGGATAAGGCGCGAAACCGTCATGCCGACAGCTTCGAACATGCGGCGGACCTCGCGATTGCGACCCTCGCGGATCTGCACGAGGTACCAGTGGTTCATGCCCGTTCCGCCTTGATCCTCGAGCTTGTCGAACTTCGCCATGCCGTCCTCAAGCTCAATGCCCTGCTGAAGCTGAAGCATCTGCTCGGCCTCAAGCTCGCCGATGACTCGAACGGCATACTCGCGATCGATCTCGTAACGGGGATGCATAAGGCGGTTGGCAAGCGCGCCGGAGGTCGTGAAGAGAAGAAGGCCCTCGGTATTGAAGTCAAGACGGCCCACGGCCACCCAGCGGGCGCCCGAGACGCGGGGAAGACGCGCAAAGACGGAGGGACGGCCTTCAGGGTCGTCACGGGAGACGATTTCGCCGGCCATCTTGTGGTACATCAGAACGCGGGGCGTGGAGGAGGCAGCCATCGTGCGGCGCACGAGCCTGCCCTCGACACGAATCATGTCCGCAGCCGTAACGCGGTCACCCACGGTGGCGGTTTGACCGTTGACGGTCACGACGCCGGAGGCGATCAGAGCCTCCATGTCGCGGCGGGATCCGAGCCCAACATCGGCGAGCGCCTTCTGAAGCTTTTCGGTCGGCAGATCGGCAGGCGTCTGCTGCTGGCGGGCGCGGTCGATGATGTCGAGCGCGATCGGACGATCCGCAAAGCCCCTGTAGCCGTCGGCCTCGGACTCCATCTGTCCGAAGGCCTCGCGCGGAGAGGCCAGGCCTGCGCGCTCGGAAAAGGGGGCGTCCTCGCGCACGCGACGGGTGCGAGGCAAATTGCCTTCGCCAGGACGACGGAACGGCGTGCGCTTGCGTTCGGCGGACTGCGGACGGCGACCGCCGCGAGAATTACTGTTGTTTCTCAAAATCAATCTCCTTCTGAAGCGGCATCGGCCCTTCGTCGGCTGCCGCCGAAGGCGGCAGGGCTTCCGACAGCAGGAAGTCGGGAAGCGGCTCGGCATCAGGGCCCGGCAGTTCTGCAAGGCTTCTGAGTCCGAGATCATTTAAAAAAGTTCTGGTCGTGGCAAGAAGCGCCGGCCTGCCCGGCGACTCCCGATAACCCACCGTCTCGATCCATCCGCGCTCCTCGAAGAGCCTGAGGGTGGCCGGATTGACGGTCACGCCGCGAAGCTCCTCAATGTCGCCGCGGGTCACGGGCTGATGATAGGCGATGATGGCCAGCGTCTCCATGGCCGCCCTCGAATAGCGGGGCGGCTTTTCCTCGTCAAGGCGCAGGAATCTGGGACCAAGCTCCGAGGCCGTCTGGAAGCGCCACCCGTCGGAGAGCTCCACGAGGCGCATGCCGCGGTCCTCCCAGAAGGCCTGAAGCTCAGCGAGGTGTTCCTTCACGGACTTGGCGCTCAGCCTGTCGTCGAAGAGACGCCTGATCTCGCGCACCGGCATCGGCCGCCGCGAGCTCAGTAGCGCTGCTTCAATGATGTGCTGCGGAGTCATGAGAGACGGACGAAAGGGTATCTGAAACAGCGCCCATTGTAGAAAAAGGCGGCGCCAAAATAAAGCCCCGCAGCTCGATCCGAGTGCGGGGCTTCAATCGGGATCGTGACCGGAAGTTGATTTCCGTTCACTTTGAATCTGGCGGAAGGAGTGGGATTTGAACCCACGATACGGTATAACCGTATACCGGATTTCGAGTCCGGCGCATTCGACCACTCTGCCATCCTTCCGGCTATTCCCCATAAGGAGAACAGTTTTTGCATATTACAGAAAGCGGGAGGTTTTGTCAAACCTCCCGCTTCAGATTCGAACGAATTCGAAGCTGTCGCTGCCTGAACAGCTTAGTGGGCGAAAACGCCGCCTTCGATCGGACGGAGCACTTCAACACCGCCCATGTACGGACGAAGCGCTTCGGGAACCGTCACGCTGCCGTCAGCGTTCTGGTAGTTTTCGAGCACGGCGACGAGCGTGCGGCCGACGGCGAGGCCGGAACCGTTGAGCGTGTGGACGTACTGGGTCTTGCCATTTTCATCCTTGAAGCGAGCGCCCATGCGGCGGGCCTGGAAGGCCTCGCAGTTGGAGCAGGACGAAATCTCGCGGTAGGTGTTCTGCGCGGGGATCCAGACTTCAAGGTCATAGGTCTTCGTGGCACCGAAGCCCATGTCGCCCGTGGAGAGCGCGACGACACGGTACGGCAGACCGAGCTTCTGCAGAATGCCTTCGGCGTTGTGGGTCATTTCCTCGAGATCGTCGTAGGAGGTTTCCGGACGAACGATGCGGACCATTTCCACCTTGTCGAACTGATGCTGGCGGATCATGCCGCGGGTGTCGCGGCCGTAAGCACCGGCTTCGGAACGGAAGCACGGCGTATGAGCCGTCACCTTGAGCGGAAGGTCCTTGTAGCTGAGCATCATGCCGGCGACCTGATTCGTCAGCGTGACTTCAGCAGTCGGCACGAGATACATCTGTTCCTGTTCACCAAAGGCACCGCCCTTCTTGGCGGCGAAGAGGTCCTCCTCGAACTTCGGTAGCTGGCCGGTGCCCTGCATCGTGGAAGCCGTCACGATGTACGGCGTGTAGCACTCGACATAGCCGTTTTCACGGGTGTGCGTGTCCAGCATGAACTGGGCGAGGGCGCGATGAAGACGGGCAATCTGACCGCGCATGAAGGTGAAGCGGGCGCCGGACTCCTTGGCGGCCGTATCGAAGTCGAGGCCGAGCGGAGCGCCGACGTCGACATGGTCCTTGACTTCAAAGTCAAACTCGCGCGGGGTGCCCCAACGGCGGACTTCAACATTTTCAGACTCATCCTTGCCGACCGGCACGCTTTCGTGCGGGAGGTTAGGAATGCGGAGAAGCATGTCGTTGAGACGCGTGCGAATGTCGTCGAGTTCGGCCTCAAGTTTCGTGAGTTCTTCGGGAATCTGGGCGGCTTCAGCCATCAGGGCGGAAGCGTCCTCACCGTTCTTCTTGGCCATGCCGATCTGACGGGAGAGCACGTTGCGCTTCTGCTGCAGATCTTCGGTCTTGGTCTGCACGGTCTTGCGGGCAGCTTCAAGTTCGTTGAATTCCTTTTCAGGGAACACAAAGTTGCGCGTCGCAAGGCGGGCAACCACTTCAGGGAGCTGCTTGCGCAGCATCGTCAGGTCAAGCATTGTTTTTTCCTTTAAAGTTGCCGGCGCAAGCACGCCGGCCATCAGAAGTCGATCTTTTAATTTTCTCCTTTTATCGGAGAAAAGGCAAATTCAGCAGTACTGCGGCTCATGAGGACCACCTACCTGCCCTGGCCCCTTCTGCGCCCGCGCCCCGCCTTTCTGGCCTCTTCGTTGAGCGACTCCAGGCGAGCAAGCTTTTCAGCGATCTTGATCTCCAGACCGCGATCGACAGGTTTGTACCACTTCATGCCTTCGAGCCCTTCGGGCATGTAGATCTCGCCGGCGGCAAAGGCGCCAGGCTCGTCATGTGCGTAGCGATAGCCCTCATGGTATCCGAGCTCCTTCATGAGCTTCGTAGGCGCGTTTCGCAAATACATGGGGACGGGACGCGTGCGGTCCGTCTTCACGAAGGCCCGCACTGCGTTGTAGGCGTTGTAGACGGCGTTGCTCTTGGGTGCGCAGGCAAGATAGACGACAGCCTGCGCGATGGCAAGCTCCCCCTCGGGAGAGCCGAGTCGCTCGTAGATTTCAGCCGCCTCCACGGCAAGCTGCGTCGCGCGCGGATCAGCCAGCGAGATGTCCTCGATCGCCATGCGCACGACGCGGCGGGCAATGTAGCGCGGATCGCACCCGCCGTCGAGCATGCGGCACATCCAGTAAAGCGCTGCATCGGGATCGGATCCACGCACGGACTTGTGCATAGCGCTGATCTGATCGTAGTAGTTGTCGCCGCCCTTGTCGAAGCGGCGCAGAGTTGCAGGAAGCGTCTTCCTGAGAAATCCCGCATCGACCTCCGTCATTCCCCTCTCGAGAGCCATCGTGCAGGACACGTCGACCGCATTGAGAAGCCGCCTGGCGTCTCCGTCGGACAGTTCGATCATGACACGGCGTGCATCCTCCGTCACCGAGAGCTTCGGAAACTCTCTCTCAAGCGCACGCTCAAGAAGGACTTCGCACTCCTCGGGCTTGAGACTCTGAAGCTGATACACAGTCGAACGGCTCAGAAGAGCCGAATTCACCTCAAAGCTGGGATTTTCGGTCGTCGCGCCGACAAAGACGAAGAGTCCCGACTCCACATGAGGCAGAAAGGCGTCCTGCTGGCTCTTGCTGAATCGATGGACCTCATCCACAAAAAGAAGAGTTGGCCTGCCGGTGAGACGCATCGTTTCCTTTGCGGCATCAACGGCGTCACGGATTTCCTTCACGCCGCCGAGTACGGCGGAGATCGAGATGAAGGGGAGGTCAAATGCCGATGCCATCAGGCGGGCAAGCGTGGTCTTGCCGACGCCGGGAGGCCCCCAGAGGATCATCGAATGCGGGCGATGCTGTTCGAATGCGGTGCGAAGCGGCGCTCCCGCTCCCAGCAAGTGAGTCTGCCCCACGACTTCGTCGAGGGTTCCCGGTCGCATGCGTTCGGCCAGCGGCCTCAGCATGGGCTGCGGCTCTTGGGTTGAAGCCTTTCGGGACGCGGGCTTGGATTTGGCGTCTGGCGGCAGAAGTTCGCCGCCGAAAAGATCGTTGCTCATGCGCAGTACTCTAGCAAAATTCGAACGGCAGATCATGCCCGACCTCTCGGGCGCGGGAATCGGGTAGAGAGCGCCCTCACAGGCACTCCCCTCCCACACCATTATGCTCACTCAGTGCTGAGCGTTCGGACGTGCCGTTCGGCATCCGGCGGTTTCTGAGTTAGAAATAGAAGGGGACTCAGCGCATCTCGAGAAGGCTGTAGAGTCCCTGTCGTCTGAAGAAAGACTTTGGAAATGCATCGCGCATGTGAAGTGCGCCAGCGTTCCACCATGCACCCCGTCCGTTGTTGGCAGACTTCCACGCACGCTCTTTATCCAAGCCGCGACGTCGAGGTTCCCGTTCACGTGTCTTCGGTCGCTTCCATGCAATCCACACCGACTTTGGGAGATGGCGTCGGATGTGTATGTCGAGCGCTTCGCCCCCCCCCTTGCGAGTGTCCAACTTGAAGTACTGCCGCCATCCACGCAGAATCGCATTGAGCACCCTAATCGTTCGAAAGAGTGACCCGCCGCGCGCCCTGTAGAAGACGGTGCGAGGCTTGTCCTGCAGCCGCTTGAAGCTTTTCGGGTGAACTAACGGTTGTCCCGTCGTCCCCACGAAAGGGTAGCCAAGAAATTTCGCTCGTCGAGGACGAAAGACGCCGCTCTTGTCGCGGTTAACCCGCAACTTGAGCGTCTCCTCTATGAACTTGATCGTATTTTCCAACACGCGTTTTCCGGCGCGCTCGGATCCAACGTATATGTTGCAGTCGTCGGCGTACCTACAGAACTTCACCCCCCCGTTTCTCCAGATACTTGTCGAGTTCGTCGAGAACGATCAGAGACAGGATCGGGCTGAGTGGGGACCCTTGCGGCGTTCCTTCGTCACGGGGAGTCACAAGCCCATCGGCCAGAATACCCGTACGGAGATAGCGCCGTATGAGGCGGATGAGCATCTTGTCCCTGCAATTCCGTTCGAGCATCGAGATCAGACGATCGTGATTGACGGTATCGAAGAATTTGGCAAGGTCCATTTCGACAATCCACGAGCATCCTCCCGCTATGTAGCGTTGCGTTTGCTCGATGGCCTGATGTGCACTGCGTCCCGGTCGGAAGCCGTAGCTGAATTCCGAGAATGTGGGGTCGAAGTGCTCCACCAGAACCTGCGCGATGGCCTGTTGGATCAGACGATCCTGTACCGTGGGAATCCCCAGCATGCGCGTGCCGCCGTCAGGTTTGGGAATGTCGACGCGCTTCACGGGGGAGGGAATGTATCTTCCTTCACGAATGTGAGCGCAGATGCTCGCCCAATGGCGGCGAAAGTGCCCTTCGAGCTCGTCGACGGTCATTCCGTCTACGCCCGGAGCACCTTTGTTGGCTCTCACCCGCTTACATGCCAGGAGCATGTTCTGCGGCGAGAGGACTTTCTCCAGTGAGATCACTGAACCTCCTGTTTTCGTCCAGTGCGTGGCCCCTTCTTTCCGCTCTTGTCGGCCTTTGGACTCACATCCTTCCTCAGGCTTCCGGCCTTCGGTCGGTGTGGGCTCTACTCTTCAGATTCGACTTGCGCTACTGCCGTCGCATCGGAGAGTTCCACGCTCTCTACTTACATAACTCAGATTCGGCCCTTCATGGCGAAAATTTCACCTTACTACGACCTCGGCTGACTTCCATGCCGATATCCCTCGGCCTCTCGACCTCGGTAGCCTCGCGGCGTCGGCATGGATCTCCCCAGGTATCACACATGTGCTTCCCTCCCCACCTGCCGGATCTACGTGCATCCCTTCCGGAACAGCTTTGGGTTAATCGAGCTTTGACGACTCTCCCAAGATACACGCCTCACATCCGATTCCTGTTCGTCAGGCTGGAGTTTTGTTATCGGCTTCCTTCATCAAGGTCGTTGCCTCCCTCGACTTGCACGATTCACTCGTCTTTCCCCTGTTCGGGCGGACAACGGACTTTAACCGCATAGACATACGTGCGCTGCTGGGCGCTCAAAGAAAACGCCCTGTCGACGCGAAGCCAACAGGGCAGGTGGTTGCAACAAGCAACCTAGCAGGACCAACTGCTTTCTCAAACATCCTCATGGCAAGACGCTTGAGAAAGGTACCGACCGACTGCGAGTTCGGTCGGTACCGTGCGACCCGATGACTAATCGGGTCACGTCCTCAACTTCAGGTTAGAAGTTGAACCGGACATTGGCGGAGATGCCGTGCGACGTGATGTCGCCGTCATAGGCACCCGTGTAGGAGAGACCCATGGTCGTCATCTTGCCGACCTGAGCTTCAACACCGAGACCGACGGAGGCCATGTCGCCGAGTTCACCACCCTTCAGACGAGCCACGCCGGAGCCGGCGAGAGTCATCGAAGCTTCGGCTTCCGTGTCGCCGAAGAAGTGGTTCCAAGCCACGTCACCCTTCAGAGCAACCTTGGTTGCACCCATGGTGAACGGAATGGCACCGCGAACGCCAAGCGTCGTCACCTGGACATCCTGATCTTCGGTTGTGGTCGAGAAGGCCATCGTGCCGACCTGTTCGTTGAAGCCGTCGGATTCAGCATGGATCCAGCTCAGGCCGAAGTACGGCTCGATGCTGTAGGCGTCCGTGTTGAGACCAGTGTAGGCGGCTTCAGCAAAGATCTGGGTAATGTCCGTGTCGCCCGAGAAGGCGTTCATGCCAAGCTGGGAACCAACCTGCAGAGCGCGGGTGGCATCAGCCGACTGATGGCTGTAGACGAAGCCGTAGGTGGCGTTGACCACGTCACTGAAGTTCGTCACGCCATAGGCGCCGAAATGGATGTCGTCGCTTTCAACCTTGTTGCTGCCCGCCTTGTTGTCGGTCGAACCGGCACCAAAGAAGAGACCGAGCTTCGTGGCAGCGCAAACGTCAACTTCAGCACCGAAGAGACCGGCGTAGAAGTCGCTGTCCATGTCGGACTGACCGTAGTCAAGCGTCGACCAGCTGCCAACACCCGTCGCCCAGAGGCGAGCCGTGCCGTCGGCCATTTCGACCTTGCGGCCTTCACCGATGCCCGTAGCCTGATCCTTAATGGCACGAGAGAGCGTCATGCCGTTGACAATGCCCGCATTGCGCGTGTTGAGAATGAAGTCGTCGCCCAGAGAGTTGTAGGTCTTGGCAACGTCACCCTTCGTCGCACCGATCATGGCGTCGAAGAGAGCACCGCCCGCAGCGCCTTCAAGCGCACTGGCGATGGCGTGGCCGTTGGCATTCTGAGCGTAAGTAGCGAAGCTCTTCGTTTCGTCGCGAGATAGCGTGCCCGTCAGCTTGTTGCCTTCGGCCTTGAGTTCCGTCTTGAAGAAGGCGTAGTCGGGGTTGGCGACGGCAAGATCGGCACCAGTCACGCCAGTCGTCGTCACAGTACCTGTCTGAGCCTTACCGGCATAAGCTTCCTTGAGGACATCAACGTCTTCAGAACCGACCGTGAAGCCAGCGCCTTCCTTGAACTCAAGCTTGCCCATCGTCACGTCCTGACCAGCCGTGATCTGGAACGTGCCTCCGGCGTTCACAACGACATCAACGGCGTGACCAGCATTGACATCATGCTTCAGCTCGCCTTTCTTCGTGAACTGATCGTCATACTTTTCGAGAAGGCCGAACGTGCCGCCGTTGACAGTAACCTTGCCGTTGGCCGTAGCCTGAGCATTGTCACCCGTCACGCCGAAGGATTCAGCGAAGCCCAGAAGCGTACCACCCTCAACGGTCGTGCCGCCTCGATAGGTGTTGTTGCCAGTCATGACGAGCGTGCCTTCGCCCGACTTGGTGAGGGAACCGTCGTATAAACCACCGTTGATCTTGTTAACAATGGCCTTCGCACGCTTTTGGTAGTACTCAAGACGCCAAGCCTGGGCATCTTCGAGCGAGATGTTCTTATCCTTGATACCAGCGAGGTCATAGTTATGTTCCTTGCCATCCTTATTGGCTTCGCCAGTGCTGGTATTTGTGAGCTTATAGTCGGCAGGATCGTTAGAAATATTGAACTCAAGTTTGGAGAGGTCAATCTTTTCGGAGCCATCAAACTTGAACTGATCGGCATTCTTCAGTGCAGACTTCAGCCAGGCGATATCTTCACGCTCACGCTGTTCGAGAGCAACCTGTGTGATGTTGTTCGACCAAACGTCAGTATGACCCTTCTTTAGGTTGTAATCGAAGTGACCAAGGAACTGGCCAAGACCATACATGCCCTTTTCAAGATCAGGCACGCCCCAACCCATGCGATCGGAAACTTCACCTTCGGCGGGTTTCGTGCCGTCAGCATTGGCCCAACCGTTCATATCACTACCGTCAGTGTTCTTGTGGTTGGCCGTCGTCAGCAGAACTTCGCGGACCTGAACGGCGCTCATGTCCTGATAACGGGAGGCCAAAACACCGAAGGCACCGGAGATGAAGGGAGCAGCCATGGACGTGCCGCTGTAGCTGCCATACTGATCATCGCCCTTGATGTTGGCGGTGTTGCCGTTCATGCCGGGACCGGAAAGAGTCCAATATTTGGCGTATCCCGCTTCATTGAAGTTTTCTTTGAGTTTGTAGTTGTCTGGATCGGTTCTCGAATTCACTTGTTCCAAACCAGCAATGGCGATCCACTGGGCTTCAGCTTCAGGGTTGAAGTACGGATAGAGCGCGCGATGGTACGGGTTGGCACGGTCGTTGTTACCGTTCGTGAAGACCTGAATGACGTCCTTGCCCTTCACGGCATCCCATGCCGCATCAACAAAGCTCTTGCCCTTGAGTTCAGGATCGGCGTCGTTATTGTTGTACTGCTTCTTGAAGAGGAAGTATTCGTATTCGATGTCGTTGACGGTCGTGAGTTCGGGGCCGCTGTGATAGTAGTCGAGGATGTTGCCGTTTTCGTTAACCTGCTTCAGATTGGTACCGAAGCTGTTGTTAATGATCTTGACACCAGAGGCGACCAGAGCGTCGTAGCCGGCCTTGAAGAAGTTGTAATCAGGGAAGGGACCGTAGTTGGTGTCGTCCGTGCCGCCGGTGTTGGCCGAATAAAACTCGGAACCCCAAGCTACGCCGTGCATGCCGACACCATCGCGGTTACCGGCATAGACACCAGCGCAACCCGTGCCGTGGTTGTCGTTGAAGTCTGGGTTGTAGGCGCCATCAACCGAGAATTTATCGCCCTTGTTATATTTGACAGGATCCTCGGGTTTGGAGCCGTATGCGTACTGGGGATACCGTTCGCCACTCTGAGAATAGGTGCCCTCGAACTTAACAGTGTGCCAACGATCGCCGGAAAGTTCCTGATGCGTCGTCAGGAAGCCGGAGTCCATCATGCCAACCTTGACGCCCTGACCGTAGTAGCCAAGCGCATAGGCGGAGGAGGCCTTCATCGCCTTGAGGCCCCAATTCTTGTTGTATTCGGCTGTTTCCCAAGACTCCTTGGCCGCATCGACCTGAGTCGAATTGTTGGCAACAAAGCCAGGATCCTGGCTTCCACCCTTCGGGGCCATATAGGCTGCCGATGCCGCACCGGCACCGAGCATCAACGCCGCTACAGCCAGCGCCACGGCACTCTTAGCAGCCTTTGTCTTGGTGGTGTGCTTTTCGTCGGTGACGACGTACTCCTGATGAGCCACGCTCCACTTGGTCTTGAAAACGCGATTCATGACAAATTCTCCAAATTGGTTGATTGGTCCTGCCTCTCCCGAAATGACGAGAAAGCGCACCTGCCAGACTACCCAGCCCCCCCCCCGCGATTTGATCCAGATCAAATCCGAAGACAAGTTCGGGTTTCCACCACGTGCAGCTGCGCAACTTTACTTTGTAACTTTTGTAAATCCCCTTGCAAAAGATGCGTAATTAGGAGGAAAAATCCAAATTTCGTCGCTTTTACATCACAATCCGTTACATGACTCTCTCTGATAGACAATCGTTTCGACTTTGGCTGTTGGGTTTTCCCCGAGGAGTTGGGCTTTTCTGTGAGTACAACTACCAATCTATTGACTTATAGACGGCGCCTATTGCTTTTTTCTCGTCTTCCAAATGCAGAACCGCCCGGACGCTTTGACACGCCCGGGCGGTTCTGGGTTGGGTTGAGGCAACCTTTGCAGAGCGGAGGCTGCGCCTCTTGCGGGAACCCCTTCCGACGCCGAAGGCTCGTCATCGAAAATGACCCCGACACACAGGGCATCGGGGTCTTGAGGGGTAGTCGCTCCAGAAAGCGTTAGAAGGCGAAGCGCAAGTTTCCACGGACACTATGACCGCGAAGGCCGCAATCGCCTGTCGTGCCGACATACGACAAGCCGAGGGACAGCCGATTCTTCTCAGCAGAAATGCCGACCTTGTAAGTCATGGCATTGTCCCCCGCAACGACTGACTTTGTGTTCGTTCCATCAATGCGAATCTTCTTGTCGCCAAACGTCGGAACATACGCAACGTCCGCAGACGGGGAAATGCGCCAAGAACCTGCCTCAAAGCTACCGACAGCCTTGATGCCGACGGGAAGCTCATGCACGACGACGCGGTTTGCCGCATCTTCATGGTCGAGGCCCAGAACGCGCCAGCCTGCATACGGCGTCACCGTCATGCCACCAAGCATGGCATCAACAGAGACCTTCGCAGATGCGCCCAGCACGTCCGCATGACGCTTCTGCCCCTGTGCCTTGCCCTCATGGCGTTCATACAAGGCCGAAGCCGTGAGAGCCGCAGGACCGAAGCGATATGCACCGTAAACCGAACCGCCAACGTCGTTCCAGTCCTGAGATGCAAGGTTGTCACTCTTGACATTGCCCGTACCCGCGCTCAGAACAGCACCAAGCGTGAGGGTTTCAGTTGAACCCTGAACGCCGAAAAGCAGGCCGCTTCGATCTGTGCGATAAGCATCAAATTCAGTCTTGCCGTAACCCGCATCGGCCCACAAGCCCGCAACTGTTGCATTGGCCTGAGACTCGATGGTAGCCATCGTCTGAGAGGCCGCACCGCGAGCGGCAGATGTCAGAGCACCAACAGTCGTCGGGATCGTGCGATGCACCCGCGCAGCTTCACGTGCTGCACGTTCGCGGGATTCACGAATCAGGTCTTCAATCGTTCGAATAGGTGCTTTCGATTCGGAAGCAGGCGTTTCTTCGCCCTCGCCTTCGTCAGCCGAAAGAGATGCAGCTTCTTCCGCTTCATCAGGCAGGGCGCGGTCGTCATCCGTCAGCATCATCAATGCCGCTACATTGGCCGCAGCATCAGCCGGGATCATCCCCGCAGACTTCAACGCCTCAATCACAGCCTCAGGCAACGTTTCGCCCGCGTCATACATCTCCTTGGCCACTTCCAGATGCTTCGTCAGATAGGACACCTTGGCCACAATGCCGATCACAAGCTGGCCGTTTCCGCGATTTATCAGAACGCCATTGGACTTGAACTTGTCGGCCACGAGCGTACCGCCATTCTCAACGCGATCCAGAGCACCGATGGAAACCTCATTGGCAACCACCGTACCCTTGTTCTGAATCGAGAGATTCTTTGTCGAATCAACAGATAAAACACCTGTGTTCTGCACGGTCGTTCGATTCGAGCTTGAACCGTCAACAGCCGAGACAGTCATCGTTCCGTCGTTGCGAATGCTCGTATTCTTGCCGGTTAGAGAAAGCGTGTTGATGACGAGCTTGCCTGCATTCTTCACCTTGGCATTCTCAGCCAAGGTCAGCTTTTCGCCAATTTCATAAAGACCATCAACAGCCGCAACGGACATGACGCCCGTCTTGGCCACAGACACATTGCCCAGGACGCCGCCCTGCTTCTGAGACTTCGTAAGCTCATGCTGGTAGCCAAGATTCAGAGTACCATCGGCAATCGTCACGGAACCCGTGGCGTCGCCTGCGAGCTTCGTGCCGTCGCCAAGAAGGGTTAAAGCCTTGCCGCCTGCAATCGAAACAGCCTTGGAGTTGACTGAACGGAAGCCGATGGAATCCAAGTCGCTCGAACCCGAGCCAACCCTCATAGCTGTGGTGTCCGCAAGGTCGTCCTGATAAAGAATTGCGCCGACATTAGCGGCAGTCTTCTGGAAGTTCCTGGCATGAGCGATGTCGATCACCTTCTTCTTGCCTTCGAAGCCTTGGTTGCCCGTGCCACCAAAGGTGATGTTTACGCCCGAACCGACCCCCGTACCGTAGATGGCATCCTTGATCGTCTGCTGGGCAGAGGCCGAGAGGTCGGTGTCCGTGATATGGATCGTACCGCCAGAAATACCAGAGCCAAGGAACGATGCAAGCTGTTTAATGCCCCCGTCTGAAGTCACTTCCAAAAAGGCGGAAGTGTCCGAAGCGCCAATGGAGGCAACATAATCCGTTGCCACCGCCTGGTAGTCGGCAAACGACAGCAGGTTGCCGGAAATTGAAGCTGAAGATTCCGCCTGTTTTAAATTGTTCCCCTGAAAGGCTGTCAACGCTTTTGTAGCCTGCAAAGTCAATTTACCGGCATTAATAAATTGACCTTGGTTGTTAAAGCCAGCAACACCCCTCGCGCGGGCTATCGCGATGACTTCTGCACCGTCTTCATTCACAAAAATTGACGAATCCTCAATGAGAAATCCATATGATAGGGGCGTATCGCCACCAGTCGTTGTGAGTGAACTTCCAGACTTGTTTGTGAATTTACCCGCATAGATAGTAAAGCCTGCACCTGCATTTGGCAACAAAAGTCCCAACCGCTCACCGTTACCGTATTGTTCAGTAGCATCCCCAATAGTTGTCATAGATCCATAATTTGTTACCTCACCCCCGTCAACTATCACGCCACGTCCATTTCCAGAAGACGAGCACGTGATTCCATAATTATTCAACTTGCCGACAACAAACAAACCTGCGCCTTGGAAAGGGACCTGTCCTCCATCTACCGTCAATCTGCCGTGGTTATTTAAGACACCTCCAATATCAATTAGCATCCCTGAGCCGTACCCCTTCCCCATTGCATTTACAGTGCCATAATTATCAAAAATACTTGACACATTAATCGCAGCAAATTCTTTCAGTTTATTCCTGCCGACAGTGTCTGCTTCTCCGACTTTACCGACAGCATTGATAATGCCATCAGCGGTGTTCGTCAGCGTTCCGCCGAGCAGTGAATACCCATAAGCAAAGTATTCATTGCCGCCTTTCGAATTTAAAATTCCAGAATTCCTCAACTCCCCGCCGGCTTGGACGAAAGCTAGATTCATAGGATTTCCGCTCTGATTGATATCTATCTGTCCTTTGTTATTGATGGTTCCGCCTTCAAACTTAAATCCAACGCCTGCGTCGGTGTCGAATTTGCCAGTTAAGTCGTTGAAAAATGAGGTTCCGCCTGCAACAACCACGATGGAACCGCCAGCTTCGTTTGTAAGAACGCCCTCTGTTAGGGTATATGCAGGACCGCCTTGGCTTGTAGTTCCGCCAATAGCTTCAAGCACGCCTCCATTCACATTATCGAGTTCGCCTCCACTCTGAAGGAATGCAGAAGCGTTCTTGATAGGGTTATTCTGCAATATCTCGTCTTCCGAAGTGGTAATCCTGCCTGCGTTTGTTAGCTTTCCTTTTCCAGTAAGAACGAAAGAATACGCATCATTATTAGGCCATGCAATCGCCTTAATGACGCCTGTAGCCTCATTTGTGAAGCAGCCATACCCCACTTTGAAACCAACGGTTCCATAATTATCAAATGTTCCAGGGTAGCTGGCGTCCAGCAATTCAGTTGTACCAGACGCATGTTCATGATCAGAATTCGACAGAGTTTGAGATCCTGTGTAATACCTTCCCTTGTTTTCGAAATTTCCTGCGATTCCATAAGTGCTACCTAAATTGACAAGCGACTGATGTGCCTGTAGATGCATTCCTTTTAAACTTGATGGTAGCGGCCCAGAAAAAAGCTTTGTTTTCTCATTTTCGTATTTAACTTCTATTCGTTTGGGACCTGTTAAATATATATTATTCATTTCTGGTGTAAAATCTCCTGACCATTTTGTCGAAAAGTCTTCAGGCTTGTCAGGATCTGGTAAATCTGTATCTACAGGCTCTGGTGTAACCCCTCCCGTAGCCCACGCGCCACCGCTCATCCCCGCCATTAAGCAGACCACAGCCGCCGCAACGGCCTTCTTCCCGCATCCTCTCGTCTGACCAATCCCAGCGGCCTCACTGACGACGACCCAGCAGCCTCGGGCTGCGTTCCAAATGCGCTTGTAGATCCGATTCATATCTTCTCCCTGAATTTTTGCAACTTATCGCCCGAAGCGGAGAACGTGCGAACACGCCCTCCGCCCCAGACGGAATCAGAAGCTATTGCTTAGAAGCTATAGCTGTAGCTGGCAGTCACGCTGTGGGTCTGAGAACCCTTGTCGCCAACGCCGCCCGTGTACGAGAGGCCAAGGCTGTGATGCTTCTTCGAGGCATTGATGCCGAGCTTGAGTTCGCCCGCCGTCTTGCCCGTCACGTCATACGAGTAGCTGTCGGAAGCCTTGTAGCCCGTAGCGTGGACGGTAGCCTTCGAATCCGTATCGCCAAAGCTCTGAACGAGCGAGACGTCCGCATAGGGACTGACCCACCAGTTCTTGGCGCGGAGGCTACCCTTCAGAGCAACGCCGACCGGAACCTGAACGATGTCGGAGGTTTCCGAACCGACCTTCCAGGCGTCCTTGCCGTTGATGGTGATGTCATAGCCCTTGGCCTTGGAATGCACGTAGCGCAGACCGGCATGAGGCATGACGATCAGGCCCTTGGTGAGTGCAAAGGACATTTCGCCGCGCAGACCGAGCATCAGGAATTCGGAGTCAACGTCACCCTTGATGGCGTAGGCGTTGCCCTTCACGTCCTGATAGTTCTGCTTGGCTTCACCCTTTGCAGAGGCGTAGCCAGCATGTGCGATCAAGGCGGCGTCACCGATGCGATAAGCCCCGTAGAGGTTGCCGCCGAAGATTTCGGCGTCCGTATCGGTCTTCGTGAAGTTGCCCTGACTCTTGAGATCGCCCTTCGTGTAGCTGAAGGCTGCCCCAACCGTAAGGTTGTTCGTATTGACCAGATCCGAGCCGAAGATGAAGCCGCCAGTCTTGGCCTCAAAACCGCCCTTCATCGAACCATCGCTTTCGAGCTTGTCGGCCTTGGCATACTTGCCTGCGGCCTTGACCCAGAGCGCATTGCCCTTGGCCTTAGCACCGTCGGCGGCACGATCTTCCATTGCGCCCATCGTATCGGTGACCTCATTGAGCGCGTAAGCGTTCATGCCGGATGCAGCGGAAAGCTGAACGGCGGAGTTCCAAACCTGCGTGGCTTTCGTCACGTCAAGCGCACCCGTGGAAGTCTTGCCCACGTAGTCCTTGTCGAGCACACGTTCGATGAACATGACATCGGCCTTGCCGGAGTTCGGATCGCGCAGAGCAACGTTCGTGTCGTCATTGATGAGACCGTTGATGACGGCAGGCACGCTGAAGTTCTTCGACAGAGCCTGAATCGTCGTATCGGGCGTCGTGGTACCGCCAGTGGAACCACCGGTAGAACCGCCAGTGGAACCGCCCGTAGAGCCGCCAGTCGAACCACCAGTGGACCCGCCTTCGCTACCACCAGTACCGCCGCCAGTCGTGCCGCCGGTAGAACCACCACCAGTTTCACCACCAGTCGTATTGGCACCAACGGCGAGCATGAGCTTGCCTTCGGACTTGCTCACGGTCATCGTCATGTCGTCATTCGTCTTGTTGATGAGGTAGGCGCCGTTCCAAGCCGTATCTGACGTCTTGGAAAGATCGTAGCCGTCAGCGAGGAAGTAATGCTTGCCCCACGTAGCCTTCTTGACGACGAGTTCGGAACCATCCTTGACGACGAACTTGCCGGTGTTGTTGCCCTTGAAGATCGTCTTGTCGACGAGGTTCTGAGTATCGAGAACAAACGCAGAATCAGCACCGAAGTAGACGGAGCCTGCCCCTACGGTTTCACCCGCTTCGACAGTGCCCACAATGATCTTGCCGTTGTTGGTGACAAAACCGGCCTTGTTCGTCGCAAAGACGGCGTTCTTCGTGCCGTCATAGGCGGTGTTGGTCTTCGAGAGTCCAAGGCCGAAGAAGCCCGAATCGACTTCAAGCGTACCGGCCTGCATGAACAGATTGCCATAGTTGACATCGCCGCCCGCGACCTTGTAAGTGCCGTTGCCAGTAAGACCAAGCGTCTTGCCGTTGTCTTCAGCACCGGCCTGAGTCGTAATAAGGCCGTTTGCACCGCCGACAATCACGCCGGAACCATTGGTGCTGTTCATGACGCCCTTGTTGTCAAGTTCGCCGCGAACAATGAGGAAGCCCGGGTGGTAGCCGAGCCCCGTAATCGTCGCATCCTCGACCACGAGACTACCAGTCGATTCAACCGTGATTTTCTTCCCTTCGGTCAGATAGGCAGAGTCCATCAACGTCAGTTTGCCGGTAATCTTCTGACCGTCGGTACGGCCAATCAAGTACGTCCAGTCGGTATCGCTCTGGCTGCTGTATTCATTGTTGCCATCTACGTCGATGGAGAGTTCGCCACCGCTGATTTCCGTGTTGGAACGATCAACTTGAATGATGTACTTGGCATCTGCACCATCGACCACGAAGTCTTCGGGAGCAGGCCCCGTTACGGATTCAAGCGT
>OGLS01000667.1_pt1 | contig 28942 bp, 31 predicted proteins | sample 1572881 | NCBI WGS metagenome assembly OGLS01 (sample SAMEA2582013, study PRJEB24529) | metagenome | biome: Human gut stool | place: China | collected 2011
TTCATTTACTGCATTACAAGTTATAGGTGATATTATGAAAAACATAAAAAACGGTGAGCAGATGCCCACCGTTTTTGTTACTACTCAATACTTGTCAGTTTTCTTTGCATTGCAGGATTTACAAAGCATCTGACAGTTATCGAGAATTGTGCGACCGCCTTTACTCCAAGGCTTAATATGGTCGCCTTCCATTTCATCATACTCAAAATGTTCACCACAAATATTGCACAATCCATGTTGTTTATCATAAGTCGCCATCTTATCTCTGTTGTCAAATGCTCTTAAATTAAGCAATCTGCCGGCAAATGGATCTTTGTCTTTGCAAAGAAGATATTCATAAATTCCTTTTTGTTTTTGCACTTCATCATCTTGATGAAGTTTTTCTACCTCTGTTTTCATAGCTGAAGAGTTATAAGTATTGTTATGATATTTATTATAAAGGGAACACCAATCCAATCCCTTCATATCTTTGTAATACTTAGGAAATATTTTTTGTACCCAATTGATAACATCCTGAAAATACTGCCATAATTCATCTGCGTCATCATCTGACTTATGCATCGACATATACTCTGTAATATTATCTATACCTTGAAAACCGCAAATACCAATTAAAGCTTTTTCAAGAAGTTCCTGTCTGTTTGAATCTGCTTTAATATATTTATCAGATAACCCTTTTGCGGCACAATTTCGTTTAGAAAAATATCGCTTAGCATCAGTAAGCCATTTACCTGTATATACTGAATTACGAAGTTCCTGATCAGTCAATTTTTCGCCTGCAATATTTACAACCTTAAACCAATCTAATTTTTCTGATTCACTACCCTCGCATACATAAACCATAAACTCATAATTCATTATATCATCATATTTATCATCGGGTAATGAGTCACAATAATATTTCCCGCCGTCAACAGAAATAGAGTATTTATGATCTAAATACTGCATTACAGAAAGAGTTCTTTGCTGTCCGTCAAGAACCTCATATTGATCATCACCAACTTTTACCCAATACATAACATTGAGAGGAAATCCTTTCAGTATCGTATGAATAACAGATTCAGCCTGTTCTGAACTATATACAAATTCTCTTTGATAAGCCGGTCGAATTGCAAGCCTACCGTCATATGCAAAAACACCGTTATCACCGTTATCTGCATAACCGTCAAATATATCGTTTACTTTAATCGACTTAGGTTCAATTTTCATCTTTTTTCCTCCTTTTAATTAAAATTCTTTGATAACAAGATTGTACAATATAGCCTTCTCTGTTTACAAAATAATTATGTTTTCCGTCATTTTTTGCAATATTTGGATTTCCATTTGTTTTATTACCGCTTGAGCCTGTTTTTGTTCCATCAGGACGCATTTCCCAAAAATCATTGTATTTTTTGGTTTCAAGAGATTCATCATGACACCCACGCTGTGTCAATCCGATTATTTCAAATTGTTCAGGATTATATTTATCTAAAAAAGTAATGGGAACTCCCATAATACCGCTACATTCTTCGCTTAATGAGTATTCTTGCGTAAGTTTCCTTTCCGTTGACTGTAAATCTATGTCCGAATCGTGGATTGTCTGCAACATATCTGTCAAGTCCGATGATAATGAACTGGTCCGGATTGTACTTGTCAAGGAATGTGATTGGCACTCCCATGACTCCGTTACCTCTTTCTCCTGATGACAATTCTTGCATATGTAATTCGTCTGTCTGTCTGTCTGTCTGTCTGTCTGTCTGTCTGTCTGTCTGTCTGTCTGTCAAGATTGTCCCCGTTTTAGCTGTTTGTGTCAAGTCTTTTTCTGCGTTTTTTGTATAAATTTGTGTTGTAATTACAGCATCCTTGTCTTTGATTAATCCATGAGCTTTTATCGGAGTATCAGGGTTTGTTCTTATGTCATTTGCGTTAATAATTTCAAATTGGTCTGGGTTATACTTATCGGTATATGTAATTGGCACAGCCATATATTCAAAATAATCACACGGTATATCCGCTGTTTTGTCAACATTGATTGCATCATAGTTATCATATTTAGGATATTCTTCTTCATTACCATAGTATTTTTTGTAAAGCACCAATTCTTCATGTCTTTTGGTATAATCCAAATTTGTAAACCACCTTACTCCCTTAACACGAATAAACTTTCTTCCATTTTCATCTTCCCCACAACCTGAAGCTTTTAGAGGATAATCATCCGGAACATAAAACTTTCTATCTCCGCTATGTATGCTTGCACCAAGCCACATTTTATTATCTTTTATTAATGGAAAAATTTCTTTGTATGTTATAGCATTAACATTACCTATTATTAAAAAATTTTTCTCGTATTCTATAAGTTGTGCCACATATTCTCTAAAAAGGCTAAAAGGCGGGTTAGTAATGACGATATCTGCCTGTTTCATATATTCTATACATTCATCAGAACGAAAATCGCCGTCACCTTTTAATCTTTTTACACCACTATTTTTAGATTTTAACAAATTGTCAATATCGCTGTCCGAAACACCTCTGCCGTTAGCCATCGGAACTTCGGAAATATCCATTACATAACCATTACCTCTTTTTATAGGTTCTTCATTCCACCCAACCAAAGTAAGATGTTGTCCGACTATGGGAGATGTGCTATACGAAGTACAGATTAATCTCTTTAATTTTAAATAATTGAAATTTCTTAAAAAAAATTTACAGAAATTACTCTCAAACGGATCATCACAGTTACATAATACGGTTTTATTTTTGAATTTATCTTCGTAATGATTAATTTCCGCTTGGATGACTTCATAACTGGTATAAAATTCATCTTTTTTTGCATTTTTCGCTTTAGATAAGCCACTATTCTTTGCCAAGTCTTTCCCTCTATCCGTTATATAAATTTCACAACACTATATGGTTACTATAACACACTTTTTTCATTGTATCAACAAATTTAGTGAATTTATTTCACTAAATTATACTATTTCGCCAATGATTATGAAATATTTTAACATTTGTATCAAAACAATGGCATAAAAAAACGGTGAGCAATGCCCACCGTTTTTGTGTTTAGCTTTTTTAATTTGAAATTAGTCTGAAGATAATCAAGCTTTTAAAATTAAAATATTTAACCTCAGTTACGAGAAATTAAACTAAAACAATAAAAATTCAATTAATTATTCAGCTGCTTTTCTTTTTGCAAAACATTCGCTGCAATAATAGCTTTTGCCTTCAACAGGCTTGAAAGGAATCTTTGCAGTTCCGCCGCATTCAGCGCAAACGGTTTCAAAGAATTCTCTCTCTGTCTTGGCAGCATTTTTACGAGCCTGTCTGCAAGCCTTGCAACGCTGCGGTTCGTTTGTAAAACCCTTTTCAGCGTAAAATTCCTGCTCTCCTGCAGTAAAAACAAATTCGTTTCCGCATTCTTTGCAGACAAGTGTCTTATCTTCGTACATTGGTATTTACCTCTCTTTTTCTACCTCTCGGAGGTTAGTTTGTTGCCCCGTGCGGAGTTGCACCGCAATACTGTTAAGGACAAATATTAATTTTCGGTTCACCGCTCAGCCGACATTCAGACCGCCGTGAACCTTTTTCCTTGCTCTTTGCAAGGCATTGTCAACCGCCTTTTCGGTTACGGAAAGCTTTTCTGCAATTTCCTTATAGCTCAAGCCGTTGCCGTAGAGCATAAGAACATCGTATTCGGACTTTGACAGCACACTTTGAAGTCGCAACAGTAACTGGTCAAGCTGTTCTCTGCACATCAAAAGTTCTTCGGGAGTTTTGGCGGAATCTTCAATTGACTCGCCCACATCGTCCATCGGAACAATGCTTGATGAGGGAATGGCTTTTTTCTGCTCTCCCCGTCTGATTATAGAAATAAATCTTCTCTCAACAACAACCGACATATAGCTTTTAAAGTTTGCACCGCCGTTTTGGTCAAAGGCTTTGCAGGAACAAAGCAGTCCCACAAGTCCTTCCTGAACAAAGTCATTGTGTTCATAACCCTCTGCCGAAAACTTTCGTGCAATTATGCTGATTGTGTCAAGATATCTTACGACAAGCTCATCAAAAGCACGGTCATCACCAAGACTCACAAAATTTGCAAGCTGTGCGTCGGATAAAGTACCGTAGGATTTTTGCAATTCGGTCATAACCTGCCCCTAATACTTATTCTTATACGCTTAATAGTATAACAAAAACGCACAAATGTCAACAACCCGAAAGCAATTTCTGTAATATTGCATTATGATATGGAAATTAATTGTGCAAAATAGCTGAAATAAAGTCGAAATTACATACATTATGAAACTTGTTAAGAGAAGCAGAAAATGTTATACTTTATATTACTAATTTATTACGATTTTTATTTATCGGTTCGGGGGGATTTTTATGGTTGTTACCTGCAACAGTTTTGGCGTGAGCGGTATGGACGGCTACAAGGTTGAGCTTGAGGCGTCAATGTACAATGGCACACGGGAATTTGATATGGTCGGTCTGCCCGACGCCGCCGTGCGTGAGAGCAAGGACAGGGTTCTCAGTGCATTAAAGAACTGCGGATTCAGATACCCTGCCGCACATATGACCGTGAACCTTGCTCCTGCCGATATCAAAAAAGAAGGGCCTATTTACGATTTACCGATTGCGATTGCAATTCTTATACTGCTCAATCAGATTAAGAGCAACATCTCCGACTGCGCATTCATCGGTGAGCTTTCGCTTTCGGGAGAAGTCAGAGGAATCAACGGAGTTCTGCCCATGGTAATCAAAGCGAAGGAATGTGGTATAAAGAAAATTTATGTTCCGAAAGCCAACGCAAGCGAGGGTGCTGTTGTTGACGGAATTGTATGGTATTGACAACATTCTTCAACTGAAAGATTATCTCAATCACATTCTCGAACCTGCACCCGCAAAGCCGAATACACATTCTCCCACGGAAGAACGGGACTACATTCCGGATTTCTCCCAGGTAAAGGGTCAGCTTGAGGTGAAGCGTGCGCTTGAAATTGCCGCTGCCGGCGGTCACAATATTCTGCTCATAGGCCCTCCGGGTTCGGGCAAAAGTATGCTTGCAAAACGAGTTCCGTCAATTCTGCCTGATATGAGCTTTGACGAAATGATTGAAACGACAAAAATCCACTCAATTGCGGGAACGCTAAAGCATGACGGACTTATCACAACACGGCCGTTCCGTTCGCCTCACCACACGGTAACGCCCGTAGGACTCGGCGGAGGAGGTACGGGAACTATCAGACCGGGTGAGGTTTCACTTGCAAACAACGGTGTGCTGTTCCTTGACGAGCTGCCCGAATTTTCAAGAACGGCGCTTGAGGTACTCCGTCAGCCGATTGAGGACGGCTCTATCACAATTTCAAGAGCAGGTCAGAAATGCACCTATCCGTGTTCGATTATGGTGGTTGCCGCAATGAACCCATGTCCGTGCGGATATTACGGTGATCCGACAAGAAAATGCACCTGTTCGGAACAGAAGATAAAACGCTACCTCAACCGCATTTCCGGTCCGCTTCTCGACCGTTTTGATATCCATGTAGAAGTGCCTGCCGTAAAATTTGAAGAACTGCGTGACACTTCATCTGCCGAATGTTCAGCCGACATCAAAAAGAGAGCCGACAGAGCAAGAGAAATTCAGCGTGAAAGATTTAAGGGCAGTAAAACAACCTGCAACGCAAAAATTAACGCAGAGCAGTTTGAAAAGGTCTGCGTAATTGATAAAGAGGCTGAAAAGACGCTCAAAGACGCTTTTGAAAGTCTTGGACTTACCGCAAGAGCGTATGACAGGGTTTTGAAAGTTGCAAGAACGATTGCCGATTTGGACGAGTCGGAAATAATCCGCTCCGAGCATGTTCTTGAGGCGGTTCAATACCGCAGTCTTGATCGCAAATATTGGGCAAAATAAGACTTATACCTTACACAAAAATTTAAAATATCACTTTTAAAAAGTACGGCTTTATGCTATACTACTATAGTGTGACATCAAAGCGATGTTGCAGTTTCATGACACAGGAGGTTTTTTATAATGGAAATTACAAAGAATTCAATAATCGGTGATGTTCTTGATCAGTACCCTGACACTGCAGAGCTTTTCTTCAGCATCGGTATGCACTGCCTTGGCTGTCCTGCATCACGAGGCGAAACGATTGAAGAGGCTTGTATGGTACACGGTGCAGATGCAGACGCACTCGTTGCAGACCTTAACAAAGCAATTGCATAATGAACGGCGCATCTGATTTTTCGCTTGATAACCGTCTTGCGCTTTGTGCGGACTTTGTGCGTGACGGAGCAAAGGTTGCCGATATCGGCACAGACCATGCCTATCTTCCGGTGTGGCTGTGCCGTATTGGAAGATGCGACACAGCGATTGCCGCAGACATCAACCCCCTGCCCCTTGAACGGGGAATTGAAACAATTAATAACAGCGGTCTTAACAATCGAATTGAAGCAAGGCTTTCAAACGGTCTTGAAAAAATTTCAGGCGATGAGGCTGACGACATAGTAATTGCAGGAATGGGCGGGGAACTCATTTCGCAGATTATCGAAAACTGGGAGTTTTCAAAGGACAGGTCAAAGCACTTTATTCTTCAGCCTATGACCAAAAGTGAAGAGCTTATGCGTTGGCTGTTTGCAAACGGTTTCAGCGTTATCAAGCGTGACTGCTGTACTGCCGCAAACAAGTGCTATACGGTAATTCTTGCCGAATACAGCGGTGAGGTTCGCACGGTATCCGAGAGTGACCTTTTCCTTTACGGGCTTGATCCAAAAAACAACTCCATGCACCGCAGATTTATTGAAGGCTGTGTGCGCAGACTTTTAAAACAGGCTAAGGGCAACCCTGTCTGTGCCGAAACCGCACGCATTCTTGAGGAGAGCTTTAAGTGAAAACCATAAACGATATACTTAATTTTTTTGAAGAATTTGCGCCCTGTGCAACTCAGATGAGTTTTGACAACGCAGGGCTTATTGTGGGCGACAAATACACAGCCGTAAGCCGTGTGCTTGTCGCTCTTGACATTACGGAAGATGTTGTGAATGAGGCGGAAAGTCTGGGATGTGAGCTGATTATCAGTCATCATCCCGTAATTTTTGCCCCGATAAAAAGGCTTTCGCCTTCTTCCGTTCCCTATATGCTTGCGCAAAAAGGCATTTCCGCCGTTTGTATGCACACCAACCTTGACCTTGGCGAAAAGTTCGGAGTGAACATCTGTCTTGCAGACGCACTCGGAGTCAAAAGTCCCGTGCTGTCGGAGTTTGGCGAGTGTATGTTCACGGGCGAGCTTGAAAGCGAAACCGATATTCACGATTTTGCAAAGCTTGCAAAGAAAAATCTTGACTGCAAGGGACTTCGCTACACCGACATTAAAGACAGGGTTAAAAAGGTTGCCGTATCGTCGGGTGCAGGCGGTTCAAATGTGTTTGATGCGGCCTTGGCGGGTGTTGATGTGCTTGTCACGGGAGAAATCAAGCATCATGAGATTATCGCCGCAAATGCACTCGGAATTGACATTATTGACGCAGGTCACTTCAAAAGTGAAGATATTGTAATTTTACCGCTTGTAAACAAGCTTTCAAAAGAATTTTCCGAGATTATTTTTACAAAATCGCAATCCTGTGACGATATGATTAAATTTATTTAACCTGTAAGCATCATTATCAAAATATTTGTTGCATAATTTGTTACAATTTGATATAATGATACGGTAAATTACTATATGTGGTAGTGCGCCGTCTGTACGCACCGCAAAATGAGGTATTATGAGAATCAGAAAAAAGAAATGGGCAGAACCGGAGCTTTCCGTTTGCAATATTTATGTAAAGAATCCCGAAGAAAACGCCGGAAAATGGATGCAGGCTTTCAAAAGGGAACAGCCGTTGTATCTTGAAATCGGCTGTGGCAAGGGCGGTTTTGCTGGACAGCTTGCGCTTAAAAATCCCGACAAAAACATTATCGCACTTGACATCAAGGTTGATATGCTCGGCGTCGGCAGAAGAACAATTGTAAAGCTTTTTGAGGACGCAGGCAAAACGCAGGATGATATTACAAATCTTTTACTTGTAAAGTACAATGTTGAAATGCTTGACAAAATCATTACGGCTGACGATAAGATTGACAGACTTTTCATCAACTTCTGCAATCCGTGGCCGAGAGCAAAGCACAAAAAGCGCAGACTTACATACTACAAAAAGCTTGAAATGTACAAAACATTTTTGAAACCGGACAGCGAAATCCGTTTCAAAACCGATGATGACGAGCTGTTTGACGAAAGTCTTGAATACTTTGAGCAGAGCGGATACGAAATTTTGTATCTCACCCGTGATTTGCACGCAAGCGATGTTACCGATAATATTGAAACAGAGCATGAAAAAATGTTCTCCGAAGAGGGCATAAAAATCAAGTATCTTATTGCAAGACAAAAGCCTTGACAGCCCCATAAATAAAGACGGGAGGGATTTTTGTGAAGATTAAAAAGCTGATTTCGGCTTTAGTTCTCGGTTCAATGCTTGTCGGTTTGAGCGGTTGCAACATCACGGATTTCAGCGCAGAAAATCTTCTTCGTCCTCCTAAGGCAGTCGGAGATGAGGCTGAAATTGAACAGCTTATTGCCAAAACGGCTGACAGCGGTTATACGCTGAAATATCCTAAAAACGGAAAATTCCGCAGTGCAATCATCATGACCGACCTTGACGGAAACGACAGCAACGAGGCTGTTGCATTTTTTCGCAACAGCGCCGAAACTTCTTCGGTTCATATGCTTGTCATGTACTCAAGGGACAAATCGTGGAAAATTGCGTCCGACAATATCTTTGAAACAACCGATATTGACAGCGTTGACTTTGCGGATATAAACGGCAACGGAAGGGCTGAAATCATCGTTAATTCAACAACCTACACTCCGAATGTCGGCAAGCTTTCCTGCTACTCCTACTCGGAAGGCAAGACAAACGAAGTGGGTTCGGGACAAAGCTGTTCAAGCTTTGTTACGGGGGATTTTGACAATGACGGAACAAGCGAGATTATGTCGCTTGTTCTCTACACAACCGAAAACGAGGCTCTTGCGTTAATGCTTGATTACAACGAGGACAGCAAAGGCCTGTATGCCAAAGCAATGGCAAACATGGATCCGAATGTTGTAAAGTACAAGAACATTGCCGTTACAAAGCTTGATAACGATATTACGGGAATTGTCGTTGACGGAACTTCCGCAAATGAGGTTACGAACACACAGGTTATTTTTTACAGCCGTGACCTTGCAATTCTGCGTAATCCTCTTTTTAAAGAAAAAGCAAAAAATATAACCCAGCGTTCATCGCAGGTCATCTGTTCGGACATTGACAAGGACGGAAAGCTTGAAATTCCCGTTACGCTTGACCTTCCGAAACAGAGCGGTGACAACAAAAATATTTATGCCGACAAAATCATTTGGAACAGCTTTGACACACCCAAGGAGGCGCTTGTTGCAAAACAGGCGGTAATCATAAATTACGATTATATGTTTATGATGAACTATGCCGATAAGTGGAGCGAAAATAAGGTTACGGCAATTACCGACCTTGAAAGCGAAACCACCTCATTCTATGCATGGAACGGCACTAAGCTTGACACGGAGCTTTTTGAAATAAAGGTGTTCCCCGTCAGCAAATGGGAATCGGGCAAATCGAATGATTTTACGCTGATTACAAAAGACGATAAATATGCATATACATTTAATAATATAAATCCCGACACACAGATTTCGCTAAGTGATGACGAAATCAAGACAGGTTTTTCCACACTTGATCAGTCGGGAATTTGATCACAGCAACGGAGGTTTTGATATGAAAAAAATTCTTGTTTGTGAGGATGAAGCGGCAATTCGTGACTTTGTCGTTATCAATCTTACAAGGGCAGGCTACGATGTAGTTGAGGCAGACTGCGGCGAAGCGGCTTTGCAGAAATATGAAGAAAACAACGGTGATTTTGATGTTGCGATTCTTGATGTTATGATGCCGGGTATTGACGGTTTTCAGGTTTGTAAGGAGCTGAGAAACCGCAACGGCGGAATCGGAATTATTATGCTTTCGGCAAAAACTCAGGAAATGGACAAGGTAACAGGACTTATGCTCGGTGCAGACGACTATGTTACAAAGCCTTTCTCACCGAGTGAGCTTCTTGCAAGAGTTGATTCACTCTACAGAAGAGTTGCGCTTGCGCAGTCACATTCCGAAAACAACTTTAAAGAAGAGCTTAAATCGGGCGAGTTCACACTTAATCTTCGCAACCGTGCGCTTATGAAGAGCGGAAAGATGATTGAACTCACACAGGTTGAATTCCAGATTATGGAGTACTTCTTCTCGAATCCGGGTGTTGCTCTTGACAGAATCGACATTCTCAACCATGTATGGGGAGATGCTTATGTCGGCGAGGATAAAATTGTCGATGTTAATATCCGCAGACTCAGAATGAAGGTTGAGGACGAACCTTCAAATCCTAAACATATCATCACGGTTTGGGGACTCGGCTACAAGTGGGATTCAGGCGAATAACTTTGCAAAACAGCCTGCATAAAATTTATACAATCTAAAGAGGAGGGCGGCAACAATTTTTAAGGGTATTTCAAAAAGATGGATGCTCAACACATTGAGTGTTATACTGACAATCATAATCCTTATTGTTGTCAGCCTTATTTTCATTGTTACATATATTTTTCAAAACAGCGTTGAACAGAACCTGAACACAAAAAGCAACGAACTTTCACTTGTCTTTTCGGGATTTCAGAGCGACAGTTCAACCTCGTTTACGGCGTCTGCCCGTGATTATGTTGAAAACTTTGACAAAAAGGAAGAAATGGAAGTTATTGTAATCAATTCCTCCGGCAGAGTTGTCATGACTTCAACAGGATTCACTCCCGATGACAACGAGCAGATTCCAGATTTTAATGACGCACTCTCAAACGAAAACGGCTGTGCATATTGGAACGGCAAGCTTTCATCGGACGAAAGTGCAATGAGCCTGACAAGAATCATCACCAACGAAAACGGAACCTGCGTAGGTGCGGTAAGATACATTGTTTCCATGGAACAGGTCAACACGGCAATTGTGCTTGTTTCTGCGGCAGTTATTGCGTGCGGTCTTGTTATCATCGCCCTTGTAATATTGTCGGGGCTTATGTTTATCCGTTCAATCGTTACCCCGATAAGAAAGCTTTCGGAGATTTCAAGCAAGATTGCCCACGGCGATTTTTCACAGGCAAAAAAGATTGAGTACAAATACGATGATGAAATCGGCGACCTCTGCGATGCAATAAGCGATATGGCTCTTGATTTGCAGACAGCCGATCAGATGAAAAACGATTTTATTTCACGAGTATCACACGAGTTGCGTACTCCGCTTACGGCGATTAAGGGCTGGGCTGAAACAATGCAGCTTTCCGAAAGAGGAAAGCTTGACCGCAAAACCTTTGACCGTGGTATGGGAGTTATTATCAGCGAAAGCTCACGCCTTACAAGCATTGTAGAAGAGCTTCTTGACTTCAGCCGTATTCAGAGCGGAAGAATGAAGCTCATCAAGGAAAAGCTTGACATTCTTGCCGAATTTGACGATGCGGTTTACTTCTTAAAGGAAAGAGCCGTTACAGAGGGCAAGCATCTTCTTTATGATGAACCCGAGGTTGTTTATCCTGCCGTTTACGGCGATAAAAACAGGCTCAAGCAGGTTTTCCTCAATGTGCTTGACAATGCGTTGAAATACACACCAAAGGGCGGTGTTGTTGCCGCTCAGGTAATCTACAGCAAAGATGAACCCGATATTATCAAGATTGTAATAACCGACACGGGTTGCGGAATTTCTGCCGAGGATCTTCCAAAGGTTAAGGAAAAATTCTACAAAGCAAACCAGACTGTCGGCGGTTCGGGAATCGGACTTGCGGTTGCCGATGAGATTATGAACCTCCACAACGGTTCACTTGATATCGAAAGCGGAGAGGGTGTCGGCACAACCGTAACGCTCACCTTCCCTGTATATAAAGAGGGCAGTGAAAACTCACTTCCCGAAAACATTAAGCTTTAATCTTATTTCTCTGTGCAGCCTAATACAGAAAGGAACAGCTAATGGCTAAAAATACTACTAAAAAAATCACCTCAATCGGCGGCAGCGCCCTGATTGAAGGCATTATGATGAGAGGTCCGAAACGCACAACCGTGTGTGTTCGTACCGCACCCGACAAGATTTACAGCGAGGATATAAGCATAAACACAATTCCCTCAAAATGTAAGCTTTTCAAGCTTCCGTTTTTAAGAGGAATCGCAGGCCTTATTGACTCAATGCGACTTTCCTACAAAGCGCTTATGCTCTCTGCCGATAAGGCAATTGAATCAACCGAAATCGAAGAAGAACCGTCAAAGTTTGAAAAATGGCTTGACGATAAATTCGGCGACAAGCTTGTTAAGGTTATGATGGTAATTGCGTCAATCCTCGGTGTTGCGCTTGCCGTGGGACTTTTCTTCTTTGTCCCCTCTTTCCTGTTTGACCTCAGTGCAAATGTTGTGCCGGCTTTCAAGGGTGACGGCGGAAACGCTGTTTTCTGGAAGTCTGTTTTTGAGGGTGTTCTCAAGATTATTCTTTTCTTACTTTATATTATAGTATGTTCACAAATGACAGAAATGAAAAGGGTGTTTATGTACCACGGTGCCGAGCACAAGACAATTTTCTGTTACGAAAACGAAGAAGAACTCACAGTTGAAAATGTTAAAAAGCAGAGCCGTTTTCACCCGAGATGCGGAACAAGCTTTATGGTTCTTATGCTGATTGTCGGCATTCTTGTCGGTCTTTTCGTTCCTGTTGCACCTTTCGGCATCGGATTTTTAAGACCTGTATTCAAGATTCTTCTTCTCCCCGTTTCATGCGGAGTCGGCTATGAACTTATCAAAATCTGCGGTAAGCACGACAATGCCGTAACAAGAATCATTGCCGCTCCCGGACTTTGGGCACAGAGAATCACAACAAAAGAGCCTGACGACACTATGATTGAAGTTGCAATTGAGGCTATCAAGGCTGTTATCCCCGAGGACGGCTCGGACATTGTAAGCAAGTAATGACTGTAAACGAAATTTATCAAAGCGGACTTAAACTGCTTGAAAATAATAATATTGAAAATTCAAAATTTGAGGCGCAAAGTCTTTTACAAAAGGCTTTTTCGCTTGACAGAGTCGGCTTTATCATTCACAAAACTGATAAAGCCGATGAAAACTGTTCACATAACTTTTTTAAATTTATAGAAAAACGAATTTCAGGCGAGCCGTTGCAGTATATTCTCGGCGAATGGAGCTTTATGGGATTCGATTTTAAGGTGGGCAAAGGTGTGCTCATTCCCCGTGATGACACGGAAGTGGTTGTCAATCTCTGCATTGATTTCCTCGAAAACAGAACCGACAAAAAAACGGTTGACCTCTGTTCGGGCAGCGGTGCAATTGCCGTTGCACTTGATAAAATTTCGGGTGCTAAAGTTACGGCAGTTGAAATTGACGAAACCGCTTTTTCATATCTTGAAACAAATGTAAAAGAAAACAATTCGTCAGTAAAGCCCGTTATGGCTGACGCTCTCGAAATCTGCGAAACATTTGCAGACGGTGAGCTTGACCTCATTGTTTCAAATCCGCCTTATATAAAATCAGCCGACATCGAAACACTTCAAAAAGAAGTTCGGCTTGAACCAAGACTTGCACTTGACGGCGGCGAGGACGGTTACAATTTTTACCGTGAAATAGTGAGCCGTTGGAGCCGTAAACTCAAAAAAGGCGGTGCGCTTGCATTTGAACTCGGAGAAAATCAGGCTGACGCAGTAAAGGCACTTATGACTGACAAAGGCTTTTCGGATTTTAAAATTTCGCTCGACTTTGGCGGTGTGCAGAGGGCGATTATTGGGACTTTGCTCTGATTTTAGAAATTTTGTTCGATAAAATTACCGCCAAATTATTGCATTTTTCCCTCACATATTTTATAATCTTAGTGTGAACATAACCACCGATGAAGTGACGGTTATGTTACAGACCGAAAAACATCAGCTCCCATTGCGGAGTACGGAGGTATATAAAATGGCAGTAGATAAAAACAAAGCGCTTGAAACTGCGCTCACACAAATTGAAAAACAGTTCGGCAAGGGTGCTGTAATGCGTCTTGGCGAAAATAAACATATGAACATTGAACACATCTCAACAGGTTCGCTTTCGCTTGATATTGCACTCGGAATCGGCGGACTTCCCCGCGGAAGAATTGTTGAGATTTACGGACCTGAATCTTCGGGTAAAACAACACTTTCTCTCCACTGCATTGCAGAGGGACAGAAAAACGGCGGCAATGTTGCATTTATTGATGTTGAGCATGCACTCGATCCGACATATGCAGCGGCTCTCGGTGTTGATGTTGATTCACTCCTCGTTTCACAGCCGGACACGGGTGAAGATGCTCTTGAAATTGCCGAGGCGCTTATCCGAAGCGGTGCGATTGATGTTATCGTAATCGACTCGGTTGCCGCTCTTGTTCCGAAGGCTGAAATTGAGGGCGAAATGGGTGACAGCCATGTAGGTCTTCAGGCAAGACTTATGAGCCAGGCTCTCCGTAAACTTACGGGAAGCATAGGCAAAACAAAGTGCAGCGTTGTATGTCTGCATGCAAGACTTATGTCACAGGCACTGCGTAAACTCGCAGGCGCAATTTCAAAATCAAACTGCGTTGCAATCTTCATCAACCAGTTGCGTGAAAAAGTCGGTGTTGTTTACGGCAACCCCGAAGTAACAACCGGCGGTCGTGCGCTCAAATTCTACAGCTCAGTTCGTATTGATATAAGAAGAGTTGAAACCCTTAAATCAGGCGGCGAAATGGTCGGTTCACACACAAGAGCAAAGGTTGTAAAGAACAAAATTGCTCCTCCGTTCCGTGAGGCTGAATTTGATATTATGTACGGTGAAGGCATTTCCCGTGAGGGCGAACTTCTTGACCTTGCCGTAAAGGCTGAGATTGTTCAAAAAGCAGGAGCATGGTTCAGCTATGACGGCAGACGACTCGGACAGGGACGCGACAAGGTCAAGGAACTTCTCAAAACCGACAAGGAGCTCGCTGCTGAAATTGAGAAGAAACTCTGGGAAAATATTGACAAGCTTTATGAACGCAAAAAGCCTGCTCCAAAGGTAAAAATTACCGAAGTTCCGTCTGCAAACCAAGAAATCAAGCCTGATTCTGCGGATAAGACAGAGAAAAAGAGCGGTGCAAAAATTGATGTTCTGGTTGACGACTGATGCTTATAACCGCAGTTGAACCACGAAGAAAGGCGATGTGTGCGCTCTACATTGACGGCGAATATGTTATGAATCTTGACGCACGCACAGTTATTGAAAACCGATTTGATGTCGGCAGAGAGATTGATGACGAGGAGCTGCACGAGATTATCAGGCTAAGCAATGAGCGCCGTGCAAAGGAAAAGGCTTTGTGGCTTATTTCCTATCGTGACCACTCAAAAAAAGAACTCACCGACAAAATCAAACGCACCTGTGACGAGGAATCGGCGGAAAAGGCTGTTGAGCGAATGGAAGAACTCGGTCTTATAAATGACGAAAACTTTGCAAGACGATATGCCGAACAGCTTTTGTTTTCAAAACATAATGCTCCGAGAGGTGCGGTAAGACAGCTTGTTCAAAAGGGAATTGACCGTGAACTTGCAGAAGAGATTATCGAAGAAATCGACTTTGATCCGTGTGACGGAATAAGGGCGGTTATCGACAGAAAATATAAAAACATAAATGATGAAAAAATAAGGCGAAGAGCCGTTGCCGCTCTGCAAAGGCTCGGATACGGATGGGATGACATTAAGACCGTCCTCAGAGAATACACAGAGGAAGACTGATTATGAATTATAAAGTAGGCATTGTATCACTCGGTTGTGCAAAAAATCAGGTTGATGCCGAGATGCTTTTGTACACACTCAAGAACAGAGGATTTATTATTGTGAACGATCCGGCAGATGCGGATGCAGTAATTGTAAACACCTGCGGATTTATCGAAAGTGCAAAGCAGGAAAGCATTAACGAAATTATCGAACTCGGCAAGCTCAAGGACGAGGGCAAAATCAAGGCAATCATCGTAACAGGCTGTCTTGCTCAAAGATATAAGTCGGAAATTTCCGAACAGCTTTACGAGGTTGACTCGGTTATCGGAATCGGTGCTAACGAAACAATCGCAGACATCGTTTTGAAAACACTTGACGGACAGAAGTGCGAAAGCTTTCCCGACAAGGTTTGTCTGCCGCTTGAGGGCGGAAGAATTCTTTCAACTCCCCCCTACACCGCTTATCTCAAGATTGCCGAGGGTTGCGACAACCGTTGTTCCTACTGTGCAATTCCTATGATAAGAGGCAAATTCCGCAGCAGAGATATTGAAGATGTTGTAAAAGAGGCGGAAGGTCTTGCTGAGCGCGGAGTCAAGGAACTCAATGTCATTGCTCAGGACACAACCCGTTTCGGTGAGGATAAATACGGCAAACCGATGCTTGCAGAGCTTCTCAGAAGACTTTGTAGGATTGACGGCTTTAAATGGATAAGGGTTCTCTACTGCTATCCCGACAGAATTACAGACGAGCTTATTGACACAATTGCAAGTGAAGATAAGATTGTAAAATATATGGATATTCCACTCCAGCATTGTAACAAGGATATTCTCCGCAGAATGAATCGTCACGGCGACAGAGAAAGCCTCACTGCACTCATGAACAAGATTAAGGATAAAATTCCGAATGTAATCTTCCGCTCAACCTTTATTACAGGTTTCCCGGGTGAAACCGAGGAGCAGTTCAATGAGCTTGCAGAGTTTGCCGCCGATATGAAGTTTCAGCGACTCGGCTGTTTTGCCTACTCTCCCGAGGAAGACACAAAGGCGGCTGAAATGCCCGACCAGATTGACGAAGAAATCAAGCAGAAGCGTGCCGATATTATTATGGAGCATCAACAGCAGGTTATGGCTGAATACTGCGAAAGCCTTGTTGGCAAAGAGATTGAAGTTCTTGTTGAAGGCTTTGACAAGCTTGCCGAATGTTTCTTCGGCAGAAGCTATGCCGACGCCCCCGAGGTTGACGGCTGTGTATTCTTCACCTGTGACGGTGAAAAGCCAAAGGCAGGAGATTTTGTCAAGGTGCGTGTAACCGATTACACAGGCTGCGATCCTGTAGGTGAATTTGTCGGCAAAATCGACTAACTGGCTAAAAGACTCAGCAATTTCATAATATTTAACTTTGAAAGGCACATAAAATGAACTTACCAAATAAACTGACAGTAGGACGAATAATTCTTGTTCCGTTCTTTGTGATGGCATTGCTTGCAAACTTTCCGCTCAACAATGCCGTTGCCCTGATTATTTTTATTGCGGCGTCACTCACAGATATGTTTGACGGAAAAATTGCAAGAAAAAACGGTCTTGTTACAGACTTCGGAAAATTTGCAGATCCGCTTGCAGACAAAATTCTTGTGCTTGCCGCATTTCTGTGCTTTGTACAGCTTGGAATATGTGACTGCGTTGCGGTCATAATCGTGCTTTTCCGTGAATTTTCCGTCACCTCAATACGGCTGATTGCCGCCTCAAAAGGCAAGGTTGTCGCCGCTAATATGTGGGGCAAAGCAAAGACGGTTTCACAGATGATTGCTATAATTGCAGTAATTGCAATGCAAATCGTGCTTGAACTGCCCGAAGTCGGACTTAATTTTATAAACACGGCAACATTTGAACCGATTTTCTTTGTGGTGGGAGAAATTCTCATCTGGATTTCGGTTGTATTCACAATCATTTCGGGCGTTGTATATATAATTCAAAACAGACAGTTTATTTCTCAGACCTGAGAACAGACTCTCACGGTCTTGACAGGAGGGTGATTGCGTGTTTAAAACCCTGAAAGCGGATATTGATGCGGTTATGGAGCGTGATCCTGCCGCAAGGAGCAGAGCAGAGGTGTTTTTTCTCTACTCGGGTTTCAAGGCGGTGCGTTCTCACCGAAAAGCCAACTGGTGTTTGCGACACAACCTAAAGTTTCTTGCAAGGTGGATTTCTCAACGCAGTCGTCACAAGACGGGAATTGAGATTCACCCGGGTGCAACCATCGGCAAGGGACTGTTTATAGATCACGGAATGGGTGTTGTCATAGGCGAAACTACAATAATAGGAGACAACTGCACCATTTATCAGAATGTTACTCTCGGAGGAACAGGCAAAGAAACGGGAAAAAGACACCCCACACTCGGCAACAATGTGCTTGTCGGCTCGGGTGCAAAGGTTCTCGGTCCGTTCAAGGTTGGTGACAACGCAAGAATTGCCGCAGGTGCGGTTGTTTTAAGCGAAGTTCCGCCGAATGCAACGGCTGTCGGCGTTCCGGCAAGAGTAGTAAAAGTCAACGGTGTTCGCAGTGAAACCCTTGACCAGATTCATGTATCGGATCCGGTTGCACTTGCATTGTGCAATCTTGAGCATAAAATTTTTGAACTTCAAAAACAGCTTGATGAGCTGAAAAAGGAAAATGTAAAAAGTGAGGAATAGCAAATGATTTTATATAATTCTCTCGGACAGACAAAGCAGGAATTTGTACCGCACACACCCGGCAAGGTTAATATGTACACCTGCGGTCCTACTGTTTATCACTATGCCCACATCGGCAATCTTCGCACCTATATTATGGAAGATGTTCTTGAAAAGTATCTCCGTTTTTCGGGTTATGATGTAAACCGTGTAATGAACATCACAGATGTAGGTCATCTTTCAAGCGATGCTGACACAGGCGAGGATAAGATGCTTTCAGGCGCAAAGCGTGAGCATAAAACTGTTATGGAGATTGCAAAGTTCTACACAGACGCATTTTTTGCCGACTGCGAAAAGCTCAACATCAAGCGTCCCGATGTTGTAGAGCCTGCAACAAACTGCATTGACGATTTTATCAATATGATTTCCGTTCTGCTTGAAAAGGGTTATGCCTACATTGCAGGCGGCAATGTTTACTTTGACACTTCAAAGCTCGACAACTACTATGTGTTCGGCAATATGAATGAGGATGACCTTGCTGTCGGTGTTCGTGACAGCGTTGAAGAGGACGAAAACAAGCGTAACAAGGCTGACTTTGTTCTCTGGTTCACAAAGTCAAAGTTTGATTCACAGGAACTCAAGTGGGAGAGTCCGTGGGGTGTCGGTTATCCGGGCTGGCACATTGAATGTTCTTGCATCAGCTACAAGCACTGCGGTGAATATCTTGACATTCACTGCGGCGGCATTGACAACGCTTTCCCCCACCACACAAACGAAATTGCACAGAGCGAGGCTTTTCTCGGTCACAAGTGGTGTCCGTACTGGTTCCATGTACTTCACCTCAACGATGCAAGGGGTAAAATGAGCAAGTCAAAGGGCGGTTTCCTTACAGTTTCACTTCTTGAAGAAAAGGGGTACAATCCGCTTGTTTACAGAATGTTCTGCTTGCAGAGCCACTACCGCAAGCCGCTCACATTCTCATATGACAACCTCGACAACACAGCTACAGCTTACAACAAACTTGTAAAGAGAATTTCCGCTCTTTCAAGAGACGGTGAGCCTGATATGGCAAAGGCTGAGGAGCTTACAAAGGGATTTAGCGAGGCACTTGACAATGACCTCAACACTTCTCTTGCACTCACCTGCGTTTATGATGTTCTCAAGGCTGACGCAGACGATGCAACAAAACTTTATGTAATCGGCAAATTTGACAAGGTGCTTTCACTCGACCTTACAAAAGTTCCCGAAAGCAACAAAGCGGACGCTGACGATGACTTTGCCAAGGAAGTTGAGGAGCTTATTGCACAGCGTACAAAAGCCCGTGCCGAAAAGGATTGGGCGACAGCCGACGCTATCCGTGACAAACTTAAAGAGATGAAAGTTGTTGTCAAGGACACAAAAGACGGCATTGAATGGCATGTTGAGGGTTAACTTGACCTCTATCGCCCAATGAACGCACCTAATTAAAACAAAATATGAATAAATAAAAATCCCCTTCATATAAATTTGGTATGGAGGGGATTTTATGCGTTTGTATATCATAACAAAACGAAATCTAATATCAATCGGATTCTGTCTTTTAATCGGAGTGCTTGCAGGAGCAATTGCAGTCACATCAACCGTTCGAGCCGTTCAGAGTGCGGCTGCTCAGCGTGAAATTCCCATTTACTATGTTGACACGGACAAAAAGCAGGTTGCCCTGTCGTTTGATGCGGCATGGGGCAATGAACAGACCGAGCATCTGCTTGAAATTCTCGACAAATACAAGGTGAAATCAACATTTTTCCTTGTGGGCGACTGGGTTAAGAATTATCCCGACAGCGTAAAAGATATTGCAAAGCACGGTCACGATGTGGGCAATCACAGCAACACACATCCGCATATGACGCAGATGTCATCGTCCGATATGGTCGGTCAGATTCAGTCCTGCAACGAAAAAATCAAGGAGCTTACGGGCAAAACTCCCACCCTGTTCCGTGCCCCCTACGGCGATTACAACAATGATGTTGTAAAGTCGGTCAACGGCTGTAATATGTATTGCGTGCAATGGGATGTCGATTCGCTCGACTGGAAAGATCCTACTCCCGAGCAGATAAAGCAGAATATTATGAAAAAAATCAAGAACGGCAGTATTATATTGATGCATAACGGTGCAAAAAATACCCCCGAAGCATTGCCGACGGTAATCGAGGCAATCAAGTCCGAAGGCTACGAAATTGTCCCGATTTCGCAAATTCTGCTCAAAGGCGAATACTACACAGATGTTGACGGCAAAATGTGCAGTAAAACCGCCACACAACCGAGTTCGTAAGTAAAGAATATTTATAAATACCGCTACGGATAATACACAACTTTCATTACATCAAAACATTTTAGTAAAACAAATCATTTCATCAAAGCGGGCGAACGAGGTTCTCCGCTACAAAATAGCAATAACATTCATACAAAAACAGACTGACAGATTATCAGTCTGTTTTTTAATGCAATCATCATTTTCATGCAATATTAAGAATATTTTCCCACCAACCATTAGATGATATTATTGAATAGGTTGTGAGAAAACTTTCCGCTATTAGCAAACGAATGAGTATGACAAATAGTATTGTTAAAAATAAATCCAATGCCATTACTAAACATATATTTAAAATATTACCGTATTCTGCATATTTTAACCTTAAAATAAATGTCGGTACTACACATATACAACTAATGAACATTAAGTCAAGAGGTATCACAAGCAACGATATAATTGAATTCAGCACATCATTATGACAAACAAAATCTATTGACCAAGTAACAAGTAACAAATAAAAAATTAACACCTTTGCAAAATCAAGTATTGTAAAACCTATTGTAGCTGTAACTTTTACTGATTTGAATGAATTTTTCCGAACTAAATAGAATGATATAAGAAAAGTAATAATTAATAAAACCGCAAATATTAAATAGCAATTGTTAACAATGAAATCAGCAAATACTTCGGCTACTCTATTACTTCCACACAGATAAAATAAAAATGCAATAATTGCAAAACCACAATTACTAAATAAAATAATCATTGCGTACTCCTTAAATTATTTCTAATTAAAAAATCACTTAATGCAAAAGCAAGTTCTATAATTTTATATACTTTATTCACTTGAATTATACCTATATTGTATAAAATTGTCAACAAAAAGTTATAATATTATACTCACAAGGTATAATTTATGGAGCGGGTACGGCAAATGCAAAGAATTAAGGAACTACGAAAAGAAAAATCTATGAACCAAATTGCATTGGGAATGGAACTTAACTTTTCGCAAAAGATAATCAGCGAATATGAAAACGGAAAGGTTGAACCGAGCATTACAACGCTCAAAAAGCTTGCGTCAATCTTTAATACATCTGTTGATTATATAATTGAATATACGGACATCAGACAGCCGATTGACAAAATTGCACAGTCTAAACTTTCGGAAACGGAATGCGAACTTCTCAATGAATTTCGTTGTCTGCCAAAAGAAAAACAAAACATTGCCCTTGGTATCATTATGGGATTAAAGCACAGTTAATTGTAGCCAATATAATTTTATTCGTATCGTGTTTGCACACGAAATGATTGGTAGCCTTGCGACCGCCGCCGGTGGCGGAAAAAGGGAGCAATGCGCTGTCTGAAATAACGAGCAATAGGAAGCACATTTATGTGCAACGCATTGCGACTATATTTCAGACGGGAGAACACAGTTCGCCGCTACAGTATGACGGTTGTTTTGCGGTCTTTATAAAATTTGTTTTAACATATAGTTTACACTACTACTTGCGGGCGTCCGATGAACGCCCCTACTGATTAACAATAACTTTCATATAAAAAACAGGCTGACAGGTTATTAAAAATCTGTCAGCCTTAATTATTTTATCAAGTTTTCGCTACGAATTAAAATCAATAAACAACAACACGGGTTCCTGAGGAAATGTTGTTATAGATTTTCTTAGCTGCGTTGTACGGTGTGTTTACACAGCCGTGTGAGCCGTGACCCTTGTACCTTGTTCCGCCGTATTCCCAGCTTGAACGCCATGATGCGTCATGGATTCCGCAACCGTCAGATGTGAACGGTAGCCAGAATGTTACATGAGAGTTATTCATCAAAGTTGCAGGCGATGCCTTGTAGATGATTGAATATGCACCCTTTGGCGTATCGTTTGTACCGTAGTTGCCGGTTACAACATCTGTTTCAACAACAAGCTTACCGTTCTTGTAGTACCACATATGCTGCTGATTGATGCTGATTTCAACATAGGTATTACCTACTGAAACACCGTAGGCATTCTTACTGATCTTTACACTCTTTGTCTGGAATGTGCCGAGACACTTGTACTTTTTCGGGTTACTGCTCGGTCCCGAATACTTGTAAGCACGAATACGGAAGTAATAGGTCTTGCCGACTGTAAGCTTTTTGGTGTTGTAGAAAGTATTCTTTGTTTCACCAAGCTTTGTATATTTTCCGTTCTTTGAGGTTGAATAGAAAATCTCATATGCTGTTGGAGTGGTCATTGCCTTGCCCCATGTGAGATTTACTCTTGAAAGTCTTGTATCTGTCTTGAAATTAACGGCATTAAGACCTGCCACACATCTTATTGTTGACGGTGACGAATAGTAAGTGTTCTTTTTGATTGCACGGTAAGCCTTAACCTGATAGTAATACGCTCTGCCGTTCTTAACTCCCTTATCTCTGAAAGAAGTTGTGGAATTTGAAGTGATTGTCTTGTAAAGAACATACTTGCCCTTTGTGTCACCGCTCATACGGTAGATTTTGTAGCCTGTTGCCTGTGAGTTCTTTGACCACGAAAGTGTAATTGCAGAACCCGACTCCTTGAGTGAAACGCTTACGGCATTCGGGAGAGTAGCTGTTCTGTAGGTCTGACTCTTACCCTCATACTTTACACCGTCATGCTCAACATAGGCGGCAACCTTTACATCATACCAGGTTGCTGTTCTGAGCTTTTTGAGTGTACAGGCATTTGACTTTACATATGTAAATCTTGAAAAATTCTTGTGTGCGTCATTGTTGCGGTAGTAGATTACATAGCCTGTTGCACCGCTTACTTTATCCCACTTGAACGAAAGCGAATTTGTTGTATATTGCGTTCTTGTGAGATTCTTGATTGCGCCCACATTCGGCTTAACCGGCTGAGTCGGAGGAACCGTAGGAGTTACGGGCGGCTCCGTTACCGGCTGTGAGGGCTCGGTTGCCTGAGTTGGTTCAACGCTCGTATCTGTTACATCAGATGCAACAGTTGCCTCTGTTGCAGGCTGAGAGTCTGTTTCTGCGGCAGAAACAGCTAATGTTCCGACAACAGAACAAGCTACGGTAACTACTGCGAGAATTACAGCCAAGGTGTGTTTGAATTTGAATGTCATATATTTCATCCCCAATCGTGTTTGATAATTAGATTATATATGTTTTTTTCAAAAAAATAAAGAGTATTTAGTAAAAAATTTCAAAAATCTTCCACTAATTACTCTTACTTTATCTTGTCATTTTTATTAAGTCTTGAAAGGCGTTCGCATTCGGCAATCAGCTTGCTCTGTTTAAGCCTTCTTTCGTCCTCAAGCACAGATTCACGAACCTGTTTTCGCAGTCTTTCAAATGGTGTGTCACGGTTGCCTGTTATCTCTTTCGGGCTTAAAATTTTTGGTGCAAGATTTGATGCACCCGGTCTTGTGAGCATCTGAATGGTGATATGCTCATGCTGAATGAGAGCGAAAAGCTGACTGAGAGAGGTACATTCGTCAATTGCCTTGACGAGTTCTTCCGTTGTTTTGTGACGGTATCCGTGCACCTTTGTTTCATTCAATTTCACTCACCGCCCTTTATTGCCTTTTGCGGAACATTGTTATCATTATATTTCCGAATAAATGCCTCCGCTGTTTGATGAAGGACACTTGTACCTTAGATTATACTTAATTTTCACAAGATTTTCAATATTTATTTTCGGTTTCTTTGTTTACATCAACACTTTTTTATGATATGCTGACTAACAGATACGCAAAATGTCCGTATAATCGACATTTTTCAGCGTTAAAAAATTTTTGTCAGGAGCAGAGTAATGAAAAAAACTATTTGTGCCGTAACGGCTGCCATGCTTGCACTTACCTCGGTTTTGTGCGGTTGTTCAAGCAACGGTGAAAACAGTTCGCAGTCGGGCAGTACAACCCCGGCAACTGTTGCCACAGACACAACCGTCAAGACAACAGGCGAAAAAATACATATAAACGACACTCTCGGTGAAATCTGGATTACCGAGCTTGACGGTGTACCGAAAAACACACTCAACAACGATAACTTCACCTCTGACGACACTTTCAAATACTACAGTGAAAACGGCAAGGCCGCTTCAATGGAGGGAATCGACATTTCCTCCTACAGCGGAACGATTGACTGGGACAAGGTTAAAAAATCGGGTGTTGATTTTGTTATGGTTCGCATCGGCGGCAGAGGCTACGGTTCTGATGGAAAAATGTACTCGGACGATTCCGCCCTTTCATATATAAAGGGTGCTAAGGCGGCAGGACTTAAAGTCGGCGTGTATTTCTTCTCTCAGGCTGTCAATAACGATGAGGCAATTGAAGAGGCTGACTATATAAAGACACTTCTCGGCGATGAAACAATCGATTTTCCCGTTGCATATGACTGGGAAATCATCAAGGATGATGACGCAAGAACCGACAGCGTTTCCGCCGCTCAGGCAACAGCCTGTGCAAAAGCATTCTGCAACCGTGTAAAGGAGCTCGGCTACACACCGATTATCTATTCTCCGAGCAAGGAGCTTTACTTTAAATATGACCTCACACAGCTTGCAGATTTTGACATCTGGTATTGCGAATACGCAAATGTTCCGACATTCTATTATCAGTTTTCTATGTGGCAATACTCTTCATCAGGCAAGGTTGACGGAATTGAGGGCGATGTTGATATGAACATCTGCTTCACAAACATAGCCGATTACGATTAAGAAAGGATAATATATATGAAAAAGATAGCAAGCTTTACAATCAACCACAACACACTTATGCCGGGTGTTTACATCTCAAGAATTGACGGAGATATTACAACATACGATATGCGTTTTGTAAAGCCAAACACACCGCCGTATCTTCCAAATCCGGTTATGCACACAATTGAACACCTTTTTGCAACATATGCCCGCAACAGCAAATTTGCCGACAATGTAATCTACTTTGGACCTATGGGATGCAGAACGGGTTTTTATTTTCTAGTTCGTGATATGTCAAATGAGGACGCATTACAGCTTATAAAAGACACAATAAAGCAGTGTGCGGAGCACAAGGGAGAAATCCCCGGAACAACTGCAATTGAGTGCGGAAACTACCTTGAACACGACCTTGACGGTGCTTTAAAAGAGTTAAATAAATATTACTCTTTGTTAAAAGATTACACGGTCGATAACTTGCAGTATAATTAATATAGGGAATTATTGTTTAATTTACCCTGTTTTTTGTAACCTTATCCCCTGTCTTATTATTAATTATGACATTTTTTAATTCTCATATTGCAATTTCGTAACTATTTGGTATAATAAAGGTATTGTGTTTGTTACAAAAATGTAACGGTTAATGAGATAGGAGAAATTATTTTGGAGACAAAGTTCATTGGTTTGGAAGGTTTCAATGAAATCGAGAGTCTTCCGACAAAGAAACGCAAAGTTTGCAGGCGTGAGCTTACAACAGCGCAGAAAACTGTTCGCTTTGTAAAGAGAGCAACAACATTTTGTGCGAAATCAGTTGTAAGAATGTCAAAAAACCCAGCCGCAAAACTCGCACAGGCAATTGAGAACAGGAAGGGTTCTTTAAAGTCTGTTACAATCAAATCTGTTAATTCGTCAAAGAAAGCAAAAACACAAATATCAGCTATTGACAAAGCATTCAACGAATCAAGAAACGGCACAACAAAGAGTGCCGGAGAGATTGTATCTGAACTTTCGTTCAAAAGCGGAAAGCAGTATGCTCACCTTGCACCCTCGGCAATCCGTTCGCAGAAGTTGCTCAGAAAAAAGGCTGTGCTTGCAGTAGTAGCCTGTTTCAGTGCAATCACACTTTCATGTGTAACGGTTGCAAGCGCACTTGATATGAAAGATAACAACAGCACACCTGCACTTGTTGCAACAAGTGACGAGGCTGTTCCTCATACCGAAATTGACGGCGAATCGGCATCGGCAAACCTCAAGGCAATTTCACCGTCATGCGCAAGTCTTTATATTGACGGCAAGTTCATCGGTGCGACAGAAGAAATTGATCAGCTCAATGCAGACCTCGATCAGGTTCTTGTTGATTACCGCAGAGATTACGATGACGAAACAACAACCGAGTTTGCAAATTCGGTGGAGGTTGTAACAGGTAACGCAAGCGGTACAGACCTTATTACCGCAGACGAGGTTATGGCACTTGCAGACGGCAAGTTTTCAATCTCACTTTCAACAGACATTGTTTACACAAGAGATGTGGCTTATGACACAAAGGTAAAGTATGACGAGGACAAGTCTTCTTCATACAAAAAAGTTACCACAAAGGGCGTTAAGGGTGAAGAAGAGGTAACGGTAAGAACTACATTTGTTGACGGTGTTCAGACCGATGCAGTTCAGACTGACGCAAAAACTCTTAAAGAGGCAGTTGACGAAGTTGTTGTAAAAGGTAAGGCTGAGGATACTTCATCAAGCACAGCTTCATCGTCAACCTCATCAGACAGCAGTTCTTCATCAAGTTCAAATTCATCTTCAAGCTACACAACAGGTTCATCGGGTATGTTTGCATGGCCACTCCCCTACACACATACATTGACAAGTACCTTCGGCACACGCTGGGGCAGACTTCACGGCGGACTTGACATTTCAGACGGCGGTGTTTACGGACAGCCTATTTATGCATCCGCAAGCGGTACCGTAACATTCTCGGGCGGTGACAACAGTGGCTACGGCAACTATGTTATCATTGACCACGGCAGTGGCTACACAACACTTTACGGTCATTGCAGTTCACTTGTTGCAGTAACAGGTCAGTATGTAAATCAGGGCGACCTCATCGGTTATGTCGGTTCAACAGGCAACTCAACAGGCCCTCACCTCCATTTTGAAATCCGCCTTAACGGCGAAAAAATGGACCCCCTCGGCTACACAAGCTGATTTAATTAAATATAAAATGCAAAATTATAACCCCCTATTCACTTGAATAGGGGGTTTTGTTTACTCATCTTCGGCTGATTCTTCTTTTAAATTTTCAAGAGCTACTCTTACCGCTTCCACAACAAAGGCAGAAAATGTGCAATCCGTACCGACAAGGACAGATTCCACTTCATCAATCACATCGTTTGGAAATCGTATACTTTTGCTTGTTGTTTGGGGAATTTGCGGAATTTTAAACTTTTTCATTGCGTGAACTGCTCCTGTATTACATTATATATTACTATTGTATGCAATTTACACAAAAATTGCGTATTACTTTTGTCTTGCATTTTGTATTACGCAATGTTATAATTGAATCAATGAAGCTTCATATCTAAAAAATTTAATAAGGAGGCAATAAGTGATTACTGTTATTGGGTATATTCTGACAACTCTCGGCTTTGGCGGACTTGCATATTCGTTATTTACTGTGAATACAAACAAAAGATATTCGTGGACATCTCCATTTTCTTCATTTGAAAAAACAATTATTGCAGTTGCTATAATTTCATTTATTATTCTGCTTGTAGGAATTATTATGGTTATATTTTCTTTTGTTAAAAAGAAAAATGAGGATAAGCTTAATTCACTTAAAAATTTAGGAAATAACAATAAATGTCCAAATTGCGGTCTTAATGTTACCGCAGGTATTAACGAATGTCCACGATGCCACCAAAAACTTAATAATATTGACGGAGGTTTTTATAATGGCAAGAACAATTATTAACCTGCCACTGCGAAACAGTGTTGATGAATCATACAACACTGCTGTAAATATTTTGCAGGCGAACGGTTTTAAAGAAGTTTCCTACAACGGCGAAACTGTATGGAAAAAAGGTACAGGACTTTTGACTGCTATGCAATACATAAAAATTGAATTTACAGATACAACGCTCGTTGTATCTGGTTGGGTACAAGCAGGTGTCGGTAGTGTTGGCGGAAACGAAATGGCACTTAACGGTATTGTTGCCGCTGTACCAAAAAAATCTGTTATGAAGGTCATTGAACAGATTAAGGCAAGTCTGTAAACAGAGGTAACAATATGATAAAATTAAGAAAAATATCAATGGTGTTATGTATAATTACGATGTTGTTTGCGGTTATGTCATTAAGCGGTTGCAGTAACAACAGCATAACCGGAATATGGGCATTTGTTGACGACGATGGGCAAGTTAGCGAAAATTCAAAAATGTATTTTAATGATGACGGTTC
>OGLS01000674.1_pt1 | contig 28739 bp, 22 predicted proteins | sample 1572881 | NCBI WGS metagenome assembly OGLS01 (sample SAMEA2582013, study PRJEB24529) | metagenome | biome: Human gut stool | place: China | collected 2011
ACGCCAGAAAGGAAAAGGCGCAAGCAGATGGTGCAGTTGAATCTGGAAATAGTATTATTCTCATGTTCGGGATGTCAGCACGATGCCGCATACCCCTTCTCGTCCTTCATGATGTGCACAATCGTGCTGTTCGTGCTGCCCATGCCGACGCAGACCAGCTCGCCCAGGTGCGCAATCAGGCGGTCAAAGCTGTCATCCAGAATGCCGTCCTGCGCGTGGATGCCGCCGCCTTCCAGCGCCAGACATGCGGCTTCCACCGCAAGCCCCGCGCTCAGGGCAACCTTGCTCGCGCAGCCCTCCTTCGCGCCGTCGCAAATCATGCCGCTGACAGAGCCGAGGATATTCCGCGCAGCCTGCACCATCTCGCCTTCGCCGCCGCCCAGCAGGTACACGACCCCCAGCGACGCGCTCAAGCCTGACGCCACGCCGCACGCGCACACGCTCGACAGGGGGCCGATGAAGCTTTTGATGTACACGTTCGCCAGCGCCGCCAGCGCAATCGCACGCAGTTCCTTTTCCTCCGGGATGCTGAAATAGCGCGCCGCCGCATCCACCGTCAAAAAGAGCGTGATGCCCTGATTGCCGCTGCCCGTCGCGGTCATCACCGGGAGCGGAACGCCGTGCATCCGCGCATAGGACGCCGCGCCCGCCATCCGCTTCGCCGACGCGCAGAGCGACGGGTCTTCCAGCGTGATTTTCGGCAGAACGCAGTGCGCCAGCTCATCCGACATCGCGCGGTCGTAGATGGTTCGGTTCATGGTCAGCGCGTCGCGGAGGAACGCCAATTTATCCAGCGCAACCGTGTCCGCAAAGGCGATAAATTCCGCCAGCGACCCGCAGTGCGCGCCGCTTTCCTCCACCGATTCCTGCTCAGCAGGCGCTTCGGTAAACGGCGCATGTTCGACAAGGGCGATATGATCGTGCGCACCCACCGTGACCACGCGAACCGCGTCGCAGTCCGTGTGCAGAATCGTTTCAATATATAATCCGCTCACGCCGTCGACGATTTCGACTTTCACGCAGCCGCGCAATGCCTTTGCTGCCGCCAGCTGCTCCGCCGTCACCGTGTGCAGCGCGTTCATGCCCGCGTCCGCGTCGCCCGCCGTGATGCCCAGCGCCACACACAAATCTACGCCGCGCTCATCCGCGCCCGGAATACCCACGCCCATGGCGTTTTTGAACAGGTACGCATCCAGCCGCGCCGTCACCTGCGTGACAGTCCCCTGCGCCGCCTTGCGCGCCGTCGCCGCGTTGAGGGCAATTGCCGCCGGTTCCGTACAGCCGGTTGAGGGGGCAAGCGAAGCCCTGATCATCCGCAGACATTGCGTTTCATCCATCCGAAAGTTCCTCTTTTCTACCCGGCGCAATGCCGGATTTGCTTTTTCCATGAACACAATTCGCCCTCGCCAGTGAAAATTCCTGCCGAAAACCTTTCTTTTTGCAGAAATCGCCTATTTTGCTTGTGAAAAAAGCGTCATTCCCCCTTGCCAACCATCGTCGAGTTATTGTATAATAAAATATACGGCAGATGCTTCTTCTGCCATTTCGACCAAACGAATAAGGAGGAGAACCATGAAGAAGTTCCTTTCTCTCCTGCTGGCGCTGACGATGCTGCTGACCCTGTGCGGCGTTGCGAGCGCGGACGCGGGCGTCTTTACGGGCGTCGGCGACAGCGAAATCGGTGGCAAGGGTGCCATTGAAGTGGCTGTGACCGTGGATGAAAACGGCGCAGTGACCGCCATCGAAGTGACCAAGAATGGCGACACCGCCGGCATTTCTGATCCGGCTGTGGCGCAGATTCCGGGTCTCATCGTCGAGCAGCAGACCGCGAACGTTGACGCGGTTGCGGGCGCGACCAAGACCTCCGATGCCATCATGGCGGCTGTGCTGGACGCTGTGACCAAGGCGGGTCTGGACACCGTGAAGTGGTCTACGAAGATGGAGGCTGTCGTCGAAAAGGCGGAGGACGTCACCATCGAGACGGAAATCGTGGTCATCGGCGGCGGCGGCGCTGGTCTGGCGGCGGCTGTGCAGGCGAATCAGCTCGGCTCCAAGGTGCTGGTGCTGGAAAAGATGGGCAAGGTCGGCGGCAATACCATCCTCGCTGGCGGCGCGCTGAATGCAGTCAACGACCGCTCTGAGCAGGCGATTGCCTACAACGACTCTGTCGAATGGCACTACACCCAGACGCTTTCCGGCGGTGACTATCAGGGCGATCCCCTGCTGGTGCACACGCTGGTTTCCAACGCGTGGGCAGGTGTGCAGTGGCTGATGGATCTGGGCATGGAGTTCCAGGACGAAACGGCTGGTCTGTTCACCGTGACCGGCGGTCTGTGGCCGCGCGCCCACAAGCCGGTTGAACCGCTGGGCACTGGCTTCTTCAAGACCTACATGAACTACATCGACAGCCACGACAACGTGGACGTGATGCTGAACACCCGCGCGACCGAAATCCTTGTGGACGAAAACGGCAAGGCTTGCGGCGTCGTGGCGACGGGCGAAACGGGCAACACCGTGACCGTCAAGGCTTCCAAGGGCGTCGTGATGGCGACGGGCGGCTTCGCGGCGAACGTCGAACTGCGCAGCGCGTACAACACGCAGTGGGCGGATCTGGGCGACAGCATCAAGAGCACCAACCACGCGGGCGCGACCGGCGACGGCATCAAGATGATGCAGAAGCTGGGTGCTGACTTTGTGCAGATGGGCAACATTCAGCTGTTGCCGCTGGGCGATCCGGTGACCGGCTCCCTGTCCGGCAACATCGAGCATGACGTGGAAACCCGTATCTTCATCAACAAGGAAGGCAACCGCTTCGTCAACGAGGGCGGCCGCCGCGACGACATGACCAACGCCCTGTTCGCGCAGACCGATGCGTACATGTGGGTCGTCATGGACTCCGACACCTATCCCACGGGCGACGAACGCAACAACTTCGGCGAAACCGCGAACCAGCTGGTGGAAGCCGGCCGCGCGGTGAAGGCGGACACGCTGGAAGAACTGGCGGAAAAGATGAACGTTCCGGCGGACACGCTGATTGCGGCGGTCACGGAATTCAACCGTCATGCCGAGGGCGGCGATCTTGCGGGCACGCCGGACGAATTCGGCCGTACCCTCTACAAGACCCCCATCGACACCGCGCCCTTCTACGCGGCTGCCCGCATTCCCACCGTGCATCACACGATGGGCGGCGTGCGCATCAACGTGAATGCGCAGGTGCTGGATGAAAACGGCAACGTGATTCCTGGTCTGTATGCTGCGGGCGAAGTGACCGGCGGCATCCACGGCGCGAACCGTCTGGGCGGCAACGCACTGACCGACACGGTCGTCTTCGGCCGCATCGCTGGCGAATCCGCTCACTACGAGAAGTAATCTCGCATCCCCAGAGGCTCGGAGGAAACTCCGAGTCTCTTTTTCGTGCATTTTTCTGCTTTTCCATTGTAATTTCCTCAAAGGCATGGTAATATAATACTATTTCCAGATAAGAATGCGCCAAGATGCGCCGCGAGTTTTTCATTCTGGCTAACGTGAATGAAACGCAGCGTAGCAGCGCTACGCTAAGTGGAATGAGCGGACGCCAGAAGGGAAAAGGCGCAAGCAGATGGCGCAGGTGAATCTGGAAATAGTATAACAGAAAAGCCATGAATCGAGGTAGAGTAAGGATGCGTTCCATTGTCAGCCGCTGTGCTGCCCTGCTGTCAAGCGCTTTCCTGCTGATGAACAGCGTTCCTGCTGCTTTTGCAGAAGAGCCAAACACAATTGTTCAGAAGGAGGCTCACACCATGCAGACGTACCGTCAGATGCTCACAGAGCTTGCACCGGATGCTGTTTTTGCGCGGCAGGAGGGTGTTTCCTACCCGACGTTTCAGAAGTACACCTACTATTCACGCACGGCGCATCGGGATACCCCGGTCAACGTGCTGCTGCCGACGGATTACGATGAGCAGCGTACTTATCCCGTCCTGTACATTCTCCACGGCTACTGGGACACGCAGGACTGGATGGCGCGTGATGCAGTCGGACTGAATGTCATGCTGGGCAATCTCTGGGCATCCGGCGAGGCAGAAGAAATGATCGTCGTTCTCCCCTACATCTTCTGTGACCAGGAGCTTCGTTCCTGCACAGGCATGAACCTGCGCAATTCGCTTTGCTATGACAATTTCGTCAACGACTTGACGGCAGATTTGATGCCCTTTATCCAGCAGAATTTTGCCGCCGCGACGGGGCGCGAGCAGACTGCTATTACCGGCTTTTCCATGGGCGGGCGTGAGTCTCTGTTCATCGCCCTGACGCATCCAGAGTTGTTCGCGTGGGTAGGTGCAGTCGCACCAGCCCCCGGTTTGACACCGATTCCCGGCTCTGCTGATCATCCGGGGCAGCTTCAGGAATCGGAGCTGACCTTCGGAGACACAAAGCCGGAGCTGCTGCTCATCAGCGCTTCTCGCGCTGACGGTGTTGTTACGTCCGCACCTTCGGGCTATCGACAAGTTCTTCAGCTCAATGGCGAAGAGCTCGTTTGGCATCAGCTGACAAATACACAGCATGACCATACCAGCGTCAAGCCGCACTTGTACAACTTCTGTCGAATGATTTTCCGCCGCGAATGACACGTTCCGTCGTAAAAACACCAGCAGTACAGTCATTCGCTTGCAATCAGCCGCATTTCGTCCTATAATAAAGGCGAAATCCACCAAAAGGAGTGTATGAGCAATGAGCAAGCAGAACATCGACTGGAGCAATCTCGGCTTCGGCTATATCAAGACGGATTATCGCTACGTTTGCCGCTACAAGGACGGTCATTGGGACGAAGGCGGGCTGGAAACCGACGCAAACATCACCCTGAATGAGTGCGCCTGCGTCTTCCAGTATTGCCAGGCGTGCTTTGAGGGCATGAAGGCGTATTATACCAAGGACGGGCATATCGTTTGCTTCCGCCCGGACATGAACGCCAAGCGCATGGCGGACAGCGCCGCGCGGCTGGAAATGCCGCCCTTCCCGGTGGACAAGTTTGTGGACGCGGTGAAGCAGGTCGTCGCGGCGAATGCGGATTTTGTGCCGCCGTATGGCACGGGCGCGAGCCTGTACATCCGTCCGTTCATGATTGGCACGAACAGCGTCATCGGCGTGAAGCCCGCGACGGAGTTTGAATTCCGCATTTTCTGCACGCCTGTCGGCCCGTACTTCAAGGGCGGCGCAAAGCCGATTGCCATCAAGGTGAGCGATTACGACCGCGCAGCCCCCCACGGCACGGGCAACATCAAGGCAGGTCTGAACTACGCCATGAGCCTCCACGCAATTATGGAAGCGCACCGCGAGGGCTTCGCGGAGAACATGTATCTTGACGCGGCAACCCGCACGAAGGTGGAGGAAACCGGCGGCGCGAACTTCATTTTCGTCACCAAGGACGGCAAGCTGGTCACGCCCAAGAGCGACTCCATCCTGCCCTCCGTCACCCGCCGCAGCCTGCTCGTCGTGGCGGAAAAGTACCTGCATATGCCGGTGGAAGAGCGCGAGGTGTACTTCTCGGAAGTGCCTGATTTCGCGGAATGCGGCCTGTGCGGCACGGCGGCGGTCATCAGCCCGGTCGGTCTGATTAACGACCACGGCAAGGAGATTCGCATTCCCTCCGGCATGGACGAAATGGGCCCCGTGCTGACGAAGCTGTACACGACCCTGCGCGGCATCCAGCAGTGCGAAATCGAAGCGCCCGAAGGATGGATTCTCAAGATTCAGTAACGGAAAACTGCGCAAAGACACAATAGTTCGCGCAGCAAAATCCAAAAAAAGGATAAAAACAGCCTGTGGACGAATTCCGCAGGCTGTTTTTGATTGCAATCAGAACAAGTCCAGCATGTTATCCAGATAGATTTCCTCCCGCACTTTCAGCTGGCATTCCGGCTTCGTCAGGTAGTACAGCAGGAATTCCAGCACCAGCGCGCTGCCTAACTCGCGCCCCTCAATCTTGAAGTTCTCAAACCCCATCGGCAGGTACGTCCGCTGAATATCCGCCACCCCGATAAAGCCCGGATTCTCCATTGCCTTGGAGAAGCGGTAGCCGCCCTGCGCGTCCGGTGCGTGGCAGCGGTGCTCGTCGCCGCCCTCGCCGAGATTCTTCCGGCTGACGGCTTCGTAGCACGCGCGGCGGTCGCGGCAGCCGAAATAGCAGCACTCATTGCAGAGGAACTCCACCTTGTCCTTTTGGCCCTGCGGCAGGGCATTCAGCTTCTCCAGCGCGTGGTTCAGGCGGAAATCCGGCACGACATAGCGGAATTCCGCTCGTTCCAGTTCCGTCTGCAAGTCGGGAAACGATGTCAGCACCTTCGTCGTTGAGGACACGAAATACAAGTTCGGATACGTTTTCTGCAAATAGCGCAGGAGCAAATCCGAATGGAGAATCACGCCGCCATTCCCGCCTTCATTCAGCATCTGGCAGAGCGCATTGCAGCGCGCATCACGCAGATGCTCCGCGCGCAGGAGGGAGTTGCTGAACGTCAGGCGTGGGGAAATACCGTAATCACGCATCAGCGCCAGCACATCCCGCGCGCTCGCCTCCCCCGACCCGACGCGCCCGCCGCCCCACAGGCAATCCGCCGGTGCGCCGTAAATCGAGCCGATGTCGCACCAATCATAGAAATATTCCGGATGGTTTCGGTAGAGCGGCAAAAATCGACAATACAGTTCGTAAAACTCGAACAGACCGGGCAGGTGATAGTGGGCGATTGTCATGCCTGCTGCCCTTCTTCCGCCGTCAGCAGCCAGTCTTTGCCCTGCCAATGCACTTGCATCTGCACCTTCTTCCACCCCTCCGGCAGGCGCGGATGCAGCGTCGGCTGACCGTTCTCGAACCGCAGCCCCAAGAAGCCATAGAGCAGCACCATATACGCGCCGCCCGCTGCCGCCGGGTGCGTGCCGCCAATGTACACCAGCCCCGCCCACTGCTTGCCGCCGCCGACAATATCCGCCTCGGCGGATTTCAGAAACAGCGGATACGCTGCCGCCGGACGCCCGATTGCGCACGCGCACAGGGCATACATGCACGCGGACAGACTGCTGCCATGCTCGGTTCGCGGCTCATAGTAATCATAATTCGCGGCGATGATGTCCGCCGGGTACTGCCCCAGCATGTACAGCAGGGCAATCACGTCCGCCTGCTTAATGACCTGCGTCTGCGCCGCCACGCCATACGCGCCGCCCCAGTATTCGCGCGGGTCAATCAGGCGGCTGCGCACTTCCGGCACGAGTACGTTTTCCAGCTTGAAGTAACCGTCGAACTGCTCAATCAGCCCGGTTTTCGGGTCAGGTGTTTGATGCTTCAAGTGCTTCGCGGCGTCCGCAAAGTGCATCAGTTCCGCTTCGTCCGTCTCCGGCAGATACTTCCGGCAGACCTCCACCGCGTAATTCAGCGTCATCCGCGCCATTTCGTTGGTGTAGGCGTTGTTCTTCACATGCTCGTGGTACTCGTCCGGGCCCATCACATCCAGCAAATCATAGGTGTCGCTGAGGATGCGCTTGGAAATCAGGCTCATATAGAACCTTGCGCATTCCAGCACGACGCGCGCGCCGCCGCTTTGCAGCAGCGAATCATCCCCCGTGTACTGCGTATATTTCCGCAGCCCATACACGACAGCGGCACTGATGTGCACCTGCGTATCGCGGAAGAACGTGCGCATCGGTCGCCCCGTGAACACGTCGGTAACGTTGTAGTCCGTGCAAGCGTCCTTGCCGCCCTCGACGCTCTCCCACGCATAGAACGCGCCCGCATAGCCGTAGGATTTCGCCTTGTCCAGCGCGCCCGGCAGCGTCTGCACGCGGTATTCCAGGCAGTGCCGCGCCACCTCCGGCATACACGCCAGATAGAAATCCAGCATGAACATCTCTGTATCCCAGAAAATCGCGCCCTTATACGTCTGCCCGGACAGCCCGCGCGCCGCCACCGACAGCGCCGCCCGATGCCGCGGCGCGATGCTCATCAAGTGGTACATCGAATAATTGACCGCGAACTCCGCGCGCTCGTCGCCTTCAATCGTCACCCGTGCTTTCTGCCAGAGCGCCGCCCACGCCGTCCGCTGTTCTTCGCGCAAAGCATCATACGCCGGGGCATTTTCTGCCGCTTCAATGGCGGATGCTTCCGGTTCGTTGCCGTCGCTGGTGGTGTACACCGCGGCGACCTCATCCAGCTGCCACGGCTGACCTGCCCGAAGCGCGATTTGCGCCGTCCGAACACCGCCGTGCGTGATTTCGCCGTCCGTGCAGCTGCACCGAAGCGCCGTGCAGACGCGCTGATGGTCATCCGTTTCGCCGGTCAGGGCGACGACACCGTCCGATTCTGTCAGCGTCAGCGTCTCATAATGCGGGCCGTGGATGTCCCAGACGTTTTCGTCCACGCCGAACGCGATGGTGACGGTGCAGTCACGTGTCGCCGTGATGGTCACGCGCTGTGCGAGCAAATGCACCCGCTCCATCGCGCAGAACCGTTCCTGCCGGATGGTGATTTCGCCCGCATCCGCCTTGAACGTGCTTTCGCGGGTGAACACACCATCGGCAATATCGAGCGCGAGGCGGTGCGATGTAAGCCGATCGGCATTTTCCGGCAGCGACACGCCTTTCACGGCGACACACAGCGGATTCGGGGCATTCAGCGGCTCTTCCCAGCCCTGCCCTTTTTGGTGGTGGATGCCCGCGAGATTGACGGCGGTCATCTGCTGTACGCCCGCTTCGCCAATCGTCCCGCGAACGCCCATATACCCATTGCCCGTCAGGAAACGGTTGCCGTTATCCGCGTCCTGTGCCGGGTCAAACCCCGTTCGCTCAATCACCGTATTCATCCGTTTATTCCTCCTCATGTTCAAAACTTCCCTCCATGCGGTATTCATGGAGGGAAATTCGCGGCTGCACTGCGCTTTTCCTGCTACGGATTGCAGGTTTTGGGGTGCGGAAATTTCGGTTCTATGCATTTATCCTACATACTCCAGCAAGTCCGACAATTTTCCCAGATGATACGTCGCGCGCGCATCCTCCTTGGCGTCCCCCATGGCAGCGCAGGCAAACCCGCCCGCTTTGGCAGCTTCCACCCCTGCATGGGCGTCCTCCACCACCACGCACTGCTCCGGCTTCAAGCCCAGCATCTCCGCTGCCTTCAAAAACACCTCCGGGTTCGGCTTCGAGTGCGTGATGCAGTTTCCATCCGCCACCGCGTCGAAAAAACCATCCAGCCCCATCCGCTCCAGAATGAACGGCGTGTTCTTGCTCGACGAGCCAATCGCCAGCTTCAAGCCGCGTGCGCGCAGGGTATCCAGCGTACGCTTCACGTCGCAGGACAAATCAGCGGGCGACATTTGGTTCAGCAACTGCCGATAGCGCGTGTTTTTCTCCTCCGCCATCGCGTTTTTCTCATCCTGCGAGTACGCCTTGTCGCTTTTTTCGAGGATGATGTTCAAGCTGTCCATGCGGCTGACCCCGCGCAAAAGGCCGTTGCGTTCGCGGTCAAAGGGGATGCCGAGCCGATCCGCGAGCGCCTTCCACGCGCGGTAGTGGTACTCGTCGGTCGAGCAGAGAACGCCATCCAAATCGAAGATAATGCCTTGATATTGCATCGTGATTTTCTCCTATCAGTAAACGCAGATTTCCGCTGCCTGCGCGCCGTCGGTGCGGGATGCGGAATTCATTGTGAACACAACCTTGACAAAACTGGCTTCCACGCTATCGAAATCAATGCGGATGCGATTGCCCGTCGCAGGGTCGAATTGGTACTGCGTGGCGGGTGCAACTTCGGTAAAGTTCTCGCCGTCCTGGCTGACGAAAACGGCGATTTTCTGAATGCGCGCCTCCCAGATGGCGGATGGATTCAGGCAGACCGCAATGGTCGAGATGGTATGCGTTTTGCCCAGCACGATGAGCATTTCCGCCGGGAATCCTTTGCTTTCCCAGTAGGTATCGGTTTTGCCGTCGTTGACGTTTCGGCTGACGTACACGTCGGTATGCGCGCCGGAAATGACTTCCTTATTGAGCGCGAAATTCTCCGTTTCGGGGAGGGCGATGTACTGGTCAGCGGGGTCAGGGAAGCACGCCGGGCGCTCCGCCTTGGTCTGGTCGGGCGCGGGGACAACGGTCACGATGGTGGGAATTTCTTCTTCCGCCTGCGTCAGAAGGGGCAGGCACGCCAGCGACAGGGCGAGCATGGCGGATACGACAGAACGCATTTTCATGAGCGAAATTTCCTTTCTATAATGATGGTGGGTGTGGTGATGCGGGTGGTCGGTCGCGCCCATTTGGCGCGACAATGTGCAAGTGGTCGAAAAAGCAAGTTGGGGGGCGCGTCTGAGGACGCGCGAAATTACAACCGCTGCGCTGAAAGCGCTTCGCTGTTCAGCGCTCGTGTGGCAGAATTGCGTGCTTTTCCATTACTGGTTACACGACAAACTGTTGGGGCGTTGCCCCAAACCCTACCAGAGGCGCTGCCTCTGGACTCCGCAAGGGGGATCCCCCCTTGACCCCTCCGCGCGATTGAGTTGGTCTCACTCCCTTAATTCTTCCGCGTGTTTATCCTCTTTTTTCCTTACTCCACCACTATCCCCTCACAATAATCATCATACCGCAGCTTCATCTGCTTCAAATTCGTCATCTTCTCCCCCAGAATCGTCACATTCCGCAAGGTCACATTCGTAATCCGATTCTCCTCCCCATACCCCGACAATCTCGACGCCGGCACTTTCCCATCCAGCGTCCGAAGCACCGTCAGGCCATCAATCAGCACATCATCAATCGACCCAAACTCATCCTTGACCGTCGACCACGCCGAATTTTGCAGCGTCATCTCAATCAATTCCTTATTATTGCCGTTATCGCCCTGCATGAAGGCGTTTTCGACGACGATATTGCGGTAGACAATGGCGTGCACATACGCATCGTCGCTGTTATGGATGCTGATAACGGGCTTGTGGAAGTTGTACAGCACAGTGATGTTCTCAAACAGCACATCGCTGATTTCGGGGTCAAGCGTCCAACCCTTGTCGGTTTCGTAGCCGATTTCCATGGACTGGGCGAGGTCTGTCCATACCTGCATGTTGCGGAAGGTGATGCCCTTGGTGGAGCCGGAGTAGTTCTTGATGACGAGGCTGTCATCCCATGTGCGGGCGAAGCTGTTCGTCACGGTGTGGTCGGTGCAGGACTGGAAGGTGAAGCCGTCGCCATTTTGACGACCGGAAATGACCTTGACGTTGTTGATTTCCACATGCTTGGAGGAGTAAGAATTAACGTTCCAGCAGTTGGAATTGGCGACGATAATGCCGTCGATGGTGACATTCTTTGCGTGATTGAGATCAATCGGGACGCGCGCATACGAGCCGGGCTGATTCCACGCGTCGTAGTCGCTGCCGTCGATGATGCCGCGCCCACAGATGCGGACGTTCTTGGCGTTATTGACGGAGATAATGGCATGCAGCACCGCGCCGCCGGAGATGTAGAGTGTCTGCCCGTCTTCCAGCGCGATGGCGTCCATGACCCACTCGCCGGAGGGAATATAGTAGACGTTCGGGTCGTCGGGATCAGGGACGTCCGTTTCCAGCGGATTGGCGAAGATGTGCAGCGCCTTGTTGACGTTATCGTTGAAGACAACGGTGTACTGCCCCGGCTCCGTAATCATGAAGGAAACCTTGCCGTCCTTGACTTCGGGCGTAATCCCCCACGACTGCGGAATGACAGCGGCGCTCTCCACTTTGTCCGGCAGTCCGGGCATTTCAACCTCGATGCGCACTTTGCCCTCGAAGTCGAAATAGGTCATAGGCGTGGTCGTCGGCTGGGTGTTGGCGTTCCAGATGTGTTCGTGGTTGACCATCACGTCATAGACGAACAGGGCGTTGCCGTTCGCGGTAACTTTCGCCGTCGCGGAGGTCGTCATCGTCTTCGGGCCTTCGTAGAGGGTCAGCAGCGTCGGATTCTCTTCGGCAGTCGCGGGCATCATCCACGCGGTCAGCAGAAGCATCAGCACAAGCATCAGGATGGGGGTGGTTCTCTTCATCGTTCATGTCCTCCTTGTTCGCCGCGGCGTTTCCAGTGTGTGGAAATCGTCCGCATTTAGTTAAGCGCTAAACCCATGCCATGATTATAGCAGGAAATTTGGAAATGTGCAATGTGCCTGAAGATAAAAATTTTCAGAAAAAGCCTCTTTTCCCCTCTTGACATGTGGCAAATGGTATGTTATAATCATGTCAACGATAGGTTGAGCGTTAAACCTATCCACCCGTCAACATCATAAAGGAGGTATCCCCATGAAGAAGTTCCTTGCTTTCCTGCTTTCCCTGACGATGGCGTTCGCGATGGCAGCTGTTGCGTTTGCTGAAGGCGAAACCTACCTGTGGGACAACTTTGACGACCGTGACCCGAATGCCAAGCCTGAGCTTGCGCCCAACGGCGCGCACCTCTGGTGGGACAACTGGGCGAACCTGCGCGCAAAGAATGAGGACGGCGCGTTGAAGCTCGACATGCGCCCCAAGGCGTATGACCCGGAAGATTACGACAGCGAAGACGACTACTACGCCCATGCCGCCGACTGGATGGCGAACTGGGGCGAAGCCGTTGATATGTGGGGTCTGGACGGCGTTTCCTACTGCAAATACCTGACCATCCGCATCAAGGGCGCGGAAGGCGGCGAAGAGAACAAGCTCATCATGGACTGGCATCCGGAAGACGCCAAGTTCTATGCGGCGCGCTTCTCTGACCTTGTGCTGGCGGACGGCACGCACCCGGTCATCACCACCGAATGGCAGGATCTCGTCATCGACCTTGAAGCGTCCGGCTTCCCGGGCATGACCAACGCCCTGCACATCCGCGCGTTCGCCAAGTGCGTCATCTACCTGGACGAAATCACCTTCTCTGAAGCCGTTGCGCCCATCGACGCTACCAGCTCCGAAACCATTCAGGCTGGTCTGACCGCACCGGAAACCGGCAAGCCCGGCGACCTGCCGATTAAGGACTATCTGGCTGAACTGGAATAATTCCAAAACGTTCAAAAAGGGGGGACAGTTTCGGCTGTCTCCCCCTTCTTTTACGGATTTTTTTCCAGAAACCGCTTGCGAACAACTTCAAAGACTGGTATACTTTTTATGATGCGCACGGACTTCGCGGACTTCGTCCGTTCTCTTTGATCCGCGCAGATTACCACGCCTAAAACACTGCATAAAATGGAGCATCGCATGGTCACACTCAAAGACATTGCCGCCGAAGCAGGCGTAAGCATTACAACCGTTTCCAACGTGGTGCATAACCGCAAAAGCCGCGTTTCCGAAAAGAAGGTTGCAAAAATCTGGGAGATTATCGAGCGCGAACACTACGTTCCCAGCATGTCCGCACGCTCGCTGGCGAACGACCAGTCCGCCATCATCGCCATGGTCACTTACATCACGCCGCGCACCACCGGCAGCACCATCAGCGACCCCTTCATGAGCAGCGTCGCCGCCAGCGTCGAGCAGCGCACCCGCGAAGCCGGCTACTACCTGATGCTGCGCTCCGCCGAAAGCGTCGCCGCGCTGGAGGGGCTGATTCACAGCTGGCGGCTCTCCGGGCTGATTATGACGGGGCTGTTTCAGGACTCGTTCTTCGATGCCGTAGCAAAGCTGGGCATTCCCGTCGTCCTTATCGACAGCTATGTGGACGACCCGAACATCTGCTGCGTCGGCTTGGAGGATGAAAAAGGCGGCTACCTCGCCACGAAGCACCTGCTGGAGAACGGCCACCGCGTGATTGCGTTCGCGTCGCCGCCGATTTCCCCCGCGGGCGTTATCGAACTGCGCCTGCAGGGCTATCGCCGCGCCTTGGCGGAATACGGCGTGCCGTACGACCCGGCGCTTGTCTTTACGCAGGAAATTTCCGTGCAGGAAGGCAAGAAACTTGGGCATCAGCTCAGCACGCGCCCCGAAATCACGGGGATTTTCGCCTCGGCGGATATTCTGGCGGCGGGCATCATGTCCGGGCTGCATGAGTGCGGGGTAAGTGTGCCGCGCGATAAGTCGATTGTGGGCTTTGATGATCATTATATTTCGCAGCTGGCGATTCCGGGGCTGACGACGATTCATCAGGATTCGGAAAAGAAAGGCACTTTGGCGACGGAGATGATTTTGGCACAGCTGCGGAAGGAAGAGATTGCGCAGAAGAAGGTTATTTTGCCGGTGCACCTTGTGGAAAGAGGCAGCGTGAGGAATATAAACGGATAAAGAAGGAAAAAAGAGGATAAAAACGCATCTTTCCTTCTTTGTCGATTCCGTGATGAACCAATTCGGAAATAGCATTATACAAAATCATCGGCACAGCGCCAAATGAAAACTTGGTGCTGTGCCGATGCTGTTTAAAAGGGCGCATGCAGGTTCAGAAATGGCAAGTCATCAAGCAAATTTCTCCTTCGCTCCACCGTTCAGAGACGCTGCCCTTTATCCCAGCGTGATGCTGACCGCGCCATCCGGGCTGACATTCAGTTTCATACACAGCAAGTATCGCTTGTAAAACGCTTCCTTCTCCTTGTCCGTCATCATAATCCACGAGTTTTGCAGCGCCGTCTCCATCATCTCGCGAACGTTGAATGGTTTCGTGCGTTCTCCCGCCAGCTGCTGATTGATTTGCTCCTGAATTGCATTGATCAGCGTACTGGTTTTGATGTTGTACGACGCCGCCGTGCAGAAGTCGTCAATGAAGCAGAACGGGATTTCATGCCGCGCCAAGGTGTCCATGATGGCCATGCCCGTTTTGCCCTTCTCCAGCATAACAAGGAAGCGGACGCTGTCCAGCTGGTGGATCATCGCCCAGTAGTCGCTGTCTGACGACACAAGGATGACCGCATCCACGCCGGAGGTATACACTTCGCGGCTTGTCCGCACCGCCAGCGCCATATCACACTGCGATTTGTTCTGGTTCAGCCGCTCGACCTTAATATGTTCCAGCTCAAGGTTCGCTTTTTCATCCACCGCCGTAGAGAGCGTGCGGTCAACCAGCGTTTTCCATTGTGCCGTTGTATACTCGCTGTCAAACAGAATCACCTTGGATATTTTGCCCAGCTGCTCGGTCGGGAGGCTGCTCAGCGCCGCCGCGAGCTTCACGGCATCCGAATTTTCGCAGTCCACCGCAATCAGGCATTTCTTGCATTGCTCCAGCAGCCTGCCCAGATTGCGCATCGTGTGGTTGCCCGCATCGCGCACCAGCGACAGGTTTTCAAAGCGGTCTTCGTGGCGCTCATAGAGAATCGTTACGAATTTTTCATCATTATAGAGGATATTGCCCTTGCTCTCCGGGCTTGTGGCAACAGCATCCCAGTTAATCCAGCAGTGGAACGGGTAGCGGCGGGTATCGCTTTTATAGTATTCCCCTGCTTTTTTGATACCATCTTTCTTCGTCCCGTTCGGCATCAGGAAAATGGGTTTCACATAGTCCCACTTCACCCATTCCGGGAAAAAGCGCGCCACTTGATTGATTCGGTTGCTGATTTCACAATTGATGCTGATAATGTATTCGTCAATATCCGGCTTTGCTTTGTAAATTCTGACGCCGTCCTGTTCCAGCTGCGCCACCGCTTCTGATGGAATGAGATTCGGCACGCTGCCAATATTGCGGAAGCTCATGCGAAATTCATTCACAATGGCTGGATAATTGCGTTCCATCGCCGTGCGAATGCGGCACAGATTGCGAATAATGCGCGCCTCTTTGTGCGCATCCAGCTCTTCGTAGCTTTTCAGCAGAAATGGTCTTGCATTTTCTTCGCCAAAGTTTTCTTTGTCGATGCCAATAAGGTATGCCATCGGCGACACCAGCGTGTACGTTGAATTCTGGAACTCATTGTAGATGATTTTCTTGTCAAGCGGTGATAGCTTTTGCTGATTTTCCGGATTTTCATCGTCTTGTGCAAGCTCTTTGACGAGTTTTGATAAATCAGCGAGATTATTGGAGGTGATTGTTTTACGCGCTTTCGGCTGGGTTTTCGTTTTCTTTGCCATGTGGAAGACTCCTTTTCTGTATTTTTTTGTTCATTTCCATCATACCATTTTGGCGGCAGCATTGCAAGGGCAGCAGCGCACAAATCGTTCTGCTTTTACGCATTGTTTTCCCCCCGGAAGTGTTTGACAAAAACTGCTCGATAGTTTTATTTTTCTTGACAGCAGGTTATTACGATGCTATACTATTATTAACATTTGATACACACAAATTGATTATATTGGGAGGAATTCTGTATGGAATACGTCACACACCTCCGCGAGGACGGCAGCTATCAGCCGCTCAAGGAGCATTTGGAAGGCACAGCAGAGCTTTCTGCGGAATTTGCTGCTTCTTTTGGATTGAGTTCTCATGCCAAAAGAACAGCCTTGCTGCATGATATCGGCAAGTACAGCCCCAACGGCCAGCGCCGCCAGCGCGACCCGGAACACACCGCCAAGGTGGACCACAGCACGGCAGGTGCGAAGGCGGCGGCAGATTTGGACGATATGCACGCGGCGTTTGCCATTGCGGGGCATCACGGCGGTCTGCCCGACTTGGGAACCCGTCTCAGCCTCGATGATGGCACATTGTGCGCACGGCTGAACAAAAAGCTGACCGGCGGCGACGATCCCTCCGCGTGGCGCAGTGAGATTTCTTTGCCAACAGGCGTTCAGCCCACACCGCCGTGGCTTCCGCGGAATGATGTGCGCCTGACTGCCATGTACATCCGGATGCTGTTCTCCTGTCTGGTGGATGCTGATTTTCTGGACACGGAGCGCGCGCTCAGCAAGGAAGAAAAGCCGCGCGGCATCGGCGATTCCATGCCCGCGCTGCTGGAAAAGCTGCAAGCGCACGTTGCCAAATGGCTGGAAGAGCCCAAGTCCGACCTCTGCGCGCTGCGCAACGAGGTGCTGCGGCGCTGCCTGCGTGGCAGCGAAGATCCGCAGGGCTTGTACAGCCTGACCGTCCCCACGGGCGGCGGCAAAACGGTTTCGTCGCTTGCCTTTGCGCTCAGCCACGCGGTGAAGCATGACATGAAGCGCATCATCTACGTCATCCCCTACACCAGCATTATCGACCAAAATGCGAAGGTCTTTCGGGATATTCTGGGTGATGAGAACGTGGTGGAGCATCACAGTCAGGTGGATTTGCCCGATACGGATGCCGAAACGCCCGATGCCCTCCGCAAGCGCCTTGCCTGCGAAAACTGGGATGCCCCCGTCATCGTCACGACCGCCGTGCAGTTCTTTGAATCCTTCTACGCCGCCAAACCCGGCCGCTGCCGCAAACTCCACAACGTCGCCAACAGCGTGGTGATTTTCGACGAGGCGCAGACGCTGCCGATTTCGCTGATGCGCCCCTGCGTCTCGGTAATCGACCAGCTGGTGCAGCATTACGGCGTCACCGCCGTTCTCTGTACCGCGACGCAGCCCGAATTGCTGTCCATTTTCAGCGGTTTCACCGCGGGCACCCGCATTCAAGAGCTTGTCCCCGACCCGGATGCGCTGTTCAGCAGCCTTCGCCGCGTCACCTTCCAGCAGGACGGGACGCTTTCGGACGAGGAATTAGCCGCGCGGATTCGTCAGGAAAATGCCGTGCTGTGCATCGTCAATTCCCGCAAACAGGCGCGCAGCCTGTACGAAGCCCTGCTGGAAGAGGGGCGTTTCCACCTTTCCACGCTGATGAACGCCATCGACCGTGAACGCACCATTGCCACCATTCGCGAACGCTTAGACAAGAAACAGTGCTGCCGCGTCATCTCCACCAGCCTGATTGAAGCGGGCGTTGACGTGGATTTTCCGACCGTATACCGCGAATTAGCCGGACTGGACAGCATTCTGCAAGCCGCCGGACGCTGCAATCGCGAGGGAAAGGAAGCGGCGCAGGACAGCATCGTCCACATCTACCAGACCGAACACGCGGTTCCACCCATCATGCGCCCAAACATTGAAAGCTGCCGCACAGTGCTGCGCCTGTATGCGGAGGACATCGGCAGCCGCAAAGCCATCCACGCGTATTTTTGCGATTTGCTCTTCAAGCGCGGCGAAAATCAGCAGCGTTCACGACCCGTTTCGTCCGAAAATGATTTACTGGATACCAGCAAAACGCTGTCATCCGAAGCAAGATTTGCTTTCCGCGAAACCGCCGAGCATTTCCGCTTTATCGACACAGATACGGTAACGGTGTACATTCCGACACCTGAAAACAGCGAGGACATCAAAGCCCTGCGTGATGGGCACTATTCGCGTGAGCTTTTCCGCCGTCTGGGGCGCTGCGGCGTGAGTATCTACCGCCGCGAGTATCAGGCGTTGTGCAGCATCGGCGGCGTCACGGAAATCACCGACGCGCACTGCGGCATTCTGAGCGACATCAAATTGTACACGCCGGAATGCGGCTTGCAGGTCAGCTGCACGAGCGGACTGGGGCTGTTCGCCTGACGTATATATAATGAAGAAAAGCAGAAACGGGCGGCAAGCATTGCGCTCACCGCCCGCCCCGTTAGACGATTGTCTAGCTTAGTATTTCAACCCACAGATAGAAGCAGCGAATTGCCCGCCGTTTCCATCCGACTTTGGCATTTTATCATCTTTTCGCTGGCGTGTCAAACCATGATTGATAGTTCTGTTCAATCTCAAAGTTATTTTCTATTTTAGTGAATTTTCTTCTTGACATATACGCTGTGCCGTGCTATACTGTTCTTGTCAACCGAAAGGAAGTGAGTTGCTGACGATACACCCATTCGTCCCCTTGCGAACTGTCACTTGCCCACATCGGCAAGTGTTGATTGAGAAGTAAGAATGAGGAGGTGAACCAATGTCCATCAAAATGGAGGTGTGGGGCGAGTACGCTTGCTTCACCCGGCCTGAAATGAAGGTTGAGCGTGTCAGCTATGACGTTCCAACGCCCAGCGCCGCCCGCGGAATGGTAGAAAGTGTATACTATCATCCGGGCCTAAAATGGCATGTGGATAAAATCTACGTCTGCAAGCCCATCCGCTTCACGAACATTCTCCGCAACGAAGTGGCATCTAAGATTTCCGCCAGCAACGTGCTGACCGAAGCCAACGGCAAGAAGCGCTCCTACATCGACCGAAACGCCGATATTCAGCAGCGCGCTACCACCATGCTGCGAAACGTGCACTACGTCATTGAAGCTCACTTCGAGATGACCGACAAAGCCAATCCGTCGGACAATCCCGGCAAGTTTCAGGACATCGTGAAGCGGCGTCTTCGCAGCGGTCAAGCGTACATGCAGCCGTATCTTGGCTGTCGAGAATGTACGGCGCATTTCCGGCTCTGGGAGGGCGGCGACATCCCCACCATCGACGAAACGCGGGATTTGGGCTATATGATTTTTGATATGGACTATTCTGATTTGGAAAACATCCAGCCGATGTTCTTCCGGGCGCAGATGGTGCATGGCGTGATTGACTTGACAGACTGTGAGGTGGTGAAATGATTCTGCAATCGCTCGTGCGGTGCTACGATTCGCTCGCCGCGCAGGGCACGTTGAAGCGTCCCGGCTGGTCCGCCGTCAAGGTGCAGTGGGGCTTGCGTCTGACTGCCGACGGGCAGGTGTCGTCGGTGGAAATGCTCGGCGCAGCAAACGATAAGGGCAAGCTGCTTCCCCGCATGATGTTCCTGCCCACGCCTGTCAAGCGCACCAGCGGCAAGGCCGCCAGCTTCCTCTGCGACAACGCCAAGTATCTGCTGGGCATCACCAGTGAAATGCGCAGCAGCGAACACACGCCGTCGGACAGCAAAGCCATCAAGGATGCAGGCACCTGCTTCCGCATCAGCGCCCAGCGGCATCGCGAGCTGCTGGACGGCGTATCCTGCCCGATGGCGCAGGCGATTCTCCGCTTTTTTGACACTTGGCAGCCTGAAAAGGCAGCACAGTCCCCTGCCCTGCTGGAGCATTTCGACGACCTGTGCAAGGGCGGCAATCTCGTTTTCTGCATGATGGACGCATCTGGCGAAGCCACAATGGCGCAGGATGTGCCGGAGATTCACGCGGCTTGGGATGAAGCTGCCTCCAGCAGTGTGGAGGATGATATCACGCGAGGACGCTGTCTGGTCACGGGCGAATTGGATACAATTGCTCGCTTGCACCCTGCCATCAAAGGGGTAGATGGCGCGCAGTCTTCTGGTGCATTACTTGTTTCCTTCAACAAAGGTAAAAATGCTTTCGAATCCTACGGACGAGAGGATGCGCAGGGCTTGAACGCCCCCGTCGGGAATCATGCCGCCTTTGCCTACGGCGAAGCGCTCAACTACATGCTTCGCGTGAAGGACTATCACAGTCTTCTGGGATCTGCCACCCTCGTTTACTGGGCAGAAACGGCGCAATCCGCTTGCAGCGACTGCTTTGCCGCTCTGCTGGGGACTAACGAAGACATGACGCAGAATACGCTGGACGGCATCATGAAAGCCATCCGCCTTGGGCAGGGTCTCCAGTGGGAGAATGTTCCGCTGGATTCCCGTACACCCTTCTACATTCTGGGGCTGTCGCCGAATGCGTCCCGTCTGTCGGTTCGTTTCTTCCTGCAAGGGACGTTTGGCGATTTTGCCGCGAATTTGGCGCGTCATCAGGAGCGTTTGAACATCATTCGCCCTTCCTATGACACGCGGGAAACACTTTCTGCCTATTCGCTGCTCAAGGAAATAGCGAATCCCAACAGCAGGGACAAGCTGCCGCCGTCGCATCTGGTGGGCGATTTGCTCCGCGCCATTCTTGGCGATACGCCTTACCCTGTTTCGCTGCTGACGCAAACAGAGCTGCGCATCCATGCGGAGCACAATGTCAGCCGCGGCAAGGCGGCAATTCTCAAAGCGTGGCTGCTGAAAAACGGCAGCAATCCACAGTACAAGGAGGTCATCGACGTGCAACTTAACGAACAGACGAATTACGCACCGTATGTGCTGGGTCGTCTCTTTGCGGTGCTGGAAAGCCTCCAGCAGAAGGCAAATCCCGGCATCAACGCTACCATCATGGATCGTTACTTCAACGCTGCCTGCGCAACGCCCAGCATCGTTTTCCCGACGCTGCTGAAGCTGGCGCAGAGTCACTTGAAAAAGCTTGATACCGGCTATTTCATCTATTACGACAAGCAGATGACGGAACTGTGCGGGCGCTTGACTGACAGCTACCCCGCGCGCCTGAACCTGCAGGATCAGGGTATTTTCCAGCTGGGCTACTATCACCAGAAGCAGAAGTTCTTCACGAAAAAGGAGGAAAACAGCAATGTCTGATGTGATTCGCAATCGGTATGATTTCGTGGTGCTGTTCGACGTGCAGAACGGCAATCCCAACGGCGACCCCGATGCCGGCAACATGCCCCGCACCGACCCGGAAACGGGTCTGGGGCTGGTGACGGACGTGTGCCTGAAGCGCAAGATTCGCGACTATGTGGCGACCGTCAAGGAGGGCGACCCGCATTACGGCATCTATATTCAGGATGGCGTTCCGCTGAATCGCTGCGACCGTGAAGGGCTGGAGGCCTGCGGCTACGGCGACATCAAGGAGGACAACCTCAAAAAGAAACTGAAGTCGAATGACCCGGAGATTGACCGCAAGCTGCGCGATTATATGTGCAGCCACTACTACGACATCCGGACGTTCGGCGCGGTGATGACGACGTTTGTCAAGGCGTCGCTGAACTGCGGTCAGGTGCGCGGGCCGGTGCAGCTGGGCTTTGCCCGCAGCGTTGACCCCATTGTGCCGCAGGAAGTGACCATCACCCGCGTCGCCATCACGACAGAAAAGGACGCGGAGAAGAAGGGCACCGAAATGGGGCGCAAGTACATCGTCCCCTACGGGCTGTACCGCGTGGAAGGGTTCGTATCCGCAAATCTGGCGCGCAAGACCACGGGCTTCAGCGAAGAAGACCTCGCCCTGTTGTGGGATGCCATCCTCAACATGTTTGAAAACGACCACTCCGCCGCGCGTGGCATGATGGCAGTGCGCAAGCTCATCATCTTCCGCCATGAGAAGGAACTGGGTAACGCCCCCGCGTGGAAGCTGTTTGAACGCGTGCGTGTAGCGCGTAAGGCGGATGTGACGGTTCCGCGCAGCTTTGCGGACTACGAATGGACGGTGGATGACGCGAATCTGCCGGACGGCGTCACCTGCGAAGTGAAGGGGTGACGCAACAGGACACGACCCTCTCCGCCTTGCAGCATTACGCCTACTGCCGCCGCCAATGGGGATTGATTTTTCTGGAGCAGCAGTGGGCAGAAAATGCGCACACGGCGGAGGGGCAAGTGTTCCATCAAACGGCGCATCACGGCCCGGAAGCGGAATTGCGCGGCGATACGCTGATTCTGCGCGGACTGCGGCTGGAATCTGCCCGCCTGCACCTGCACGGCGTCAGCGACGTGGTGGAGTTCCACCGCAGCCCCGGCGGTGTTGCGCTGCATGGGCGCGAAGGGCTGTGGCTGCCGTACCCGGTAGAATACAAAAAGGGATCGGACAAAACGCAGGAGGCCGACGAGGTGCAGCTGTGCGCACAGGCGCTCTGCTTGGAGGAGATGCTCTGCTGCGCCATCCCGGAGGGCAGCTTGTTTTATGGCGAACCCCGCCGTCGGACGCGGGTTGCGCTGGATGAACCTCTCCGTGTGCGAACGCTGTCGCTTCTGGCGGAACTGCTGGAGAATCAGGCGCGCGGACATACGCCATCCGTTCGGGCACACAAGGGCTGCAATGCCTGCTCGCTCAAGGATGTATGCGTTCCGCGGCTCAGCCGAACTGGCAGCGTCCGCGCCTACATGCACGCCCGTATTGCGGAGGATTCGCCATGAGAAAGATGCTGAATACGCTGTTCGTGACGACGGAAGACGCCTACTTGTCGCTGGAAAACGAGAATATCGTCGTCCATGTGGGCGAGGAAAAGCGCGCGCAGTATCCCCTGCTGATGCTGGAGGGCATTCTGACTTTCTCCTACAAGGGCGCAAGTCCGGCACTCATGGGTGCTTGCGCGGCGCGCGGTATCGGGCTGACGTTTCTGACACCGCGCGGGCGATTTTTAGCGCGCGTCTGCGGCAGCGAGCGCGGCAATGTTCTGCTGCGCCGCGAGCAGTATCGGCGCGCCGACAGCCTATCCGCCAGCTGCCTGATTGCACGGAATTTCATCTTCGGCAAGGTATACAATCAGCGCTGGGTGCTGGAGCGTACCATCCGCGACCACGCCTTGCGCGTGAATGTGCAGGCACTTAAGGATGTTTCCGCCACGTTAGATACCAAGCTGCCGCAAATTGAATCAGCGGTTGATTTAGATGTGCTGCGCGGGCTGGAAGGCGACGCATCCGCCGATTATTTTTCGGTATTCGACGAAATGATACTGACTCAAAAGGCGGATTTCTTGCTGAACGGCCGCAATCGCCGCCCGCCGCAGGACAACATGAACGCCCTGCTCTCCTTCGCCTATGTGCTGCTCGCCAACGACTGCGCTGCCGCGCTGGAAAGCGTCGGGCTGGATGCCTACGTCGGCTTCATGCACCGCGACCGTCCGGGGCGCACGTCGCTCGCCCTTGACCTGATGGAAGAACTGCGCGCCCCGATGGCAGATCGCCTCTGCATCACGCTGGTGAACAACCGTGTGCTGCAGGACAAGCACTTCGACCGGCAGGAGAGCGGCGCCGTCTTCCTGAACGATGCCGGGCGCAAGCAGTTCTTGACCGCGTGGCAAAACCGCAAGCGCGAAGAAATCACCCACCCGTTCCTGAAGGAAAAAATCATGTGGGGGCTTGTTCCCTATGTACAGGCACTGCTGCTTGCGCGCACCCTCCGCGGCGACACAGACGGTTATCCCCCATTCCTCTGGAAATAACCCGAAAGCGAGGCGTTCCCGATGCTGGTTCTAATCACCTACGATGTTTCCACCGTCGATGCAGACGGCAAACGCCGCTTGCGGCAAGTCGCCAAGCGCTGCGTCGTCCACGGTCAGCGCGTGCAGAATTCCGTATTTGAGTGTTCTTTGGATGCCGCACAGTACAAGCTGCTTCAGGCGGAACTTCGGCAGCTGATTGACCCGGAAAAGGACAGTTTGCGCTTTTACAACCTCGGCAATCACTACGAAAGCCGGATTGAGCACATTGGCGTGAAGACGAGCTACGCCCCGGAAGGGCTGCTGATGCTGTAAGGGTGCGCCGCGCGAATCGCCCGTGCGAAGCGCAAGCCTCCAGCCTTTTGCAGGGAGGTTCGCACCGGATTTCGCGGTTTTTCCGGCAAAATTACCGCATTTTCGGCTAAGCTGATTCTCAAAAGGACTGTTTTGTGGTATACTTTTTGTGCAAAGCCTATGATTCTGATCGACAGAATTGTTACTCTGCGCAGTCGCTCCCCGTGCGGGGAGCGTGGATTGAAATATACCTTCAAACTTTGCCTTATAGGGACGGCTGGTCGCTCCCCGTGCGGGGAGCGTGGATTGAAATGGCTATAGCCCAATTCTGACGCGACAGCGTGTCAGTCGCTCCCCGTGCGGGGAGCGTGGATTGAAATTGATTGCAACAGGGCTGTATAAAAATGGTTGGAAGTCGCTCCCCGTGCGGGGAGCGTGGATTGAAATGCGCACTCTGCCAAAATCGCTATGTATTGCCGCGACGTCGCTCCCCGTGCGGGGAGCGTGGATTGAAATTCCCAGATTATCGCCGTCCGTTGCGGCTTGGGAAGTCGCTCCCCGTGCGGGGAGCGTGGATTGAAATATAGTATCGTTGCGCGATTCCAGCCTTGTCAAAGTCCGTCGCTCCCCGTGCGGGGAGCGTGGATTGAAATGGCATGGATGACCCCATCGGTATCTGGGGCAAGGTCGCTCCCCGTGCGGGGAGCGTGGATTGAAATAATGTCCAGCACATCGTTTGTGCCTTGCTGGATTTGTCGCTCCCCGTGCGGGGAGCGTGGATTGAAATCAGCTTTGTCCGTACCTCTGGATGCTCTGTTGGCTGTCGCTCCCCGTGCGGGGAGCGTGGATTGAAATGTCTTTCCCGCGGCTTTTATGCCATACGGGTATCGGTCGCTCCCCGTGCGGGGAGCGTGGATTGAAATTAGCCATGCGCGAATCGGGATGTTGTCTCGCAGTGTCGCTCCCCGTGCGGGGAGCGTGGATTGAAATGCAAATATAAGGGGTTTTCCTTCTACGGGCGAACGCAGTCGCTCCCCGTGCGGGGAGCGTGGATTGAAATCAAAAGTATCATAGTGCAGCCCAAAACCAAAGCGGGGTCGCTCCCCGTGCGGGGAGCGTGGATTGAAATGATCATGGGAAAGCCGCTTGACGAACTTGAGATCGTCGCTCCCCGTGCGGGGAGCGTGGATTGAAATTTGCTATGAGCGTGGAACCATCACGCCGGAGATTACCGTCGCTCCCCGTGCGGGGAGCGTGGATTGAAATGGGTTGCGGTCTCCGCCTTTCACGCGGCTGAGTTGTCGCTCCCCGTGCGGGGAGCGTGGATTGAAATGGAGGGAGTGCAGAGCCTTTCGGCAATGTCCTGATGTCGCTCCCCGTGCGGGGAGCGTGGATTGAAATGGTGCGTTCCGGCGCGGGGGTGTCATCCGCCGGGTCGCTCCCCGTGCGGGGAGCGTGGATTGAAATGCAGTGCAGGGCGTTTCCCCTTGCGACGCACTCAAGTCGCTCCCCGTGCGGGGAGCGTGGATTGAAATGGCAATCAGTTCACGGTGGACGACCTGTACGACCAGTCGCTCCCCGTGCGGGGAGCGTGGATTGAAATGACAAAAGGCAAATGACGTGTGGCTGGCAAATCGGTCGCTCCCCGTGCGGGGAGCGTGGATTGAAATGATGATTGCCGCCGCTTTCGCCGCGGCTTTCTCCTGTCGCTCCCCGTGCGGGGAGCGTGGATTGAAATAGCTAACCGTGCTGCTTCTTCGGCAGTCATGCGTCGCTCCCCGTGCGGGGAGCGTGGATTGAAATAGCGCTTGAAGTTATACATGAACAACACGCAGAGTCGCTCCCCGTGCGGGGAGCGTGGATTGAAATCACTACCGCGCGCGTGGGCGCATCACGCCCGCGCAGTCGCTCCCCGTGCGGGGAGCGTGGATTGAAATACACTCGCGGATGCGGCGCATGATGAAGCCGCGAGTCGCTCCCCGTGCGGGGAGCGTGGATTGAAATCACTACCGCGCGCGTGGGCGCATCACGCCCGCGCACGTCGCTCCCCGTGCGGGGAGCGTGGATTGAAATGCGACGGCTTGCGCGGCTCTGTAGGCACGAAAAGTCGTCGCTCCCCGTGCGGGGAGCGTGGATTGAAATCGGCGCGGGGTCGGGGATGTCATCCGAATGGTGAGTCGCTCCCCGTGCGGGGAGCGTGGATTGAAATGTTTTCGTCGCGGCAGAGCTGGACAGCTTCGCGTCGCTCCCCGTGCGGGGAGCGTGGATTGAAATTGTCAGCGGTTGCGCAAAAGGAAGTTGCTATCCGTCGTCGCTCCCCGTGCGGGGAGCGTGGATTGAAATGCTCAGGCGGAACTCTCCCGCGCCAATCAGCAGACCGTCGCTCCCCGTGCGGGGAGCGTGGATTGAAATCTCGGCGGCGCGGAGAATGCCCAGCGCGTGAGCGGTCGCTCCCCGTGCGGGGAGCGTGGATTGAAATAGCGTCACTGAACTGTCCGAAAAGGCGGGAGTTCGTCGCTCCCCGTGCGGGGAGCGTGGATTGAAATACGGCGTGAGCAATAAGCAAGTCGAATACGCCACCGTCGCTCCCCGTGCGGGGAGCGTGGATTGAAATGTTCCCGGCATCAAAATCATTCCGCGCGACCCGGTCGCTCCCCGTGCGGGGAGCGTGGATTGAAATGGCTATCTTTCTTCGCGTCCCTTCTCCGCGGTCGGTCGCTCCCCGTGCGGGGAGCGTGGATTGAAATCGCCTTCGCGGTGAGGTACTCAACGTAGTCCATCGCGTCGCTCCCCGTGCGGGGAGCGTGGATTGAAATCGCCTTCGCGGTGAGGTACTCAACGTAGTCCATCGCGTCGCTCCCCGTGCGGGGAGCGTGGATTGAAATCTTGTAATTTTTAGGGTCGCATGTTGCGAATGTTGGTCGCTCCCCGTGCGGGGAGCGTGGATTGAAATTGGGGGGGCAAATCGTAACGATGGACGGCATACCGTCGCTCCCCGTGCGGGGAGCGTGGATTGAAATTGCTGCAATCAGGCGCAGTATTGCGCTGGTTAAGCGTCGCTCCCCGTGCGGGGAGCGTGGATTGAAATCTCGGCGGCGCGGAGAATGCCCAGCGCGTGAGCGGGTCGCTCCCCGTGCGGGGAGCGTGGATTGAAATTTGTCTCTTGCTTTTACTTCCGCAAGCCGCGCCAGTCGCTCCCCGTGCGGGGAGCGTGGATTGAAATGGGCTTGTCGGCAAGGAAGAGCTGTACCATCGCCTGTCGCTCCCCGTGCGGGGAGCGTGGATTGAAATCTGACATGGGAATATCAAAAAATCGTGAATCCGGTCGCTCCCCGTGCGGGGAGCGTGGATTGAAATGCCGTACTCATAACGCTGGTAGCCCAAGGCTGACATGTCGCTCCCCGTGCGGGGAGCGTGGATTGAAATTCTCTCATTGTGCCGCAAATCGCAGCAAAGTGCCATGTCGCTCCCCGTGCGGGGAGCGTGGATTGAAATGCCATCCCGAACGGCGGTTATCGCGCCAAAGCAACCGTCGCTCCCCGTGCGGGGAGCGTGGATTGAAATGACAAGAAAGATGGCGTGACATGCGGAATCGCAGACCGTCGCTCCCCGTGCGGGGAGCGTGGATTGAAATCTGTTGGCTTGCGGCTGACGGCGCGGATGACCACGTCGCTCCCCGTGCGGGGAGCGTGGATTGAAATATTTATATATACATACTTGTGTTATATAGCTACTGTCGCTCCCCGTGCGGGGAGCGTGGATTGAAATAGGTACGCGCGAGCAAAACAGCAGCGGCAGCTACGTCGCTCCCCGTGCGGGGAGCGTGGATTGAAATACGCCAGATTGTAGCTGATTTTCCGGACACTCCTTCCGTCGCTCCCCGTGCGGGGAGCGTGGATTGAAATCCCGCGCGATACGCAATCGCCAAGGCACTGGCTTTGTCGCTCCCCGTGCGGGGAGCGTGGATTGAAATATCGCGGAGGTAATCGCGACGGCTTTCGCCCTTGTCGCTCCCCGTGCGGGGAGCGTGGATTGAAATTCCGAGGACGGTTCGCGATTGAGGACGTGATGTGCGTCGCTCCCCGTGCGGGGAGCGTGGATTGAAATGTGTCGAGCCAGTCCACCATGCACCGCATAACAGTCGCTCCCCGTGCGGGGAGCGTGGATTGAAATACCGATACGACGGCGACGATGGAGACGCTCAACGTCGCTCCCCGTGCGGGGAGCGTGGATTGAAATTATCAAGTCGCGAATTGCAAACTATTACGGTTGCGTCGCTCCCCGTGCGGGGAGCGTGGATTGAAATTGCGAAAGGCAATCGCCTGTCTGACGGACACGCTTGTCGCTCCCCGTGCGGGGAGCGTGGATTGAAATCTATCAGGACGGCAAAACGACGTACACCCGCCTTGAGGTCGCTCCCCGTGCGGGGAGCGTGGATTGAAATACCCAACCTATCACATGCAGCATTCCGGCATGTTCGTCGCTCCCCGTGCGGGGAGCGTGGATTGAAATTGCTGATGGACAGCGAGAAGCAGACGTTTTATATCGTCGCTCCCCGTGCGGGGAGCGTGGATTGAAATCATGCCGGAGGCGTTCTCCGTCATCTGGGAGGAAGTCGCTCCCCGTGCGGGGAGCGTGGATTGAAATAGGTACGCGCGAGCAAAACAGC
>OGLS01000686.1_pt1 | contig 28503 bp, 21 predicted proteins | sample 1572881 | NCBI WGS metagenome assembly OGLS01 (sample SAMEA2582013, study PRJEB24529) | metagenome | biome: Human gut stool | place: China | collected 2011
GCCGCGTGGCCGAGCAGCTGATCCTGGAGGACATCTCCACCGGTGCCTCCAACGACCTGCAGCAGGCCACCAATATCGCCCGCCAGATGATCACCCGCTACGGCTTCTCCGAGCGTCTGGGCCCTGTGGTCTACGGCACCTCGCAGGAGGAGACCTTCCTTGGCCGCGACTTTGGTCAGGGCAAGGGTTACAGCGAGACCACCGCTGCCGAGATCGACAGCGAGACCCGCGATATCATTGACGAGGCCTACGAGACCTGCCGCCGCACTCTGACCGAGCACATCGACCAGCTCCATGCGCTGGCCAAGGCTCTGATGGAGCGCGAAAAGCTCAACGAGGAGCAGTTCAACACTATTATGGCCGGCGGCACCCTGCCTCCCTGCGAGGATGCAAAGCCCGAGCAGGCACAGCCCGACCAGACCATACAGCCCGCCCCGGTGCAGCCCGCAGAGCCTGCGGAGACTGCCGAGCGTGCAGAACCCGCCGAGCAGGCCGAGCCTGCCCAGCCGGAAATGCCGCAGCCGGACGCCCCGGAGCAGCAGGACTAAGCTTTTTTAGGAAAGGAGCGAGCATCGTGGAGGAAAATTTTAACCCGGTCGCACAGACCCGCGCAAACTACTATACCCCCGGCAGTCCGGTGCAGTTTGTCTGCGTGGAGCTGCTCAAGGGAGACGTCAGCGGCGAGCATGCTGTCTGCCTGACCTTTAAGAATATTTCCCGCGTGACCCTGACCGCACTGGAGATCCACTTCAAGTGCAAGGGCGTGGATGGCGTGATTCTGTGCGAGGATAAGTTCGAGTACCGGGATCTGCAGGTAAAGCCCGGCGAGCTGTTTGGGCAGGATGATGCCGTGTTCATCACGGCCAAGGCCATCACCAGCGTGGATGTTACCCTGTGCAATGTGTACAACGGCAAGCGCGTGGTGCATCTGGACGGCATCAAGCGTGTGCGTCTGCCCGCACCCCGCCGTCTGGCTCCGGAGCTGCAAAAGGCGCTGGAGGCCCGCATGAACCGCACCGGGCTCAAGTATCAGCCGCAGGTGTTCGAGAACGGCTGGTACTGCGCCTGCGGCGCCTTCCACCCCACCGAGGAGGACACGGTTTACTGCTCGGAGTGCGGCTGCGACCGTATCCTGTTGCAGAACGCGCTGAACACTCTGCTGCAGCCCGCTGCCCTGGCAGACGAGATGGAAATGCCCCTTAACGCTCCGGCTGCTCCCGCAGCGCCCGCTGCGGTGGAGGAGCCTACCCGCATCGTGGGCGCAGCCCCTGCTGCTCCGGCGGCTCCCGTAGAAGAGCCCACCCGGGTCGTGGGAGCACCGGTCTACGAGCCAAAGGCTGACCCCATCCAGCCTGTCTCGGAGCCTACCCGGGTGCTGGATGCCTCTGCCCGCGCACCGCTTTCCGGCGCTGCTGCGGCAGACGAGGGTACCCGCGTGATCCCCGCTCGCCGTCCAGCTCCGGTGCGTCAGCCCGCGCCTGTGGAGGAGGACGAAGAGTACGAGGACAGCCGGGACAGCGTGGCAGAAGCGCTGATCCGCTGGGTGCCGCCTATTACGGCCATCCTGTGCGCAGCCATCGCGTTGTGCGGCTTTGTGTACTACCAGTTCGTGCTGTAAAATAAGATCATCCCGGCGGAGGGGGCAGCGTGCCTTCTCCGCCTTTTGTGTGCACTGCACAGAAAGGAAATACCATGCCGGAACAAGCCTTACAGGTGGCTTTTGAGATCAAGACCGCCTGCGATGAGATCAGCCGCCGCCTGCTGCGCTGGCACTGGGAGCGCAAGCCCGGGGCGCACAGTCTGGATGCGCTGCTGGAGCATATTGCTGCCCGCAAGCAGGAAAGCCCGGATTACTACGACCGTATGCCGGACCTTACCGGCAAGACCAGCTGGCAGCAGTTGGACACCACTCTGTGTATGCGGGTGCTGCTGGACCCGGAGACCGATGCCGCCCGCCCGCTGGACCTGCTGGGCAACACGGCACACCCCTCTGCCGCCCGCCATGCCTGCAACGCCATCCGTACCGCCCGCAATGAGGCAGCCCATGCGGCAGTTGCTGCGGACGGCGCACAGGCAGCCCTGCTGTTCAACGAAGCCATTGAGGCGCTGGAGGAGGGCTACGCCGGTACTGCCTTTAAGGAAAACGAGCTGGCGCAGTATTACCGTGAGGCAGAAGACTACCTGAACCGGTGCAGTGAGGGCAAACCTCTTAAAGCGCGCCAGAGCAGCCCGCAGAACGCACAGCAGGGAAAAGCCGCCGCACGCACAAAGCCCCGCAATCCCCAGACTGTCCGCAGCACCAAAAGCACTGCCGGGCGGCAGAATACCTCTGCCCGCAGCCGCAGCACTGGTACAAAGCAGAGCCGCGGCACAGCCTCCCGCAGCAAAAAGCAGCAGACCGGCGGCGAGAGCAGGGTGGCACTTGGCATTATTCTGGCAGCGCTGGTGCTGGGACTTATCGCACGCGCCATCAGCATGGGACTTGTATAAGCGCAAGGGTTTTCGCAATTCTGGCGGTAAATCAGAAAGCAAGATTGTTTGGATTGTGTAAAATCACCAAAAAAGCAGCGGGCAGCCCCACAGAAAAACGGTCATTGCACCTCTTGCGGGAAATGTGAAACGGATTTATAATAAGCATGAAAACGTTTACACATTGCCACCGGAGAGGGAACGGAGAAAAGAACCTCATGACCATCAGTGATATTGCAAAGATGGCAGGCGTTTCCAGCGCTGCGGTCAGCCGCTATTTGAACGGCGGCCCCCTCAGCGAGCAGAAGCGTGCCGTGATACAAGCCGTAGTGGAAAAAACCGGTTACAGCCCGGATACTGCCGCCCAGACCCTGCGCACCGGCAAGGTGCGTCAGGTGGGGGTCGTTGTGCCCAGCATCAGCTCCCAGTCGGTAGGACAGATCATCAGTGGCATCGCAGCCGAGCTGAGCGCAAGCCGCTACCTGATGCTGCTGGCAGACACCGAGCTGGACGGGCAGATGGAGCTGGAATATCTTACAGCGCTGCAGCGCAACCATGTGGCCGGGATCATTTTGCTGGGCTATGATTCCAGCCCGCAGCTGTGCAAGGCGCTGAAAGACTGCCGTGTGCCTGTGGTGGTAACGGGGCAGCGTTTTGCAGACCTGCCCTGCGTTTATAACGACGACCGCTCTGCCGCCCGCGACCTGACCCGGAAGATGCTGGAGCATGGCCGCAAAAATATCGTGTACATCGGCGGTAGCGAGCAGGACGCCGCCACCGGCATAGCCCGCCGTCAGGGTGTGCAGGATGCACTGCGGGAGGCCGGACTGAACGCAGATGGTCTGCCCCGCGCTTACTGCGCCGCCTTTTCCATGGAAGAAGGGCACCGCTGCATGGAGGAGCTGCTGGCACGCTGCCCGCAGCTGGACGGTGTGATCTGTGTGACCGACACCGTGGCCTTTGGCGCTTTGCAGGTGCTGCGCGCTGCCGGGCGCAAAGTAGGGCAGGATGTCGGCCTTGCCGGCATCGGAGACAACTGGGCAGGCAAGGTAGTGGAACCCGGCCTGACCACTATCCGCTTCTATCAGCGGCAGGTCGGGCAGGAAGCTGCCCGGATGCTGCTGCAAAGCTTGGAGCACACCGGAGCGGACGCTGCGCCGGTGCGCCAGACCACGCTGGGCTATACGCTGGTAGAGCGCGGCTCGCTGTAAAAAAGAGGAACAAATGAAACAAAAACTGATTTTTTTAGATATCGATGGCACTCTGCTGCCCCCGGGCGAGATGCTGATCCCCCAAAGCACGGTGGAGGCGCTGCACAAGGCGCACGCCAACGGCCACAAGCTGTTTCTGTGCACCGGGCGCAACCTGCGCATGACCCAGCCGCTGCTGGACTACGGCTTTGACGGCGCGGTATGCAGCGCCGGCGGTTATGTGTTCTGCGGGGATAAGGTGCTGGTAGATCTGCCCATGGAGCCGCAGCTGGCAGAGGGTGTGCGCAGCGCCATGGAATGCCACGGCGTGGAGTGCACGCTGGAAGCGCGGGATGCCACCTACGGCAGCCTGAAAATGATCGAGCGCTGGAGTTTTACCCACCGGGATGCAGGCCCCCTGAACAGCGAGGCTGCCCGCTGGCGCAAGGCTATGGAGGACGGTATGACCATCAGCCCGCTGGCCGATTACAAGGGCGAGCCGCTGTATAAGATCGTGTATATCGCAGAGCGCAGCGAGGACTTGGATGAAGCGAAGCGCCTGTACGAGGACAGATTCGTGTTCTGCGAGAGCAAGCTGGACGGTCTGGACGGCGGCTATGTGAACGGTGAACTCATCAACCGCAAATTTGATAAGGGGCGCGGCATCAAGGCAGTCTGCGACTATTTGAACGTGCCTCTGCAGGACAGCATTGGCTTTGGCGACAGCGACAATGACCTGCAAATGACCGATGTGGTCGGCATCAGCGTCTGCATGGCTAACGGCTCTGCAAGCCTGAAGCAGCGCTGCGACCGCATTGCCCCTTCGGTGTACGAGGACGGCATTGCCAAGGAGTTTGCAGCCTTGGGGCTGATTTGAGATTTCTTTTAGTAAAAACAGGGCAGGGGAACATCCGCAGACGTTCCCCTGCCCTGAAATTATAAATAATACTTTCGCATCATTTTGTAACAAAAAGAGCGCTGCACGGTATTTTGTGCGGCGCTCTCTTTATATTGACAGATCAGTAGTGCAGATCCTCTGCGGTCAGGCTTTCCAGCACGGGCAGCATAGCAGCGGCTTCAGCCTTGGCGGCGGGCAGATCCATATCGCGGTAGTTGCCGCACTCCACCTCGCTGGCACCGGGCACGGCGCCCTCAAAATCGGCCATAAAGCGGTAGGCGTCCACCGTCAGCTGCAGCGCCTGTGCCGGGGTCAGCCCCCGGGTAAGCAGGTAAAAGCCGGTGCGGCAGCCCATGGGGCCAACATAGATCACCCCGTCCTTCACGGCGCTGTTGCGCGCGTAGGTGGCAAACAGGTGCTCCAGCGTGTGGGCGGCAGCAGTGGTCAGGTAATCGCCCTGATTGGGCTTTTTCATGCGGATGTCCCAGGTGAGCACATCGCCGTCCTGACGGCTCAGGTACATCCCGCGCTCCAGTCGAGTGTGATCCACGCAAAAACTTGCGATACGTTCCATACTACGGTTCTCCTTTTATGTCTTAGCCCTGCAGGCGCTGCACACTGCCGTGTGCGCAGTCCACAGCCACCATCAGACCATCGCGGATGTGGCTGGTAGCACCGGCGGCACCCACAACGGTGGGCTTCAGCAGTGCCTTGCCGGCAATAGCGGCGTGGCTGTTCAGGCCGGGCTCCTCTACCACCAGAGCGGCAGCGTCGCGCACAAAGCTCAGCATCTCGTTGCTGGTGGAAGGCACCACCAGCACCATGCCGGGCTTGAACTTGGCGCGCACCTCGTCCATGGTGCGGCAGACGCAGGCCTTGCCGCTGGCAACATCGTTGTTCTCAGGGCCGACACCCACGCCGGTAGCCAGACAGTTGCCCACCATGTGGATCTTGATCATGTTGGTGGTGCCGGAAACGCCCACGGGCACGCCTGCGGTCACAACAGCCAGCTCGCCGTTGTGCAGGTAGCCATTCTCCTTGGCCAGAGCGGTGGACATCTCGATCAGCTCATCGGTGCTGTGTGCCAGAGACATCATCAGCGGGGTGATGCCCCAGCTCAGGGACAGCTGACGCTGCACCTGCTCGCGCATGACGCAGGCAATGATGGGCTGCTGCGGGCGGTACTTGCTCAGCAGGCGGGCGGTGGTGCCGGACTCGGACACGGTAACGATGGCAGCGGCGTTCACGTCCCGTGCGGTCAGGCAGGCAGCATGGGCGGTAGCGTCGGATACACTGATCTTGCCGGGGTTGAAATCCATCGTGCGGCCGCGCAGATGGAAGCCCTCCTGCTCGGTGCGCTCGGCAATGGCAGACATGGTCTTGAGCGCCTCCACGGGGTAGGCACCGGCAGCGGTCTCACCGGACAGCATAATGGCAGAGGTGCCGTCGTAGATGGCGTTTGCCACGTCCGAGATCTCGGCGCGGGTGGGGCGAGGGTTCACTATCATGCTGTCCAGCATCTGGGTAGCGGTGACGATGGGCTTGCCGAAGGAGAAGGAGCGGTCGATGATGGTCTTCTGGATGCCGGGCAGCTCGGTGAAGTCGATCTCCACGCCCAAATCACCACGGGCCACCATCACGGCGTCGGCAGCGGCCAGAATGCTGTCGATGTTGTTCACGCCCTCGCGGTTCTCGATCTTTGCAATGATGCGGATGTTGGAATCGTACTGGTTCAGCAGGTTGCGGATATCGTACACGTCCTGTGCGGTGCGCACAAAGGAAGCTGCGATGAAATCATAGCCCTGCTGGATGCCGAAGATGATATCATCCTTATCGCGCTGGCTCATATACGGCATAGACAGGTGCACGCCGGGCACGTTGACGCCCTTCTTGTTCTTGATCTTGCCGCTATTCAGTACGGTGCAGACGATGTCGGTGTCGTTCACGGTCTGGATCTGCAGCTTGATCAGGCCGTCGTCCAGCATGATGGTGCCGTTCGGCTCCACGTCCATGGGCAGATCCTTGTAGGTGATGGAGCAGATCTCGTTGGTGCCCTCCACATCGCGGGTGGTCAGGGTAAAGGTCTGGCCTGCAACCAGATTCTCAACGCCATTCTTGAAGTCCTTCAGGCGGATCTCGGGGCCCTTGGTGTCCAGCAGTGCGGCCACGGGCTTGCCCAGTTCCTCGCGCAGAGCCTTTAGCTTTTCAAAGCGGCCCAGATGCTCCTCGTGGGAGCCGTGGGAAAAATTGAAACGGGCAACGTTCATGCCGTTGGCGATCAGATCGCGCAGAACGCCTTCCTTATCGGTGGAAGGGCCAAGGGTGCAAATAATTTTCGTCTTTCTCATGCAATATACCTCCGTCAACTCTCTCTTACCTATATCCGGCACAGCATCCCTGCGGGCTGCCGTGTATGACCAATGGGAGTAAAAGCTCCCGGTACAGCGGGTCGGTTCATGTGGTAAAGCAGGAAAATCCAAAACTCTACCACCTATTATTATAATCCTTCCGGTGCAAGAGAGCAAGAGGAATTTTTTCTTGAATACAAGTTTTTGCATCTGTTGATGCCCAAAGGAAAGATTGCAAAACTTTTAACGATACGCCGCAGCTTTCTGCGTGCTGTCTGACAGGGGAAAACTGCTGCAAAACGTAAAAACGGATAAGATCGCACAAGGCCAGTTCCTCTTGCATCCGAGGGCCTTTTTGCTTATAATAAGGGTAATAAAGTAGTACTGTTCCGGGACGCGCCCCGGAGAAATGGAGTGACCATTATGGAAAAACGCGTTTTTCTGATCGTGCTGGACAGCTTTGGCATCGGCGCAGAGCCGGATGCCGCTGCCTTTGGCGATGCAGGCACCAACACCTTGGGTGCCATTGCGAACCACCCCAATTTCAATTGCCCCAACCTGCGCAAGCTGGGCTTGTTCAACATTGACGGCGTGACCGCAGGGGAAAAGACGGATGCCCCGGCGGCTGCCTTTGCCCGCCTGCAGGAGCAGAGTATGGGCAAGGATACCACCATCGGCCACTGGGAGATCGCCGGTGTAGTCAGCCCGGAGCCGCTGCCCACCTTCCCCGAGGGCTTCCCTGAGGAGCTGATCCGGGAGTATGAGCAAAAGACCGGCCACAAGGTGCTGTGCAACAAGCCCTATTCCGGCACGCAGGTACTGAAGGACTACGGCGAGCAGGCCATGCGGGAAAACGCCCTCATCGTCTATACCAGCGCCGACAGCGTTTTTCAGGTGGCTGCCAACGAGGAGCTTGTGCCAGTGCAGGAACTGTACCGCTACTGCGAGATTGCCCGGGAAATGCTCAAGGGCAAGTACGGCGTGGGCCGTGTGATCGCCCGCCCCTTCTTGGGCAACAGCGCGGATACCTTCTACCGTACCACCAACCGCCACGACCTGAGCCTGAAACCGCCCCGCGCCACCATGCTGGATCTGCTGAAGGATGCCGGTAAGGACGTGATCGCTGTGGGCAAGATTTACGATATTTTTGACGGCGAGGGCGTGACCGAAAAGATCAAGACCACCGGCAACACCAACGGCATCGCCTTTACCAAGGCTCTGCAGACCCGGGATTTTGAAGGTCTCGCCTTCGTGAATCTGGTGGATTTTGATATGCTTTACGGCCACCGCCGCGACGTGGCAGGCTACGCTGCCGCCGCTACGGAGTTCGACCGTTTTCTGGCTGATTTCCTGCCGGGGATGCGGGAGGGCGACCTGCTCATGATCACCGCCGACCACGGCTGCGATCCCTCTTACACCAAAACCACCGACCATACCCGCGAGTATGTGCCGTATCTGGTCTGTGGCAAGGGTGTGAAGGCGGGGACGGATCTGGGCACCAAGCTGTGCTTCGGCACCATCGCCCAGACCATCTGCGAGTATCTGGAAGTGGACGCCTCCACGCTGGACGGCAAGAGCGTATGGCAGGAGATCCGGGCATAAGACGCCCCAAAAGCAATAAGAACAGGAGCGTGAAACGATGCGTATTTATGATCTGATCGCAAAAAAGCGCGACGGCGGCACCCACACCCGGGAGGAACTGGAGGCCATCGTCAACGGCTTTGTCAGCGGGGAAGTGGCCGATTATCAGATGGCCGCATGGATGATGGCGGTGTATCTGCGCGGCATGACCAATGAGGAGACCGCCGAACTGACCGATGTAATGGCGCACAGCGGTGTGATGGTAGACCTTTCGCCCATTCCGGGCATCAAGGTGGACAAGCACTCCACCGGCGGCGTGGGCGATAAGACCACGCTGGTCATTGCGCCCATCGTGGCGGCCTGCGGGGTGAAGATCGCTAAAATGAGCGGCCGGGGCTTAGGCCACACCGGCGGCACCATCGACAAGATGGAGAGCGTGCCCGGCACAAAGACCGCCCTCTCGCAGGAGGAGTTCTTTGCACAGGTGAACCGGATCGGTCTGTCGGTCATCGGCCAGAGTGAGGGCATTGCCGTGGCAGATAAAAAGATGTACGCCCTGCGGGACGTTACCGCTACCGTCAGCTGCATCCCGCTGATCGCCTCCAGCATCATGTCCAAAAAGCTGGCCTCCGGTTCGGACGCCATCCTGCTGGACGTCACCACCGGCACCGGTGCATTTATGAAGACCGTAGACCAGAGCATTGATCTGGCGCAGCTGATGGTCGCCATCGGCACCCATCATGGCCGCCGGGTAGCCGCCATGATCACCGATATGGACACCCCGCTGGGGCACAACATCGGCAACAGTCTGGAAGTGATGGAGAGCATGGATGTGCTCAAGGGCCACGGCCCGGCAGACCTGACCGAGGTGTGTCTGCAATTGGCGGCCAACATGCTGGTACTGGCAGGCAAGGGCGATGCCGCCCACTGCCGCGCTATGGCCGAGGCGGTCATTGCGGACGGCTCTGCCTTTGCCAAGTGCAAGGAAATGTTTGCCGCACAGGGCGGCGACATCCGGGTGCTGGATGATTACAGCCTGTTTGCACAGCCCGCCGCCAGCTACGAGCTGCTGGCCGAGCAGGACGGCTACATCACGGCCAACGATGCTGAAAAGATCGGCTCTGCCAGTGTGCTGCTGGGCGCAGGCCGCCAGAAAAAGGGCGACCCGCTGGACTTTGCCGCTGGTATCACCCTGCACAAAAAGCGCGGTGACTACGTCCATAAGGGCGAAAGCCTTGCCACCTTCTATGGCGCTGCGGACAAGTTTGAAGCTGCCGCAGCCGAGTACCGAAGCGGCCTTGTGTACGGCGTGGAAAAGCCGGAGGAAGCCCCGCTGGTGTATGCCCTTGTCACCAAGGACGGCGTAGAGCGGTACTGAGACCGGACAGCAGGGGGGAAACCCTGTTTTTCCGTGAAAATGCAAGGTCGGGCAGCCCGCAGGCTGACCGACCTTGCTCTTATGACAATATTTTTTCCGCTAAGGATGCCCAAAGCGCACGCAGAAGGCATTCCAAAACATTTTGCTCCAAGGGACTGCTGCACAAAGTTGTGCGGCAGCCCCTTTTTGCGTTTTCACGCTGCAATTGGCCTTTTGCACAAAAGAACTGTCGCTTTTTAAGCAAATCGCTGTATTTGCGGGGCAAACAGTAGAACTTTGCGGCAGGATATGGTATACTATGCTGTACTTGTATGCCCCGGGAAAAGGGGCTGCCAAAGGAGAAAGGACTTGTTATGAAGATCATTCTGGTGGGCGGCGGCAAGGTCGGTACGGCTCTGGTACGTCAGCTCAGCGAGGAAGGCCACAACGTGACTGTGGTGGACACCAACAAAGCGCGCGTGGAGCACCTGACCGAAAGCTACGACGTGCTGGGCATCGTGGGCAATGGCTCGTCCATCACCACCCTGTCCGAGGCGGGCATTGAGGATGCGGACGTGTTCATTGCGGTCACCGGCTCGGACGAACTGAACCTGCTTTGCTGCATGTTCGCCAAAAAGGCGGGCCACTGCCACGGCATTGCCCGTGTGCGCAACCCGTCCTACAGCCACGAGCTGGACTTTATCAAAAAGCAGATCGGCATTTCCGCCATCATCAACCCGGAAATGGCAGCGGCAAAGGAGATCTCTCATCTGCTGCGTTTCCCCGGTGCCAGCAAGATCGATACCTTTGCGGATGGCCGTGTGCGGCTGATCAAGTTTGCGCTGCCCGATGCACTGGACGGCGTAGCCATCCGCGAGATCCCTACCCGGCTCAAGAGCGATATTCTGGTGTGCGCGGTGGAGCGTGAGGGCGGGGTCATCATCCCCAACGGTAACTTTGTGCTGCAAAAGGGTGATCAGGTCACCTTCCTTGCTACGCAGGAAAAAGCTCACGCCTTCTTCCAGCAGCTGCATCTGCCGGTGCAGCCGGTGCGCAACGCCCTGATCGTGGGCGGCGGTGCTATTGCCTACTACCTCAGTCAGGAACTGCTGGAAAACCATGTGCGGGTGCGTATCGTGGAGCGGGACGCTGCCCGCTGCGTAGAACTGGCCGAGCAGCTGCCCGGCGCACAGATCCTGAACGAGGACGGCTCCAACCGCGAGTTTCTGCTTTCCGAGGGTCTGGAATCCACCGAAGCCTTTGTGGCGCTGACCAACATCGACGAGGAGAACGTGCTGCTGACCCTGTTTGCCAAAAAGCACTCCAACGGCAAGCTGGTGACCAAGGTCAACCGTCTGGAATTTGACGATATTCTGGCCGGGCTGGATCTGGGCAGCGTGGTCTACCCCAAGTACATGACCTGTGACTACATCGTGCAATACGTTCGCGCCCTGCAAAACGAGGCGGGCAGCAACATCAAGACCCTGTACCGCATTCTGGATGATCGTGTGGAGGCGCTGGAATTTACGGTGCACGAGGAGAGCGCCGCTACCGGTGTGCCCCTGAGCCAGCTGCACCTGAAAAAGAACCTGCTGCTGTGCTGCATTACCCGCGGCAGCAAGATCCTGATCCCCCGCGGCGGCGACCAGATCCAGGTGGGCGATAACGTCATCGTGGTCACGCTGGAGCACGGTCTGCACGACCTGCGCGATATCGTGGAGCACTGACGGAGGCGGACTATGAATTATGCGATCGTTTTCCGTCTGCTGGGCTATGTGCTGATGATCGAGGGCGCACTGCTGCTGCTGCCAGCCGCCGCCAGCTTAGTGTATGGCGAGTGGATGGTGCTGGGCGTGTTTCTGCTCACAGCTGCGGTCAGCGCCGGCATCGGCTACGCCCTGCACACCATCAAACCCCGCAGTAAGGTGTTCTATATGCGCGAGGGCTTTGCGGCTACCTCGCTGTGCTGGGTGTTCATCTCGGTGATGGGCGCGGTGCCCTTTGTGCTCACCGGCTGCATCCCGAACCCCGTGGATGCCCTGTTTGAGACGGTCTCCGGCTTTACCACCACCGGTGCCAGCATTCTGCCCGCCGTAGAGGGACTGCCCAACGGTATTCTGTTCTGGCGCAGCTTCACCCACTGGATCGGCGGTATGGGCGTTCTGGTGTTTCTGCTCTCACTGCTGCCGCTGACCGGCGGCTCTCACGTCAACCTGATGAAGGCGGAAAGCCCCGGCCCGCAGGTGGATAAGCTTGTGCCCAAGGTACAGTCTACCGCTAAGATCCTGTACGGCATCTACTTTGCCCTTACCGTGCTGGAACTGGTGTTCCTGCTTGTTGGCAGAATGCCCCTGTTCGAAGCCATGCTCACCGCCTTTGGTACGGCGGGTACCGGCGGCTTCGGCTTCCGCAACGACAGCTTTGCCAGCTTTTCGCCCTACATCCAGTGGGTCGTGACCATCTTCATGATCCTGTTCGGTGTCAACTTCAACGCCTACTTCCTGCTGCTCATGCGCAAGTTCCGCCGCGCTGCTGCCAGCGAGGAGGTGCGGGGCTACTTTGTGGTCATTGTCGTGGCAGTGGGCATCATCACTGCCAATATTTATAGTATGTACAACAGCTTTGGCGAGGCGCTGCGGCAGGCCGCTTTTCAGGTGGGCTCCATCATCACCACCACCGGCTTTTCCAGCTGCGATTTTGACCTGTGGCCGACCCTCTCCAAAGAGATTCTGGTCATGCTCATGTTCATTGGTGCCTGCGCCGGCAGTACCGGCGGCGGCATCAAGGTGAGCCGTTTCCTCATTCTGGGTAAGACCCTGGCCAAGGAGCTCAAGACCGCCCTGCACCCGCAGGTGGTAGCGCCCGCCCGCATGGACGGCAAACTGTTGAACCACGAGACCATCCGCACCACCAACGTGTTTGTGGCGGCGTATATCTTTATTTTTGCGGCCTCCTTCTTCCTGATCAGCCTGAACGGCTTTGATATGGTGACGAACTTTACCGCCGTGGCTGCTACCCTGAACAACATCGGCCCGGGCTTGGAAATGGCAGGCCCAATGCAGAACTTCGGCTGCTTTGCAGACCCCGCAAAGCTGGTGCTCATCTTCGATATGCTGGCCGGCCGTTTGGAAATCTTCCCCATGCTGGTGCTGTTCATGCCCGATACATGGCGGCGGTTCTAAACCTTTTTGGGCACGGGACAAGCATAAAAATATTATTTCGGAACACCGGAGTCTCTATGGACGCTCCGGTGTTCTTTTTGTGAAAGAAGTCGGAAAGGAAGATGGCAACGGTTAGAAATGCCTTGCGTTCAGCGCCGCATTGCAGTATGATTATAATATCAATTATCTGACCCTTACCCCTGAGCAGGCAGAACCTTTTTACAAACGAAATCGTTCTGCATGATAAAGAAGAGAGCAAAAACAATAAAATGTACAGGAGGAAATTACTATGGGTTTGATCAAAGCAGGTATGGGCGCACTGGGCGGAACTCTTGCAAATCAGTGGAAAGAATTTTTCTATTGCGATGCGCTGGATAAGGATGTGCTGATGGTCAAGGGCCAGAAGCGCACCTCCCGCCGCAGCTCCAACCACGGCGAGGATAACATCATTACCAGCGGCAGCGGCATCGCCGTGGCCGATGGTCAGTGTATGCTCATCGTGGAGCAGGGCAAGGTGGTGGAAGTGTGCGCCGAGCCGGGCGAGTATACCTTCAATTCCTCCACCGAGCCCAGCGTGTTCACCGGCAACTTCGGCGATAGTCTGGCAGCAACCTTCCAGACCGTGGCCAAGCGCTTTACCTACGGCGGCGACACCGGCAAGGATCAGCGGGTGTACTACATCAACACCAAGGAGCTGGGCGAGATCCTGTACGGCACCGCAACGCCCATCCCGTTCCGCGTAGTGGTCAGCGAGGAGCGGGGCTACAAGCTCTCGGTAAACATCCGCTGCAACGGCAGCTTTACCTACCGCATCTGCGACCCGTTGCTGTTCTACACCAACGTGTGCAGCAACGTCTCCAACCAGTATGATGCCTCGGAACTGGCTCCCCGCCTGAAGAGTGAACTGATGAACGCCTTGCAGCCTGCCCTTGCCACCCTTTCCGCCAACAAGGTGCAGTATTACGAGATCCCCGCTCACACGCTGGAAATCTCCGAGGCGCTCAACGAGCAGCTGTCCAATATCTGGCGCAAAAAGCGCGGCATTGAGGTATTCTCCTTCAACATCAACTCTCTGTCCATCCCGGAGGAGCAGCAGAAGAAGATCACAGAGTGGGAAGAAAACGCCATGACCACCGACCCCACCACCGCCGCAGCTCGTTTGGTGGGCGGCCAGATCGACGCCATGAAGACCGCCGCTGGCAACACCGCCGGTGCCATGACCGGCTTTATGGGTATGGGTATGGCAGCTGGTGCAAACGGCATGAATGCCCAGAACCTGTTCGCCATGGGGCAGCAGCCCGCAGCACCCCAGCAGCCTTCTGCCGCCGACAGCTGGAAGTGCAGCTGCGGCGCTACCGTTACCGGCAAGTTCTGCCCGGAATGCGGCAGAAAAAAGCCGGAGCCGAAGCCCGCTGACAGCTGGACTTGCAGCTGTGGTGCCACCGTTACCGGTAAATTCTGCCCGGAGTGCGGCAAGCCCCGCCCGGCGGCAGCAGAAGGCTGGAAGTGCAGCTGCGGTGCGGTGAACAAGGGCAAGTTCTGCTCTGAGTGCGGCAAACCCAAGCCCGCCGGTACCCCCAAGTATAAGTGCGACAAGTGCGGCTGGGAACCGGCCGACCCTGCACACCCGCCCAAGTTCTGCCCGGAGTGCGGCGACCCCTTTGACGACAACGACCGCAGCTAAGCCCGGCGCACAGCCTGCTGCACAATAACTGAACACACTGCGGGGCAGGGAAGGAAAGTCAATAAGTCCCTGCCCCGCAGATTATAATAGGAGGAAACGCTATGGCAGGAATGCTGGAATATAAGTGCCCCTGCTGCGATGGTGCGATCCGGTTCGATAGTACCACCCAGAAGATGAAATGCCCCTACTGCGACACCGAGTTTGAGGTGGATGCACTGAAGGGCTACGATGAGGACCTGAAAGACCAAAAGTCCAGCGAGATGGAGTGGGCGACTCCCGGCGGCAGCTGGGCAGAAGGGGAGACCGCCGGTCTGCATACTTACAGCTGCAAGAGCTGCGGCGGCGAGATCGTGGGCGACGACACCATGGCCGCGTCCGCCTGCCCGTTCTGCTGCAACCCCATCGTCCTCACCGGACAGTTTGCCGGGACGCTGCGGCCAGACCTCATCATCCCCTTCAAGCTGGATAAAAAGGCGGCGAAGGAAAAGCTGCAGGAGCACCTCAAGGGCAAGACCCTGCTGCCCAAGGTGTTCCGCAGCCAGAACCATATCGACGAGATTAAGGGCGTGTATGTGCCCTTCTGGCTGTACGACAGCGATGCCGACGCCCAGCTGCGCTTTACCGCCACCCGCACCCGCTTTTGGTTGGATGACGACTACGATTATACCGAGACCAGCTACTATTCCGTGCGCCGGGACGGCGTGCTTGGCTTTGACGCGGTTCCGGTGGACGGCTCCTCCAAGATGGCAGACGACCTGATGGAATCCATCGAGCCCTTTGCCATGCAGGATGCCGTGCCCTTCAAGACAGCGTATCTGGCGGGCTATGTGGCCGATAAGTACGATGTGGACGCCCAAAAGAGCATCCAGCGCGCCAACGAGCGTATCCGTCAGTCCACTGAGGACGCCTTTATCCAGACCGTTACCGACTACGACTCCGTGAAAATGGAGAACAGCAGCATTCAGCTACACGGCGGCAAGGCAAAGTATGCCCTGTTCCCGGTGTGGGTGCTGAGCACCAGCTGGCAGGGCAACAACTACATTTTTGCCATGAACGGCCAGACCGGCAAGTTTGTGGGCAACCTGCCGGTGGATAAGGCCGCCGCCCGCAAGTGGACGCTGGGACTTACGGCAGCTGTTGGTGCTGCATCCTATGCGGTGATGTGGCTGCTGTGGCTAGCCGGGATTCTTTAAGGGAGGGACGTAAGATGAAAAACACTGCTACCCGACTGCGCTCCCTCTGTGCTGCGTTGGCCGCACTGGTGATTTTGCTGGCGCTGGCCGCACCGGCCTTTGCCGCAGACGGCTTTGCCGACCTGTATTATCGCATGAACGACAGCGCAGAAGTCCTGACCGAGGACGAGGACAGCGAGCTGGAAACTTCGCTGGAGGAACTGAGCGTCCGCCAGAGCTTTGATGTGATCATTGCTACCATCGACTCGCTGGAAAACGAGGGCTGCACCAGCATGGAAGAATACGCCGATGACCTGTACGATTACTGCCAGTTCGGCTACGGTGAAAACCGGGACGGCGTGCTGCTGGTGGTGAGCATAGGCGACCGCAAATGGCATATCTCCACCTGCGGCTACGGCATTACCGCCTTTACGGATGCCGGCATCCAGTACCTTGGCGAGCAGATGACCCCCGATATGGCAGACGGCGATTACGCCGCCGCCTTCCGCACCTTTATCCAGTGGACGGATGCGTATGTTACCGCCGCCCGCGAAGGTCACCCCTACGATGTGGACAACATGCCCAAGGAGCCGTTCTCGATCGTGTATCTGGGCGTGGCGCTGGTCATTGGCCTAATCACGGCACTGATCGTGACCGGCGTGATGAGGAGCCGACTCAAGAGCGTGGCACCGCAGCGGGACGCAACCAGCTATGTGCGGCAGGGCAGCATGAAGCTGACCAACCAACGGGATCTGTACCTGTACCGTGAAGTCCACCGCACCGAGCGGCCGAAGGAGACTGACTCCGACAGTTCCGGCGGCAGCTCCACTCACACCTCCTCCAGCGGCTCCACCCACGGCGGCGGAGGCGGTTCGTTCTGAAAACGTTCCCCGCAAGATAAAATCTCAAAAAACGATCCGCAGCAGCCGGTCGCACCCGCGTCTCGGCAACCGCTGCGGATCGTTTTTTACTTTTCTGCTGCCCGACACAAACAACTGATTTTTTCTGCGCCTTTGGGGCTATACTTCCAGTGCAGACGATTTTATATGCAGCAAGGAGCAGACACATGGGCATTTGGGAAAATCTGGGCATGGGCGGTTACCGGGGCTTTTCGCGCCCGGCAGCGCGGCTGTTGCAGCAGGCGGTGCAGCTGGCGGGGGATTTGGGCTGTGAGCAGGCCGATACCAGCCATCTTTTGCTGGCAATGCTGCAGCAGCAGGGCGCTGCGGCGCAGTTCCTCACCCGGAAAAACATCACCGAGCCGGAGGTGCGCCGCCAGCTGGCGCAGCGGCGCAGCGCCCCGGCACAGCGGCTGGAACGGCAGGCCATGGCACCGGACCTGCGCCGCACCATGGACTATGCGCTCATTGGGGCGCAGAATGCCCATGTCAGCCGGGCAGAGCCGGAGCATCTTCTCTGCGCCATGCTGGAAGATGACGGCTGCGCCGCCGGGCTGCTGCTGGCGGAGATGGGGCTTTCGCTCACCGAGGCGGTGCGGGAGTGCCGCCAGCTGAGCGGACAGTTCGTGCTGCCCGCCCAGCCCCGGGTGTCGGCCAGCATCCCCCGGGGCAGCCGCGCCAGCGATAAATACTGCCGCGATTTGACCCGCCGCGCCGCCGAAGGGGAGCTGGACCCGGTGTTCTGCCGGGAAGCAGAACTTGACCGCATAGTGGAGATCCTGTGCCGCCGCCAGAAAAACGACCCCTGTCTGATTGGCGAGCCGGGCGTGGGCAAAACAGCGCTGGCTGAGGGTCTGGCGCTGCGCATTGCCGCCGGGCAGGTGCCCAGAGCGCTGCAAGGGCGGCGGCTGCTGGCGCTGGATATGGCCAGCTTGGTGGCGGGCACCAAGTACCGGGGCGATTTTGAGGAGCGGCTGAAAAACCTGCTGGAAGAGCTGGTGCGGGACGGCACCGCCATCCTGTTCATCGACGAGTTCCACACCATCGTAGGTGCCGGTGCCGCTGAGGGCGCTATCGACGCCGCCAGCATCCTGAAACCGGTGCTGGCCCGGGGCGAATTGCAGCTCATCGGCGCCACTACCAATCAGGAGTTCCGCACCCATATCCAGAAGGACGCCGCATTGGAACGCCGCTTTGGTCGGGTACAGGTGGAGGAGCCTACCCCCGCACAGGCAGTGGAGATCCTCAACGGCCTTGCGCCCCGCTACGAGCGCTACCATAACGTGCGCCTGCCGCCCCAGACCTTGCAGGCGGCGGTGGAGCTTTCGGTGCGGTATCTGCCCGGGCGCTGCCTGCCGGATAAGGCCATCGACCTTGTGGACGAAGCCTGCGCGGCGGCACGCATCCTTGCCGAAAAGGAGCAGCGCACCCAGCCGGTGCTCACCCCGGAGGATATCGCCCGAGTGGTGGCAGCCGCCAGCGGCGTGCCTGCCCAGCGGGTGGGCGAGCAGGAGCGGGAGCGTCTGGACAAGCTGGAAAGCCGCCTGAACGCGGAAATTGTTGGCCAGCAGCGGGCAGTGGCTGCGGTGGCGGGAGCCATCCGGCGCAGCCGCACCGGTTTGGGCGAGCCGGGACGTCCCATCGGTGCTATGCTGTTTTTAGGGCCTACCGGCGTGGGCAAGACCGCACTGGCACGAGCGCTTGCGGTCAGCTGGTTCGGCAGCGAGAAGGCGCTGCTCAAGTTCGATATGTCGGAGTATCAGGAGCAGCACACCGCCGCTCGGCTGCTGGGTGCGCCGCCGGGCTACCTTGGCCACGACGAGGGCGGTCAGTTGACCGAAGCTGTGCGCCGCCGCCCGTACAGCGTGGTGCTGTTTGACGAGATCGAAAAGGCGCACCCGGATATCCAGAATATCCTGTTGCAAATTTTGGAGGACGGTCAGCTGACCGATGCCATGGGCCGCAAGGCAGATTTCCGCAACACCATCGTGCTGCTTACGTCAAATTTGGGCGCAAGGTTTCTGGCGGGGCAGAACGCGCCGCTGGGCTTTGCCGCCGGGGCAGAAGCAGTGTTTGAAAAGCAGTCCGCGCAGGCTGTGGAGGAGGCCAAAAAGTGGTTCCGGCCGGAGCTGCTGGGGCGGCTGGACGAGGTGATCGTGTTCCGCCCGCTGGCGGAAGAAAACCTCTGCGCTATTGCAGAAAAAATGCTCTGTCAGCTGGAGCAGCGCGCCGCCCGCAGCGGCTACCGGCTGCGCCACACCCCGCAGGTGGGGGCGGCACTGGCTGCCCGGGCGCAATCGGCCTATGGTGCGCGGGAACTGCGCCGTCAGGTGGACAGGGCGGTGGAGCAGGCACTTGCGAACCGCATTGCCGCCGGGACGGCCTGCGTAGGGCAGCACTGGACGGCAGACTGCGCCGCCGATGGCAGCATCGTTTTGCGGGAGGATGAGACCATAACCCTATAAGAAAATAGCAAAATAGCGGTTTTGCTTGCAACCGGCGCGTTTTTCGACTATTATAGAGGAAATAGAGTTACAACAGGGAGGACCCCGATGCACACGCTGTTTCTTCTGAACCCCGCAGCCGGAAAGGCCGACTGTACCCGCACCCTGCCGCAGCAGATCGCGGCGGCTGCTGCCGGTGCCGGGCTTGCCCCGGAGGACTACACCATCCGCGTCACCACCCACGCAGGCCACGCCCGGGAGCTGTCCCGCGCTGCTGCCGCTGCCGCCCAGAAGGCCGGGGTGGAGCTTCACATTTTTACCGCCGGTGGTGACGGCACCTTCAACGAGGCGCTTACCGGTGCCCACGGCTTTGATAAGACCGCCGTGGGCTGCCTGCCCTATGGCAGCGGCAACGACTTTCTACGCACCTACGGTACAAAGGAGGAGTTTCTGGATCTGAACGCTCAGCTGGCCGGCGGGGCAGTGCCCATCGACCTGATGCGCACCAGTCTGGGGCTTTCTGCCACCATCTGCGCCGCCGGTCTGGACGCACAGGTGGCCTACGGCATCCCCAAGTTCCGGCGCATCCCCCTGTGCGGCGGCGAGGCAGCCTATGCGCTGTCCATAGTTCAGCAGTTGTGCGGGCATATCGGCCGCAGGGTGGAGTACGTCATTGACGGCGAGGTGCTGACCGTGGACTGTCTGATGTGCGCAGTGTGCAACGGCCGCGCCTACGGCGGCGGTTTTATGGCCGGGCCGGAGGCACAGCCGGATGACGGCTGGCTGGATGTGTTCATCGTGCGCAAGGTCAGCCGCAGGGTCATTGCAAAGCTGCTGATGCTGTACAAAAACGGCCAGCACTTTCAAAACGGCCAGCTGACCGAGGCTGCAAAGCCCTACTTTATCTACCGCCGCGCAAAATCGGTCAGTCTGCGGGCAGCAGATGGCCGTGGGCCCATCATTGCCACCGTGGACGGCGAGTGCGCCCCCTGCAAGCAGGTGTCGGTACAGGTGCAGCCGCTGGCCGGCCGCGTGCTGCTACCGCTGCCTGCCTACCAGCGCTTTACCGCCAAAAAGGCAGGCGTGAAGTAAAAAACCATCAGAACCAAACAAGGCCGCTGCACGTTGTTCCGTGCAGCGGCCTTGCGGTTTGTTAGGTGGTAGCTTTGGCAAGGCGCTGCCGTACCCGGTGCTCCAGCGCCTTGTAAAAGCTGCTCAGGCAGAGCGTGAGCAGATATACGGTCAGGGTCCAGACCACAGGCTGCACCGTGAGGTTAAGCTTATCCGCAGTCCACTCCATATACCGGATCAGCACCTGATGGATCAGAAAACCGTAAGGGGACAACCCGGCCAGCCACAAAAACGGCTTTGCGGAAAGCAGCCGGGAAATGATTCCCTTGCCTACGGCAAGCAGCCAGACCAGCAGCACCGCAGAGGGGGTGAACAGCACATTGTACCGGAAGGCCACCGCGCCCAGAACCCCCACCTGCCTGGCGGCGATAAACAGGCAGCCGCCCGCAAGCAGCACAGCAGCAAGCTCCAGCAGGGAGAAAGCACCGCCCGGCAGGCCGCTCTCCTGTTTGCGGCTGTGGTGAAGGCAGCCCATGCAGCAGCTGATGGTAAAATCTCCCGCCCGGAACACAGGGCACAGATAGGTCAGGTAAAAGGCGGCCTTTCCGCTGAGCCCGACTTTCCAGACCGCAAGGGAGAAAAGACACTGCACGCAGAAGATCACGACGGCAATGCAACGCAGCCTGCGGGCATCCGCCTTTTTCAGTGCGACAAGAAGCGGGGGGAAGATGGCATACAGAAAAGCCTGTACCGAAAGATACCACGCCACTCCGTTCAGGCAGAACCAGAAACGGCTGGACGGGATCCATGTTTGCAGCAGGAAAATGCTCACCACAAGCTGCGCCGCACAGGAAAGTACTCCGCGGACAGAGGGCTGCGCCAGAAGCCCCTTCAGCACAAATAACAACGCGGCAGCCATCATAATAAGGTGCAGCGGGTACAGCTTTCGTATTTTTTTAAGGGAGAAAGCTATGGCAGACCGCAGTCCCGGTGCTGTGCGCGGGCGGTCGTAATAGTTGCAGGTCATCAGAAAACCGGACAGCGCCACGAATACCGTGATCGCCCACGGCCCCAGCCATGGTGCCCCGCAATGGGAGAGGACTACGCTCAGAAATGCGACTGCCCGCAGCCCCTGCAAAGATGAGATCAGCTTTTTGTCTGTCAAAGTATCCTCCGTTCTGCCGCAAAGCGTGTCAGCTGTGTTTTTGTAATGCGTTATAAGTATAAAAAAGGCGGCGCGTCCTGTCAAGAACACACCGCTTTTTGCGTAGCAGGGTGCGATTTTTGAGCGTCATAAATTCTTAACAAAGAAAAATTGCAAAACCCCTTGATTTTTCAGAGCAAGATGAGTACAATACACTTAGCACTCAGAGAAAAGGAGTGCTAAACCACTGCGGGGCACACACGAAGCCCCCGCAGGACGTAACAAAGTTTCAAATAAATTCAATATAATTGGAGGGCAAGAATTATGAAGATCATTCCTCTTGCAGACCGTGTTGTCATTAAGACTGTTGAGGTTGAGGAGACCACCAAGGGCGGCCTGATCCTGACCGGCAGCGCAAAAGAGAAGCCGCAGGTGGCACAGGTCATCGCAGTTGGCCCCGGCGGTGTCGTGGACGGCAAGGAAGTCAAGATGACCGTTAAGGTCGGCGACAAGGTCCTCACCAGCAAGTACTCCGGCACCGAAGTCAAGGTGGACGGTGAAGAGTGCACCATCGTGCGCCAGAGCGATATTCTGGCTGTTGTGGAAGACTGAAACTGAATTTTCCCTTTTCAATTAGGCTTGTATTATAAAGGAGCGATTGTATTATGGCAAAGCAGATCAAGCAGGGCGAGGACGCCCGCAAGGCACTGTGTGCCGGTATTGATACCCTGGCTAACACCGTTAAGATCACCCTCGGCCCCAAGGGCCGCAACGTGGTGCTGGGCAAAAAGTTCGGTGCACCGGTCATCACCAACGATGGCGTGACCATCGCAAAGGAGATCGAGCTGAAGGACGAGTTCGAGAACATGGGCGCACAGCTGGTGCGTGAAGTCGCAACCAAGACCAACGATGCCGCAGGCGATGGCACCACCACCGCTACTGTGCTGGCACAGGCTATGGTCAACGAGGGCATGAAGAATGTTACCGCCGGTGCAAATCCCATGGATATCCGCCGCGGCATGAGCAAGGCTGTTACCACCGCTGTGGAGACCATCAAGGCACACAGCCAGAAGGTGAAGGACAGCAACGATATCGCCCGCGTCGGCACCATCTCTGCCGGCGACCCCGAGATCGGCCGTCTGATCGCCGAGGCTATGGAGAAAGTTACCTCTGACGGCGTTATCACCATCGAGGAGAACAAGACCACCGCCGAGACCTACAACGAGATCGTGGAAGGTATGCAGTTTGACCGCGGCTACCTGACCCCCTATATGGTCACCGATACCGACAAGATGGTGGCTGATCTGGACAACGCTGCTATCCTGATCACCGATAAGAAGATCAGCGTCATTCAGGATCTGGTTCCCCTGCTGGAGCAGGTGATGCAGAACGGCATGAAGCTGCTGATCGTGGCTGAGGATATCGAGGGTGAGGCTCTGTCCACCCTGATCGTCAACCGTCTGCGCGGTACCCTGAATGTCGTGGCTGTTAAGGCTCCCGGCTTCGGCGACCGCCGCAAGGAGATGCTGCAGGATATCGCTACCCTGACCGGCGGCACCGTGATCTCCTCTGATCTGGGCTACGAGCTGAAGGACGCTACCGTCCAGCTGCTGGGTCATGCCCGTCAGGTGAAGGTGACCAAGGAGAACACCACCATCGTGGGCGGCGCAGGCGACAAGGACGCCATTGCAGCCCGCATTGCCCAGATCCGCAGCCAGATCGAGGCCGCCACCAGCGACTTTGACCGCGAGAAGCTGCAGGAGCGTCTGGCTAAGCTGGCCGGCGGCGTGGCTGTCATCAAGGTCGGTGCTGCTACCGAGGTCGAGATGAAGGACAAGAAGCTGCGCATTGAGGATGCTCTGAACGCCACCAAGGCAGCTGTGCAGGAGGGCGTTGTGGCCGGCGGCGGTACCGCTCCCATCAATGCCATCCCCGCTGTGCGCGCCCTGTGCGATACGCTGGAGGGCGACGAGCGCACCGGTGCTAAGATCGTGCTGAAGGCTCTGGAGGCTCCTCTGCGCCAGATCGCCAAGAATGCCGGTCTGGAGGGCAGCGTCATCATCGACAAGATCATCTCTGCTAACAAGCCCAACTACGGCTTCGATGCCCAGAACGAGGTCTTTGTCGAGGATATGATCGCCGCAGGCATCGTGGACCCGACCAAGGTTACCCGTTCCGCTCTGGAGAATGCAGCTTCCGTCGCTGAGATGGTGCTGACCACCGAGAGCCTCGTGGCTGATCTGCCGGAACCCCCGGCTCCCGCCGCACCTGCCGGCGGTGACATGGGCGGCATGTACTAATAACTGCCTAAAAACCGCATGAATCCTTGATTTTTGGAGCGCGCAAAAGCGGATTTACGCCAAACTTACGCCACTTACGCCAAAAATCAAAGCGCACTATAGGGTAACAAAATCGGCACTCGCTGAAAAGCGGGTGCCGATTTTTTGCGTCTGGGAGTATTGAAGAATCGTGAGCCTGCTGGTGGATTCTGCGAGAGACAGACTGTCAGCGGCTTTATTGTTGACGAAGAACAAAGGTAGGGATACAATAAGCCAAAATCCTAAAATGCCAAACAACCCAAGTGTCTGAAGGAAAAAGAGAATGCCATTGTGGATGCGTTGGAGCATTTTAAGATGGTATAAAAAGAAATCCCACGATTTGCAGACGGATAGACGCTTGCAAATCGTGGGAGTTTTGCTATTAATGCCGTGAAAAATCAGATTGCTAGAAATCAATTGTTGTTTTTGTAGTATTCAGAATAGAGCAAGTACAGTTTATGCATTATAGCAAGAATATTAAACGAGAACAAATAAAAAATCCAATAAATCATTGCTCTGAGAACTTTCAAAACCAAACCATTCATGGATTCAATCAAGAAAATAAGGATTAAATCAATAAATCCAATTAAAACTTCAAATAAACCAATTCGTACAATATCTGTTATAATTTTGAGTTTTCCTTCATAAGTCTGGTCTTTATCCTTGGCCGACTGGAGATTTTCCCCTCTTCCAATGGACATTGACATAATGTCCATCATAGCAGCGACCAGAAGCGTTACTATAACACCTACTTGAGTATATTCCTGGGTCACATCCGATGCGGACGGAACTTTTAATATGGTTATTCTTGTGACGATTGTGACCAGAGCCATCAAGTATATCAAATCCCATATATTGGGAAAGACCAGTTTATATCCTGTAACAATCCCTCGTATATGCAATAGCTTTGGCAATAGTGTTTTTGAATGGCCCCAAATAGCATGAATTACCATAATAACGATCAAAACTGTAAACCATATTGTTGATTCATCAATATTCGAGAAGAAATTTCCAAGCAACATTATCACCTCCCTATAATCCAAATTATCTAATTCGCATATTACTGCGGCATATGATGCTCTTCAAAAATACGTTTGAATTGTTCCAGCATTTTTGTGTCCGAAGTATATCCATCGGCTCCTATAACAGAATTATCCAATACTTCTCTAATACCACCAGAAAACAGTTTATCAACCGTAAAAATTCGACTGCCACGAACGCCTTTCACTTTGAACTGAATTTTTTCAGGATCAAATTCATCAATCTCCGGAGAACGCTCTACATCTGCAGTTTCTTGAGGAAATGCACGATGGAGAACATCTTTGATCATTCGGATAGTGTCTTGAACTCCATTTTTAGAAAATTTGAAAGATCTTGTTTCTTCGACATATTCTGGAAGTTGTCCATTCTCATTAGGAACAGTTTTTCGAGATATCCGAACTTCCTCCCAGTGGCTATTTTCAATAAACACCCTAAGCGCTTCCGAGTCAGGCGTTTCAACAGCATCAACCGTATATTGTTTTCCATCGATATACTTCAGGATTTTTTTTAGCCACTTTCTCATCACGTCGGCTACACTTCTGCGTCCCAAAGCCTCAGTTAGCATAACAGCAGTTGTTGTATCATCATGGCTTACAAATGCTATAAATACATGGAATCGTTGGCTCAAAACATCCTCGGGATGAATTTGGACATCACCTGTTGGCTGATGAAGTTCGGCTCGCATTCCATTTTCTCCATAGGTAATCGTAAAGAAAATATATTGATATCGTTCTATCTCACCATTTTTTTCAATACCATAGACAACGTATTCTCCCTTATGAAACCCTCCATTAAATGGAACAATCTTTGCTTTTTTAGAATTAGTAGAAGAATGGGATAAATTCTCCTGTGCTTCCTGTGCATTGGTATCTGCTGCTGTTCCCTCTCCAAAACGTTGGGCATTAGCATCGTACTCCAGTTGCGTAGTAAATCTGTCTTTTAAGAGATCAAGCAGATTCGCATGGTCTTCAACTTCATCTTTCCACAAAAGAGCTTGTCTACTTCTCCGACTAGGGAAAATTTTGATAGTAGTACTATTTACTGATACTTCTTGCATAACTTTTCCTTCCTGCTATATGATAGCACATTAGATGTGTTATAAATCGTACCTCGTGGAATTGCTTTTTCAATTTTTCTTCATTATACTTCTTAAAAGCCATTCATTCAACATGAAACTCTCACTTTAGACATTTTGCATAACTATTCATTTGCACTTTTGTATAAGAACAGCCGCCCAGCGACCTTACGGTCTCGCTGGGCGGCTTATTTTTTGCGTTTCCAGAGCAAATATTCTTCGTAGCGGTGCATCTCGTTCTGTTCTTCTTCGGTCAGGCGCTGGCGCTGTTTGCGGGCTTCGTCCGAGGGGTCGATGTCGGTCAGACCCAGTAGGTAGTCGGCAGAGGTGCCATAACGCTTGCAGAGTGCAATCAAAACTTCATGGCTGGGAGATGCTTTGTCGCGTTCCCATGTGCGGACGGTAGGCACTGAAACATGAAATGCTTTTGCTAAATCTTCTTGCGTTTCACCGTTTAATTTGCGTAACTCCGCGAGCCGTTCGCCAATCATCCTAATTCCCTGCCTTTCTTTGCTATCAGTATAAATAATATTGTCGCTCTTGACAAAAACCGATAATCCTGTTGTCAGTTTTACTTAAAAGTGATAATATTATTATCATAATAGTGCGAAAGTGATAAGAATACTGACACTTCCGCCGCAACGCTAAGGCAAAGCGAGGGAATCCCCGTTGGAACAACTGATCGACTTTCACGCACCGGAAGTGCAGGCGGTGCTGGATACACTACTAAAAGATAAATCCACCGGCAAAAACATCATCTGGGCAACCGACCCGCCGGAGGAACTGCAAACAGTGATGTACGAGCCGGTGACGGATAGATCTCAGATCACCACCCAACAGCTCAGGCTGACCCACTACGAGGTGGTGCTACCCCGGATGATGAAGCAGACCGACACCCAGCAGCAGCGCACCCGCAAAAAAGGTGAGGTGTTCAGCCCCGCATGGGTCTGCAACAAGATGAACAACGCACTGGATGCCGACTGGTTCGGTGCGCTGGGGGCAGAGGAGAGCGCCGGGCAGTTCACGGTGGAGCTGCCCCACGGCTGGCAGACGGCGGAAACGCCGGTGCAGTTTCCGGCTTGCGGCGGCAGGACCCCGGCATGGGTGCAGTATGTGCAGAGCCGCCGTTTGGAGGTGACCTGCGGCGAAGCCCCCTTTCTGGCGTCCCGGTACGATGCCGCCACCGGCGAGATGATCCCGGTAGCCCGGCGCATTGGCATTCTGGACCGCAAGCTGCGTGTGGTAAGCGAGAACGTCACCACAGAGGACGAATGGCGCAAATATGCCACTCATGCGGTGCAGTCCACCTACGGCTACGAGTATCAGGGAGATAATCTTTTGTTGGCGCGGGTCAACCTTCTGCTGACCTATGCAGAGCATCTGCAAGCCCGCTGGCAGCGCAAACCCACAAAAGAAGAGTTACAGCCTATCGCCACCATCATCAGCTGGAACCTGTGGCAAATGGACGGCCTGCGCCTGTCCGTGCCCGGCGGCAAGCCCCAGCCGGAGGCAGAACAGCTTGACCTCTTTTCCATGTTCGGAGCGGCAGAGCCGCAGCCGCCCACGGTATCCTGCAAAGTGAAAAACTGGCGCAAGGGCAGCCATGGAACGACCCAGAACTTTGAAACCATTCAGGAAGGGAGTACCAGCATGAAGTTTGATTATGTCATCGGAAACCCGCCGTATCAGATAAGTGATGGCGGTGCCGGCGTAAGCGCAACGCCTATCTATAATCGTTTTATCGAAGCAATCAAAACTACACATCCCGGCGCAATTTGCTTGATTATTCCTGCAAAATGGTACTCCGGCGGTAAAGGACTAGATAAGTTCAGAGAGGAAATGCTAGGAGATAGACATATTTCAACATTGGTTGATTATTCTAATTCGCTAGATGTTTTTCCGAATGTAGATGTTGCAGGTGGCGTTTGCTATTTTGTCTGGAAAGAAGCATATAACGGTAAGTGTAAGTATACAAACTATCGCAATGGAAAAGCTACAACAGCATACAGAGATTTGAATGAGTTTCAAACATTTATTCGCTATCCAGTTGCATCCGAAATAGTCAAAAAAGTAAAAAAAGATGGAGAATTAACACTGGATAAAGTGGTTTCTAGCAGAAAACCATTTGGACTTGCAACAACAGCAAAGCCAATGAAAACCGGTGACATTACACTACGATACAATGGAGGACGTGGCCCATATAAAAGTACCGAGATAAGGGTAGGAACAGAAATGATTGACCAATGGAAAATTATCATTTCTCGTCTTACGGCAGAACACGCAGGACAACCAGCCAAGGATGGAAAGTACCGTGTTCTTTCAACGATGGAGCTTTTGAAGCCGGGTGAAATATGTTCCGAAACATATCTTGTGGCGGGAGCATTTGATTCAAAAGAAGAAGCAACCAACTATATGGATTACTTAAAGACGCAATTTGTTCGATTTCTTATTCTACAAATTGCAATGACGCAGCAGTTAAGCAAAGCGTCATTCGCATTTGTTCCTTGTCAGGATTTTACAAGAAAATGGACAGACAAACAACTGTTTGAAAAATATGATTTGTCTAGTGAAGAAGTAAACTATATTCAAGGAATGATAAAGGAGATGGCATAATGGCTGGCATAACCCTGCGCACTGCCCGGCAGGTGGTG
>OGLS01000694.1_pt1 | contig 28272 bp, 22 predicted proteins | sample 1572881 | NCBI WGS metagenome assembly OGLS01 (sample SAMEA2582013, study PRJEB24529) | metagenome | biome: Human gut stool | place: China | collected 2011
TACATGGTGCAGGGCGTCCGGTCGGCACGCGGCCACGGGTCGAAGCTGGCGCTGTTCCAACCGATGTTCGCCGTGGAGTTCGAGGGGTTGGAGTCGTCGCGCATGCAGATGCACCGCTTCCGCGAGGTCCGCAGCGGGATCGTGCTGCAATCGCTGCCGTTCGACGTCCGCAAGTCGACCATCGCGCTCTTCATGGCCGAGGTGCTCTACCGGTTGGTCAAGGAGTGCGAACCCAACCAGCGGCTCTTCGACTTCGTCTGGGGTTCGGTGGCGGCACTCGACGCGCTGGACGAGGGGGTGGCCAATTTCCACCTCTGGTTCCTGACGAATCTGAGCCGGTTTCTGGGCTTTTCGCCGGGCAACGCCTACCTGCCGGGGGCGTGGTTCGACATCCGCGAGGGTTCGTTCACGCCGCTGCGGCCGTCGCACGGCGAGGTGCTTTCGGCCGACGACGCCCGCATCCTGCACGACCTGTTGGAGTGCGACGTACGCTACATCGCCGAGATCGGACTCAACCGCCGCCAGCGCGTGGCCTATCTCGACGCCCTGCTGGTCTACTACGGCTACCACCTCGACGCGATTCACGCCGTGCAGTCGGTAAGGATTTTGCAGGAGGTATTTTGACGAACCGCAAACCGGAATATAGCTATGATGAACAAGAACGTTTTCGTTAAGCCAAATGGGCAGAGCCGCGCTTGCGCGAGCTATGCCATGGCGAGAAAACGACTGTTGAGAACGAACGGATAACAGACGATGAGACGGACCAAAGCGATGTTGATGGGCGACCTGCTCGAAGAGTTTTTCGCGCGTCCCTATGTGGCGGCGAAGGTCGCCGAAGGGCGGTTGCCCGATACGTGGCGCGAGGTGGTGGGCGACGCCGTGGCGAATCTCACGACCGATTTGCGGTTGGAGAATCGGATTCTCTATGTCCGGTTGCAGTCGAGCGTCGTAAGGCAGGAGTTGTTCTATCAGCGCGAGGCGCTGCGCGACCGTATCAACGAGGTTTCGAAGGTGCGGCTGGTCAATGCCGTCATCGTCAAGTAAGGCGGGATGCGTCCGCAGAGAAAACGGTCGGGAGCGTGCACATGCCGCTCCCGACCGCTTTTTGTTCGGCCGGATTTCGACCCCTCGGGCGAACGATCCGTTCGCCGAGGTTTGCTCCGGACTCCGGATTCCGCTTCCGCGGAAGTCCGTCCTGCCTCCTGCAAGACGGCATCCATAGGGAAAACAGAAAGACCGCACTGCGAAGTGCGGCCTTTCTGTTTGTAAGCATGCGTGTCGCTTATTTGATTACGACGACGCGGTTGTTCTCGATGTTGCCGCTGAAAGGCTGAACCGTTGCACCGTAGCCCTTGACGATCAGGCGGTCGGCCTTCACGCCCTTGCTTTCGAGGTACTCGGCTACGGCCTGGGCACGCTCCTCGGAGAGCTTCTGGTTGTAGGCTGCGCTACCCGTCTCCTTGTCGGCGTAACCCGAAACGGTGAAGGTCTTGTCGGCCGGGCTTGCGTTGATCTCATCGGCTACGAGATCGAGCAGGATCTTGTTACGCTGCGACAGTGCGGCGCTGTTGATCTTGAAGAATGCGGGACATGCTCCGTTGACGAAGACCTCCTTCTTGCCCTTCGCATCCTGCAATGCCTTGTTGGCTGCGGCCAGCTGGTCTGCCAGCGACTTCTCGTTGTTGCGGGCTGCGGCCAGCGAACCTTCGAGCGCTGCGATAGCGGCCGTGTAGGCTGCGATGTCGGCGTCCGTATACTTCTGCGGCATCTGACGCTTCCAGTTGCGGTCGTTGAAGCGGTGCGTGAAACCCGCCGTCGCACTGTAAGCTACGGCATAGGCGCCGCCGCTGTTCAACGAGGCGGGCAGATCCTTCTCGCCGAAGAGCATACCTTTGAGTTCGATGTCGAGATCCCAGCCCTTGGCGATGCGGAACTTGTTCAGCAAACCGGCCGTGAAGGCGAGCTCCTGGTTGGTGCCGTAGCCCAGATCGTGCACGCGGTCCGTGAAATCCATGGCCATGTAACCGAAGCCGACGAACGGAACGGCGTAGTAGGCGCGGTCTGCACGGTAGCCGCCCGCCCAGTTCGAGAAGTTGATCATCAGGTCGGTGTGCACGAACATATAGGGCGTGCGCTGCGTATTGCCGCCTAACTGCGAGATGTTACGGAAACGACCGCCGGCCAATTGCAGACGGGCACCGAATACAGGGTGGAACCACTTCGTGGCGGCGACGTTCACTTCGAAGCCGAGGCGGTCGCCGAAGCTGCCGGGCATGTCCTTGAAGACGAGGTTTGAGGTGCTCATCATCGACAGACCGCCGCCGAACGAGAGCTCCCAGTTATCCCAGAAACCGTTCGAAACGAACCCTCTGACGCTGGGATACTTCGAAACCGCCTGAACATCTTGAACTTCCATGACAACGACCTCTTCGCTGGTCTGGGCGTAACTGCCAGCAGCGAACAGAGCGGATACACACAAAAGGAATAATTTTTTCATAGTAATGAATATTTAAGTTAAACTCGATTCTCTCAAAGTTCGTGCAAATCGTGTGTGTGTTGTCTACGAAGTCACAGACTTTCTTGTACATTCATATTCTATGCAAAAATAGGTATTTTTATTTAAAAAAAGAATTTATTGCATTTTTTTGATCTGATAATAAGCGACAAAACGGAAGATATGGGGCGGAAGCGGAACTATCGGATAGCGTATCGGTCTTTTTGATCGGAATTCGTCCGTGCTTCGGATTCTTGCGGGAGAGTCCCCGTTCCGACCGGCGATCGGGCCGGCGGAACCCTTCTGCCGGAATCGGGCCGGCGGGCGGAGGAGTTCGGCGGCAAGGTGGGGCGGGCCTTGCCGTCTGCGGGCTTCCGTCCGGTCGTCGCGGGCGCGGAAAGGAGCGGAAAACGGATTCCCCCGTCCGGGCCGTATCGGCTCAGGCGGGGGAATCCGTTTCGTTCCGGCGCGAGGAATCAACCGCACTTCGAATAGCCGCACGAGACGCACGTGAGACAGCCGTTCTGGTAGACGAGCGTCTCCTGTCCGCAGCTCGGGCACTTCTCCTTGGATTTGGTGCCGTCGACGATATACTGTTTCAGCGCTCGCTCCACGCCGTTCTTCCACGTGTTGATCGTCTCGCTGTTAAGATGCAGCGACTCGATGAGCGATACCACGTTGTCGATGGGCATGCCGTGCCGCAGCACGCCGGAGATGAGCTTGGCGTAGTTCCAGAACTCCTCGTCGAACAGACGCGAAATGCCTCCCACGGTATTCGTGTAGCCGTAGCGGTCGGTGTATTGGAAATCGTAGCGCTTCTTGCCGTCGGCCTCGCGCACCTTGATGATGTTGCCTTTGGTGATCTTGCGCGGGATGTAGAGGGCGTCCTCTTCGAGTTTACCGGTGAAGATTTCGTAGGGGCGGCCGTCCATCAGGCCCACGAAGGCGATCCACTCCTCCTGTCCGTTCTTGAACCGCACGATGTCCGCAGGCAGCGACTTCGGGCGTTTGAGCGATCCGTCGGCAGCGCCTTTGTCGCCCCCTTTCTTCTTCTGTTTCTTGTCCAGCAGCACGCCTTCGCGGCAGCCGTCGCGGTAGACCGTGACGCCCTTGCAGCCGCATTCCCAGGCCGTGCGGTAGACGTCGGCCACCAACTCCTCGCTCACCTCGTTGGGAAGGTTGACCGTCACCGAGATCGAGTGGTCGACCCACTTCTGGATTGCGCCCTGCATCTTGACCTTGGCCACCCAGTCGATGTCGTTGGCCGTCGCCTTGTGGTAGGGCGACGCGGCGACGAGTTTCTCCAGCTCGGCGTCGGAGATCGTGGCGAGCGTCGAGGTATCGTGCCCGTTCACGCGCGCCCATTCCACGAAGTTGTGGTGGAAGACGTAGAACTCTTCGAACCGCTCGCCCGTGTCGTCCACGAAGGCGACCTTGACGTTGTGATCCGACGGGTTGATCTTGCGGCGGCGTTTGTAGACGGGACGGAAGACCGGTTCGATGCCCGACGTCGTCTGGCTCATGAGCGACGTGGTACCCGTGGGGGCGATCGTCAGCATGGCGATGTTGCGGCGTCCCGACTTGACCATCCGCTCGTAGAGCGCCGGATCGGCCTCGCGGATGCGGGCGATCATCGGGTTGTCGAGCTCGCGCGCGGCGTCGTAGAGCGGGAAGGCCCCGCGTTCTTCGGCCATCTCGACCGATGCGCCGTAGGCAGCCAGGGCCAGGGTTTTGTGCACCTCGACGGCGAATGCGACCGCTTCGTCCGAACCGTAGCGCATCCCCAGCGCGGCGATCATGTCGCCTTCGGCGGTGATGCCCAGGCCGGTGCGGCGGCCTTTGAGCGCCATTTCGCGCACTTTTTTCCAGAGGTTGCTCTCCACGTAGCGGATATCGGCCTCTTCGGGATCGGCGTCGATCTTGGCGATGATCTGCTCGACCTTTTCCAGTTCCAGGTCGATGATGTCGTCCATCATGCGCATGGCCTTGCCCACGTGGTCGCGGAATTTTGCGAAATCGAACGACGCCTCCGCGGTGAAGGGTTTGTCGACGTAGCTGTAAAGATTCAGCGCCAGCAGACGGCACGAGTCGTAGGGGCAGAGCGGAATTTCGCCGCACGGATTGGTCGAGACGGTGTTGAACCCTTCGTCGGCATAGCAGTCGGGGACGCTTTCGCGCAGGATCGTATCCCAGAACAGCACGCCCGGCTCGGCCGACTTCCATGCGTTGTGGATGATCTTCTTCCACAGCGCTCGGGCGTCTATATCCTGCTCGTACATCGGTTTCTCGGCGTCGATGGGGAACTGCTGGTGGTAGGGTTTGCCGGCGATGGCCGCGCGCATGAACTCGTCGTCGATCTTGACCGAGACGTTGGCGCCCGTCACCTTCGACGTGTCCACCTTGGCGTCGATGAAGCGCTCGGCGTCGGGGTGCTTGATCGAGATGGTCAGCATCAGCGCACCGCGGCGGCCGTCCTGCGCCACCTCGCGCGTCGAGTTGGAGTAACGCTCCATGAAGGGGACGATACCCGTCGACGTGAGCGCCGAGTTGAGCACGGGACTGCCCGTGGGGCGCAGGTGCGAGAGATCGTGTCCCACGCCGCCGCGCCGTTTCATGATCTGCACCTGCTCCTCGTCCATGCGGATGATGCCGCCGTAGGAGTCGGCGGGCTTCTTGTGGCCGATGACGAAGCAGTTCGACAGCGAAGCGATTTGCAGATTGTTGCCGATACCGGTCATCGGGCCGCCCTGCGGGATGACGTAGCGGAAGTGGTCGAGCAGCGCGAAGATCTCGTCGCGCGACAGAGGGTTGGGATAGTTCTTCTCGATGCGTTCGATCTCGGCGGCGATACGGTGGTGCATATCTTCGGGCGAGCTTTCGTAAATATGGCCGAACGAATCTTTGAGGGCGTATTTCGAAACCCATACCGTCGCCGCCAGTTCGTCGCCGCCGAAGTACTCCTTCGATCGTGCCACGGCATCGTTATAGGTTACCTCTTTGAGCCCTTTCGGGGTGGTTTTTGCTGACATACCTTATATTATTGTTATTTTTTTCGGACTCCGGTCCGGTGCAGGGAAGACGCACCTTTACAAAGGTCTTCTTTTTTTCTGAAAAAAAGTGCCTCGCTTCGGCGAAACTTATCCACAAATTATCTACAAAAAACGAAAATGTGCGCGGGAGGCTTTTCCGCCGCATGTCGCCGGTTGGCGAGTTGCCGGATGGATCAGTTAATCTTTTGATTTTTAGTGTTCTGATCCTCTTCTGCGGCCTGGAATACCGCACGGACGCCGATGCTGTCGCTCAGTATGAGCATCTTGGCGTCCAGCTCGTAGCGCACGGCGCTGCGCAGCATGGCGAAGAAGGCCCGTTCGCGCTGCGCTTCGGGGCAGGTCATCCGTGTCGAGGCGATCGGGCCGACGCGCAGATGTCCGCCCGCCTCCGCGTCGCACGAGGCCGAGTAGCGGTTGCAGCCGCCTCGTCCGCTCAATCGTTTGGCGTCTTCGAAGCGGAGCGAGAAGCGTCCGTCGGAATTGGCGACCTCCTCGCCGTCGAGCTGGATGAGCAGCCAGCGAGTACCGACGAGCGGCGCGCCGTAGAGTTTCTGGTATTTGCGGCAGGGGCAGCAGGCCGAAGCTGCGGCCAGCAGCAGGAGCAGACAAAGCGGACGGAAGCGGTTGCGGGTTTGCATACGGGACAACGGATGAGTTTTTTGTTTTCGGTCGACAAATATACGCAATTAATCTGTTATCTTTGCATACGGGCGCCTTCCGTTTTCGGCCTGCGGCGGCGGAAAGCCGTTTCGCACAGCCGCCGGACGCGGAAAACGCTTGTTGGAGCCCCTCCCCTCGGCGGGTTCCGATTCCGGCGGATGCGGTCCGGAGGGCCGAGGTCTCGTTTGCGCACGGAAGTTGTTCGTCGTATGTAATTTTGAACCGAATCGATATGCAGAAAAAAGTCATTGCTTCGCCGCTGGCCCCCAAGGCCGTCGGCCCCTATTCGCAGGCGATCGCCGCGGGTACCACATTGTATGTATCGGGACAGTTGCCCATCGACGCCGCGACGGGCCTGATGGCCGAGGGCATCGAGGCGCAGACGCGGCGGGCGCTCGAGAACATTTCGGCCATTCTCGCCGAGGCGGGGTATGCGCTGTCGGATGTGGTGAAGACCACCGTCCTGTTGCAGGACATCGGGGATTTCGCCGCGATGAACGGCGTTTACGCCACCTATTTCACCGGCGCGCTGCCGGCGCGCGTCTGTTACGAGGTGGCGCGTCTGCCGATGGGTGCGCGCGTCGAGATCGACGCCGTGGCGGTCAAGGCTTGACGAGTCGGGGCTGTCCGGGCGGGGAGACTCCGCTTTGCGGCCCCTCGTTCGACGGCGCCGCACGGTGGGTGTATCGTCTGCCGGCGGCGTGCGGGACGGTTCATCTTCGGTTTGGAGGGGTTGCCCATTCCGATTCCGAAGAGAGATTCGTCGATTCGTTTCGGGAGTTATTCCGGTTTGAGTGTCCGGTTTTGCGGTTTCTCGCTTTTTTCTTAACTTTACCGCAAAAGGTAATTCCATTTACGAAACCAATCTGAATCGAAAAGATGAAACCTGTCCGAAAATCATTGGTGGGCCTGTCGCTGCTGGCCCCTGCCGCTGTCTTGGCGAAAGACGACAAACCCAACATCGTCTTTTTTCTCGTGGACGATATGGGCTGGGTGGACAGCTCGGTCGCTTACGGCGAGGAGGTCTATCCGAACAATCTGCGGTTCCATACGCCCAACATGGATCGGCTGGCTCGCGAGGGCGTTATCCTGACCAGCGCCTATGCCTGTCCGGTCTCGACGCCGACGCGCACCAGCCTGCTCACGGGCATGAACGCCGCCCATACGGGCATCACCAACTGGACGTCTACGATGCGCGACACGCCCAGCGACGCTACGGGCGGCGCCGTAGCGATGGAGACGGGACAGATCGAGGAGAATACGGGGGACAGACTGATCCGTCCGGAATGGAACATCAACGGCATGAGTCCCGCTCCGGGCGTGGCGCATACGCAGTACGCCACACCGCTGCCGCAGCTGCTCAAGGATGCGGGCTATTTCACCATTCACGTGGGCAAGGCGCACTGGGCGTCGGCCGGTACGCCGGGAGCCAGTCCCTACAACATGGGCTTCGTCGTCAACGTTTCGGGCAACGTGGCCGGAATGCCGCGCAGTTACCAGAGCGAGGAGAATTACGGCAATACGCCCGAAAAGTGGAACATGCTGGCCGTGCAGAACATGACCGAGTATTACGGTACGGGCGTGCACCTGACCGAAGCGCTCACGCGCGAGGCGCTCAAAACGCTCGAATATCCCATCCGGCACGGCGAGCCCTTCTTCCTCTATATGGCGCACTACGCCACCCATACGCCGATCCAGCCCGACAAACGCTTCATACAGAAGTATCTCGATGCGGGCATGGACAAGGGGCAGGCGCGTTATGCCTCGATGGTCGAAGGTGTGGACAAGAGCCTCGGCGACCTGCTCGACTATCTGAAAGAGATGGGGGTCGAGAAGAATACGGTCGTCGTCTTCATGACCGACAACGGCGGCAACAGCGAGAACAAGCAGAAGGGCGGCGTGCTGCACACGCAGAACAAACCGCTGCGCGAAGGCAAGGGGTCGTGCTACGAGGGAGGCGTCCGCGTGCCGCTCATGTTCCGCTGGCCGGGCCGCGTCGCACCGAACACGCGCGTGAATACGCCCGTGATCGTCGAAGACCTCTTCCCGACGCTCCTCGAAGTGGCCGGCGTGCGCAATCCGCGCGTCGTGCAGGCGGTGGACGGCGAGAGTCTGGTGAAACTGGTCACGAAGGGTTCCGAGATCGCGGCGAAGGCTGCGGCCCGGGGCGAGATCGCATCGCAGGCGGAGGCCAACCGGCTGGTGATCCCCGCCGAGGTGTCGGGCCTCGATCCCGAACGGGTGCTGGTGCTGCACTATCCCCACAAGTGGAAGCCCTACGATCTGGCGGACATCGACTACCTGAGCGCCGTGCGCAAGGGGGACTGGAAACTCGTCTACCGGATGCAGACCGGCGAACTGGAACTTTACGACCTGTCGACCGATCTGGGCGAGCAGCGTAACCTCGCTGCCGAACATCCCGAAAAGGTGAAGGAGCTGGCTGCCGAGCTCGGCAGCAGGCTGCGCGGCTGGAAGGCGCCGATGCCCACGGTGCGCCGCACGGGCAAGCCCGTCGCAATGCCCGATGAATTGACGAATTAGCGCACGGCGAGGCGGCGGGATCGCCGCCGGCCGTGGGGCTGGAAGGAGGCTGCCGGTTGTCGGCGGCCTCCTTTTTCTGTCAAAAAAATAGGGGAATCGGCTGCGTGTTTCGAAAAAATCGTTATCTTTGCTCTGCAACGGTTCTCCGAAGCCCGCCGCAAGGCGCCGACCGAGGGGATCAAATGGGAATCGGGTGTGAATCCCGAACAGTTCCCGCTGCTGTATGTTCCTGCTTCCCTCTTCGGGGAGCGAACGTGTGCGACACTCTCTTGCCACTGACTTCCGGGTCGGGAAGGCGTCGCAGACGGAACGAGTCAGAAGACCTGCCGTTGCGATTGAACTTTGTTCTTCCATTTCTCGCCTCGGCAATTCGAGCAAACTCGATTGCGCTCGGCTTGACGAAATGGTTGGGAATTTGCGCCTGCGGGTAACGGGCGAAAGTCGCAAACGACTTCTCGGCAGCAACAGAATCGAACGGGAAGCGGCTCCGGCGAATGTACGGGGCGGGACGAAGAGACTTTCGACGATACGATACTCCGGCAGCGAATTCCGCGGCCGGATTTTTCGTTTCGGAATATCCGGCCCTCGTGGAGAGAGAACGGAAACGTATTTGCCAACACGTTTGTCGGGAGAGCGCCGTCGAGATTAGGACACTGACGGGCGCTCTCCGCTTTTTTCGTGCGTGGACGAGGTGGAAAATAACTTATCCGCAAAAGTGCCTCTTGATCTATTTGACGGACGTTGCGTGCGAAGATGCCGTTCGCCGACGGCGGATCTGCACGAACTTCGACGAATAGCAGGCGGCGGAGCGAACTTCCGACACGGGACATTGCAGGGATATTTGGCGGAGAAGCATGAATAAAATTCCGCCGCCGCTGTCCGGAAGCGGTCGTTCGGCGTTATCTTTGTCCCGTCGAGTGAAACGATATGGACCAAAACCGTAAGGAGTATCTGATGCAGGCATCTCCGTTCGAGGCGCTTTTCGCGCGGTTGGCGCAGTCCGATTTCCGCAGCCGGTTCCGTCTGGGGTCCGAAGAGGTCGCCTGTATCGAACGCCGGGGAATGGCGGTCATCCGCCGTCATGCCGAAGATTTCGTGCGTCGGCGGCTCGCGCCGGCGTTTATTCCCAACGACGGCAGGCAGACGCCCATGCGGGGGCACCCCGTTTTCATCGCTCAGCATGCCACAGCCTGCTGCTGCCGCGGTTGTCTGGCTAAGTGGCATGCGATCCCTGCCGGTCGGGAGCTGACCGCACGGGAACAGCGATATGTCGTGGAGGTCTTGATGGCATGGATCGAACGGCAGTCGGCGCGGTGAGCGGGGACATCCGTCGGGATCGGCGAGGGGGCCGTCCGCTGCCGCTTTTTTCGGAGGTTCCGCTCCGGCGGTTGCGAGGGGACGTGCCGAACCTGCGTGCCGGCGAGGCGGGTGCGCAGGCGTTGCGGCGAAAATAAGGGAAAAATAGGGGGGCGAAGAGTGCCGCCGCCGTAAAAGTCCGTGGCGAGGCGTCGGCCGGCAGCGAAAAAAACAGGAGCCGACCTTTCGGCCGGCTCCCTCCTCCATCAAAAATTAACCCTCTCTATCTCTTCTGAAGGATGTCTCGGAGGTAAGCGTCGAGGAAAAACAGGTCCGAGTCTTCCCCTATCACCTCCTTCATTAGCAAATCGTCATCGTCGGCGATGCCGTTCGCGTTTTCTGTGTCCAGTTCTTTCATAGGCTGTCGGTGTTATGAAATTCACATATCATAAACGCGACCATCCCGTGACTTATTGTGCCTCTTCTAACTTAAAATCAGGTTTTTTTCCTTGATCATTTTCCGAAGGTTGATCAGCGCGTACCGCATACGCCCCAGCGCCGTGTTGATGCTGACACCGGTCTGTTCGGCGATCTCCTTGAAACTTAGGCCCGAATAGTAGCGCATCATCACCACCTCGCGCTGTTCGTCGGGCAGCAACTCCACCATGCGGCGGACATCGCTGGCGATCTGCTCGCAGACGATTTCGTCTTCGACGGTGCGTTCCGCCAGCCGCAACGTACCCAATACGTCGTAACCGGCTTCGGCCTCGTTGAGCTGCCGGTTCTGTTTCTGGGCGCGGAAGTGGTCGATCACCTGGTTGTGCGCGATGCGCAGAATCCACGAGAGAAACCGCCCGTTGTCGGTATAGCGGCCCTCGTCGATGACGCGCACGGCTTTGATAAAGGTCTCTTGGAAAATATCGTCTGCGACATCGCCGTCCTTGACCATCATCTGGATATAGTCGCGGACACGACGGCTGTGGCGTTCGATCAATTGGGAAATAGCATTCCGGTCGCCCGAAAGGTAGCAATTAAGCAATTTCTGATCACTTACTACTTGAACGTTCATACTCTTCTCCTTATTTAGCAATTATAAAGAGTAGAATTTTTCGATAGGCAATCCGCTTTTAATAGTTAAATTCTATGTGTCTCTCCCCGTCCGGCATCCGGAAGTCGGTTGTTTTCAACTCTTCGAACCCTTTCGGAGGGGATTCTACGGTGGCAAGATAATCACTTTTTTGCAAATTTCCAAATTTTTTAGCAATTCGCATACTGCAACCGCCTTTCCGACCGTTACGGTGCGTACGCAAGAATCGGGCCGGAGGAAGTCTCGACGTGCATTTTGTCGCGGAGAAATCGAAAAACGGGACATGCGGGCCGGAAAATAGCGCGAGAAGACATACTCACGTTCGATTTTCCGGACGTTCGGAAAACCGAACGCCGAACCTGACAATTTGACGGTCTCTTACTTCGATTCGTTGACCGGCGGCTGTTTGCGGGGTTCGACGTGGATCGAGACGATCGTCCCTTCCCCGTAGGCGTCGCGCAGCCGCCGCTCGATGTCGACGGTGAGCCGGTGCGATTCGGTGACCGTCATCGCGCCGTCGACGCGGATATGCACCTCGACGGCGATGTTCTGCCCGATACGCCGCGTGCGCAGGTTATGCGGCGACGCGACGGCCGGATCGGCCGCGATCAACGTCAGGATGTGTTCCTCCTGCTCGCGGGGCAGCGATTTTTCGAGCAGTTCGTCCATCCCCATTTTCATCAGCTGCCACGCCACGCGCAGGATCAGCAGCGCCACGACGATCGCCGCCGCGGGGTCTGCCAGCCGCCAGCCGCCGCCCAGGAAATAGGCGCAGCCGATTCCGACGAGCGTGCCTACCGACGAGAGCGCGTCGCTGCGGTGATGCCATGCGTTGGCCACGACCGAGGGGCTGTTGACCCTTCGGCCGACGCGCGCCGTGTAGCGATAGAGCGCTTCTTTGGCGACGATCGATACGACGGCCGCCCACAGTGCCACGACGCCCGGCTGTGTCGGAAGGAGGCCTCGCGTGAAGTCGCGGATCGCTGTGCCTCCGCTCCACAACAGCTTGATTCCCACGCCTGCAAGCGCTGCGCCGATGATGAGCGTGGCCAGCGTTTCGTATTTCCCGTGGCCGTAGTCATGGTCGTCGTCGCGCGGTTTGGCCGAAACGCGCACGAAGAGCAGCACCACCAGATCGGTGGCGAAGTCCGACACCGAATGGATGGCGTCGGCCACCATGGCCGCGCTGTGTCCCCAGATACCGGCGGCAAGTTTCCCGGCGCTCAGTACCAGATTGACTGCGAAACCGATCCATGTGACGCGGTAGATGGCCTGTTCGCGGCCGAGGGTTCGTTCTGTCATAGCGGTCGTATGTGAAATTAGAAAAGCGGCGGCGGATTGTTCCCGCCGTCGCTTTGCATTCGATTCGGTCGATTGCGCCGGCCTGTCCGGTCAATAGCTCCGAGCGAAGAGCACGCGCCGGTGCGACGGCTTGCCCGAATAGATGCAGACGCCCTCTTCGTCGACGGCGTCGAGCGGGATGCAGCGGATCGTGGCTTTGGTCGCCTCCTTGATCGCCACCTCGGTCTCGACGGTGCCGTCCCAGTGCGCCGCCACGAAGCCGCCTTTGGTGTCGAGCGTGCGGACGAACTCCTCCCACGTATCGACGGGCGTAATCATCGAATCGCGGAACGACCTGGCCCTGTCGAAGATGCCTTGCTGGATTTCGTCCATCAGCGCTGCCACGCGGTCGATCAGCCCCTCCTGCGGTACGACCTCCTTTTCGAGCGTGTCGCGGCGCATCAGTTCGATCGTGCCGTTTTCCAGATCGCGCGGGCCGAGCGCCAGCCGCACCGGTACGCCTTTGAGTTCGTATTCGGCGAACTTGAAGCCCGAACGGACATTATCGCGCGCGTCGACCTTGACGCTCAGTCCGCGTGCGCGGAGTTCGGCGGCGATCGCGTCGAGCTTGGCGACGATCGTCTTCATCTGCTCCTCGCCCTTGTAGATCGGGACGAGCACCGCCTGGATCGGCGCGAGCGCCGGCGGCAGCACCAGCCCGTTGTTGTCCGAATGGGCCATGATGAGCGCTCCCATCAGGCGGGTCGAGACGCCCCACGACGTGGCCCACACGTATTCGAGCTTGCCCTCCTTGTTGGTGAACTGCACGTCGAACGCCTTGGCGAAATTCTGCCCCAGAAAGTGCGACGTACCGCTCTGCAACGCCTTGCCGTCCTGCATCAGCGCCTCGATCGTGAGCGTGTCCTCGGCGCCTGCGAACCGTTCGTTGGGCGACTTGTGGCCCACGATCACGGGCAGGGCCATGTATCGCTCGGCGAACTCCTTGTAGACGTTTATCATCTTCGTGGCCTCGGCGATCGCCTCCTCGCGCGTCTCGTGGGCGGTGTGCCCCTCCTGCCACAGGAATTCGGCCGTGCGGAGGAACAGGCGCGTGCGCATCTCCCAGCGCACGACGTTGGCCCACTGGTTGCACAGGATCGGCAGGTCGCGGTAGGAGTGGATCCAGTTCTTATAGGTATTCCAGATGATCGTCTCCGACGTAGGGCGCACGATCAGCTCCTCTTCGAGCCTGGCGTCGGGATCGACCACCACGCCCTTGCCTTCGGGATCGTTTTTCAGCCGGTAGTGCGTCACTACGGCGCACTCCTTGGCGAAGCCTTCGACGTGGTGCGCCTCCTTCGAGAAGAAGGACTTGGGGATGAAGAGCGGGAAGTAGGCGTTCTCGTGGCCCGTCTGCTTGAACATCCGGTCCAGAATGGCCTGCATCTTCTCCCAGATGGCATAACCGTAGGGTTTGATGACCATGCAGCCGCGGACGGCCGAGTTCTCGGCCAGGCCGGCCTTCACGACCAGATCGTTGTACCATTGCGAGTAGTTCTCCTCGGATTTGGTCAAATCTTTGAGTTCTTTTGCCATATGCTTGCTTTTCGGTATTTTCCGAGCGACAAAATTAGCAAAATAAATCGGGAATCGCGAATGATCGGCTGAGAATTAACCGTTGCGCGGAGTGCTTCTTTCGACGATACGATGCGGAATTCGGGCGTTCGCATCTGCGTCCGCCGTGTTTCCGTCTGCGGTGCATCGCGGAATTTGTCGTACGTTCCGTGCGACCGTGATTTTTTTTGTGTCCGTTGCGGCAGACTGGAGGCTTTGTCCTTGCGGGCTGCAAAAGAGACGGACGGCTCCGCGAAGCCGTCCGTCGTGCGATCTGCGATTTGGTAATTAGAATCGGAAAATCAGCGACATGGCCACATTGTGCCGTTTCGACTTGGTGTCGAACAACCCCGTGGTGGTGAAGAAATCGCCCGTCGCATTCTCGATGCTGTAAAAGAGCCGATACTTCGTCTGTTTGTCGGTGACGTTCTGGTAGGCCAGATCGAGCGTCACGTAGCGCGAAAGGTTGAACCCGACGCCGGCGGTGATGTAGCGGGTCTCGTACGTGAGCGGCGAGTCGTAGTAATGCTCCCTGTTTTTGAACATCGAGTCGGTGTAGCCCGCGCCTACGCGCAGCGCTATCGTCGGCAGCGGCTTGAACTCGACGCCGGCGCGGATCGTGTTCGTACCCTGGAAAGCCTGTTTGAATTCGGCCTTGTACTCTTCGGGGTAGGGCTCGAAGCCGTCGGGTGTATTCTTCACGCGGATGCCGTTGTACCAGTCGCGTTCGTAGTCGACCGTAATCAGGCCGAAGTTCCCGAAGGTGTAGGAGATGCCGAACAGCAGGCGCGCCGGCGAGGTGAAGCACCACGAGTTGCTGCCCATATCGTCCTGATAGGGCGTACCGTCCTGATTGATCTCTGTCTTTTCGGTGGCGTTGTTGTACATCTGTGTCGTGATGTCGCCGTAGTAGCTGCGTTCGAGCGAATAGTAGGTCGGCGTATGGAATGCCACGCCGATGCGCAGGCTTTCGATCGGCCGGACGGTTACGCCCAGTTTGAAATTGACGCCCGAACCGTCGAGCACCGATTTCTGGTAGAGGTCGGCGTAGTCCAGCTGCGTTTCGAGCTCCTCGCCGGCTGAATTAATTGCCTGGCCGTGGTCGTAGCGGTAATCCTCGCCGTAGTAGACGCCCGTGGCCTTGTGTACGCTCTGGATGCCGATCGTGGCGCCGATATAGACGATGTTGTTCAGATTGGCGCCCGCCGAGATGGTGAACTCGTTGATCGAACCCGAATTGACGACGTCCATGTAATGGAGGATCGACGCGTTGCTACCGATGCAGTCGGGAACATAGGTGGGCTTTTCCTCCTGTGTCTCGGGATCGGTATAGAAGTGGCGACTGATCATAAAACCGTTGTAACCCAGCACTGCCGGCCAGTAATAGGGATTGACATTATAGCCCAATTCGTCGTTGCCGTTGGGAAAGATGCCGGCCTGTCCGAGCTGCTGCCCGAAGATGTCGGCGATCGTCGGCGCCCATACCGAACCTCCGGCATAGGGCGTATCGGTCTTGTAGGAGTAGCGGCTGTTGAAATCCGCGATGCGGTTCAGCCCGATGCCCACCGTGAAGCTGGTGAGCGTGCCCGTCCCTTCGTAGGCGTTGAGCGCCGCGCCGAAGTTGGCCATCGAAAAGCGGTTCTTGCCGTTCTTGGCATAGGACATCGTGCCGGGCGTCTCCGACGACTGGAAGGTCATCATCGGCGTCAGCGCGATTTCGTTGCGGCGGTACATGCCCAGCCCCGCCGGATTGATCGACATCGAAGCCAAGTCGGCTCCCAGCGAGGTGAAGGCTCCGCCGAGCGCCATCGAGCGGGCCGTGCCCAATGCCTGCGGCTGCGACATCTGCGCCATTTCGCCGGCCAATACGCCGTCCTGGTTCAGTACGGCGCCGCCGAAGGCCAGTGTCCCGCGCTGCTGCGCCTGCAACGATCCTGTCGCAACCAGTGCGGCCGCCCATATTGCAATCTGTAACTTTCTCATAATCCGATGCTGTTTAACTCGGTTGAACATTTAACGCCCCCGGAATCCGCGGCTGCCGCCCGACGAGGTGCCGCCTCCGCTTCCGCCGCGCGAACCGCCCCCGCTGTTGTAGCTTCCGCTGCGGCTTCCGCCGCGCGAGCCGCTGTTGAACGAACTGCCCGAATTGTTGCGGTAGGTGCTGTTGCTGCGGTAGCTGTTCTCGCGTTCGTTGTAGCTGTTATTGTTGTACGTGTTCCCGTTGCCGCGGTAGACATTGCTGCTGTTGTTGCTGCGGCCGCCGCTGTTGTAGTAGACGCCGCCGCTGTTGTTGCGGTTGCTGTTGTAGCTTCCGCCGCGCGATCCGCTCCCCGACGTGCCGTAGTTGCGGTAGCTGCCGTTGCGCGACGGCGTACCGTAGCTGCGGTAGTTGCGCGGGATCGATCCGTTGTTGTTGAGCCGGTAGTTGGGACGCGGGCGATAGTAATGCGGGTGTCCCCAGTGCGGATGCCCCCAGTACGGATAGTAGCCTCCGTACCAATAGCTGTGGTTCCACCACGGATTGTACCAGCCTCCCCAGCCCCAATAGGGGCCGTACCCCCAGCCGTAATAGGGCCAGCCGTAGCCCCAACTGCTGTACCAGCTGCCGTAGATGCCGGCCATATACCCCGCCGCGAAGCCGGTGGCCAGTCCCCACGTGCCGAACATCGAAGTGATGTATTTGGGTTCTACCCACACTTCGTCGCCCATGACGATGATGTTGTAGAAGGCCGGATCGTAGGCCGTCAGGTAGTTGAACGTTCCGCTGTAACGGAGGTTCCAGTAGCTCGACGGCATCTTGTAGGTGGGCGATTCGAAGCCCCGCAGCCGTCGTTCGTAGGCGCTTTCGTAGTCGTCCGCCACCAGATCGTCGAAGTCGTTCGAGCCGTAGTAGCGGTTTTCGGCGTCGTCGGCCTGCGCCTGCGCCATGAGGGCCTCCCATTTGGCGCGGCGTGCCTCCGCTTCGGCTTTTTCTGCCTCGGCCTTGGCCTTTTCGCGTTGTGCGATCTTCGTCTTATTGTGGATGCCGTAGAGGTCGTCGCCCGCGTATCCCTCCGATTGGTAGTACGCAGAGGAACAGCCTGTCGTCAGCAGTGCCAGCAACAGTAGTCCGATCCCTGTTTTCATTGTTTTCATGGTGCGTACGTTTTGAGTAGTTTGTCTGTGTGTTTAACGAAAACCGTACCGGGTTTAGTATCGAAACGGTTTCCTAACAAAGGTAGGAATTATTTTCGATAACCGTCCGGTTTCATTCATATAAACGCGTGCGGGGCGCGGATACTGCACGGATCGGTGGGCGTGAGGCGCGAATTTCCGCTTTCGGACAACTTTTTTATCGTGAAAAAGAACAATCTGAGAAATTTTGTTTATATTTGCAGCCCCGAAAGGATGATAAACGTCGCTCCCGACGGGGCCGGAAGGCGGGGCTTCCCCCGTTCCGCGGCGATTTTGGAGAGATGCCGGAGTGGTCGATCGGGCCGCACTCGAAATGCGGTGTACGGGCAACTGTACCGGGGGTTCGAATCCCTCTCTCTCCGCAAAGAATCAACCGGTCGGATGGTTGGTTCTTTTTTTTTGATTCGGGGAAAGGTGCAGGAGTGGTTGAACTGGCCCGCCTGGAAAGCGAGTAAACCCCTAAAGGGTTTCAGGGGTTCGAATCCCCTCCTTTCCGCAAGCCGGTAGGCGAAAAGTCCGTGAACGAAGTTCGCGGACTTTTTTATTTGACGCGCAATTCCGAATAAATTCGGTTGCGCGTCAAATAAAAAGTTCGCCGTTGCCGGCGACTTTTTGCCCTGCCGCCGCCGGCAGGGCAAGCCAGCAGGCAGGGGAAAGGAGCCGTGCCCGCAGGTGCGCAGGCCGATCTCCGTGAATATCGCCTGCATCTCCGGTTCTGGCCGCAAAATTCTGTTCGCAAAGACTCCGTCCGCATTTTCCTGCAACGGATATGTCATCCCGACTCCCGTTCGAGATACTCCCGTAACACGCGCGCGTGGTTCTCCTCCGCATTTTTGGAGGCGTAGAGAAGCGTCGCGCGCGGTTCCTTTTCGATCCTTGCGACGAACGCCCTCACGGCGGGCGACGCCGCCAGTTCGTGCAGATACCGTCTGCGGAACTCTTCCCAACGGCCTTGCGGGTCGGCATGGAACCATCTCCGGAGGGGAGCGGAGGGCGCGATCTCCTTCGCCCACAAGAGTTTGTCGACCAGCACCCGCAGTCCGTCCGTGTCCGTTGCGGGTTCGTAGACCCGCTTGATTGCGATTCGTGTCATGTCCTGTCTGTGATTTCGATATACGGTTTCGGACAAGAAATATACCTCTTTTTTCGGATGCGCCCGTTTTCTGTCGCGAACGGGCTGAATCTCAGGTTCCCTGCTTTTCCGAAGGGTCCGTATGCAGGGGAGCGGTCTCCATCGTCGGCTTTTCCGGAAGCGGCGATGCCGTTGAGGAGGACGTCGCGGGCGCCCGTGCGCTGGAATGCGTAGAGTTCGAAGGCCGGTAATACGGCGACGAAGTGCTCCATAATCTCAGCCTGAATGGATTCGTAGCTCGGCCAGTTCTTGTCGGAGGAGAAGCAGTAAATCTGGACCGGCAGTCCGTTCTCCGTCGCGGGCAGCGTCCGGACCATCAGCAGCAGGTCGCGGCTGACGAAGGGGTGCCGGCGCAGGTACAACGCCATGTAGGCCCGCAGCAGACCGAGATTCGTCTCGATCGTCCCGTTGACCAGTCCGTCGGGATTCTCCGTGTTGGCGACCTTGCCCTCGGCCGCCTGCCGCTGTTTTTCGGCGATGAATTGCGCCAGTTCTTCGTCGAAAGCCTTCATCCGTTCCAGAAATTCGGGCGTGCAGGGTTTGATGCAGTCGAGTTTGAGCGCGTATTCGCGCATGATGCGGCGTCCGCCCGAATCGCTCATGCCCCGCCAGTTGACGAACGATCCGGAGACCAGCGAGTACGGAGGTACGGTGACGATCGTATTGTCGAAATTCTGGACTTTGATGACCGTCAGCGAGATGTCGGTCACGGTGCCGTTGATGCCGTTCTGGGGCATCTCGATCCAGTCGCCGATGCGCAGCATGTCGTTCTCGGAGATCATCACGCCCGCGACCAGCCCCAGGATAGGGTCCTTGAATACCAGCATCAGGACGGCCGTGAAGGCGCCCAGCCCCGTAATCAGGTTGACCGGCGACTTGTCGATCAGGATCGAGACGACGACGATGACCACGACGCAGGAGAAGATCACCTGAAAGATCTGGATGAATCCCTTGATCGGACGGTTTTTCAACTGTCCGTCGTTTTTCAGCGTGTCGCCCACGGTGTTCAGGATCGCGTTGACGGAGATCATCAGCACGATGAAGAAGTAAATCCACGTGACCCGTTCGCTTACGGTGAACCACGCGGAGTCGGTGGCGAAGGCGAAGGGCAGCAGCGCGGAGACGATCAGGGGCGGAATGAGCGCCGTCGATTTGCGGAAGACGCTGTACCGGAACAGCGAATCGAAGAAATCGAGGTGTTTGCGTTTGAGGATCTTCCTGGCCGCGCGGACGAGCAGGAGGTGGACGACGGCCGCCACGACGAACGCGATCGTGACGATGCACACGAGAAACAGGATCTCGTCCAGTTTGTCGAGCAGGTGGCGCGGAATGCCTATCCATGAAAGGAGGTTTTTGATGCCGAGCAACAGGGTTCGGGCGAATTCGTTCGTATTCATATCGGTTCGGTAAGCGGCACGCCTTTCGGCGGGCGGCGGGGCGTTTTCCCTGCCGGAACGCAAAGAATATGCCTTACCCGAAACGGGATCGCAGCCGAAACGCTCCGGCGGATTTTCAGGCGGTGCCACCGCCTGCGGGATACGAGTTTCGGTTGAAAAGCGTATCTTTGCCGTGCGGCCGCTCACATGCGGCGCCCGACGGACGATGAAAGAGAGTTGGAAACCCGGCACGATGATCTATCCGCTGCCGGCCGTGCTGGTGGGGTGCGGCGATGCGCCCGACAACTGGAACCTGCTGACCGTGGCGTGGACGGGGACGGTCTGCACCGCACCGCCGATGTGTTACGTCTCGGTGCGTCCCGAACGCCACTCCCATGCGCTGATCGCGCGCACGGGCGAGTTCACGATCAACCTCACCACGGCTGCCATGGCGCGTGCCGTCGACTGGTGCGGCGTCCGTTCGGGTCGTGACTACGACAAATTCCGCGAGACGGGACTCACGCCCCTGCGCGGCGCGGTCGTGGCGGCTCCGGCGTTGGAGGAGTCGCCCGTCGTCGTCGAGTGCCGCGTGCGGCAGATCCTGCCGCTCGGGTCGCACGACATGTTTCTGGCGGAGGTCGTCAACGTGCTGGTCGATGACCGCTACATTGATTCCGCCACGGGGCGTTTCGATCTGGAACGAGCGGGGCTGGTGGCCTATTCGCACGGCGAATATTTCCGGCTGGGCGAGCTGATCGGCCATTTCGGCTGGTCGGTGCGGCGCCGCAAGATCATCGTCCGCGAACGAAAAGGCCGTCGCTGAACGACGGCCTTCCCGCGCGGCTGCCGGCGGTCACGGTTCGATTCCGTAGAGGCGCGACCATTCGCCTCACGGGTGGTAACGTTCGCCCATCGGCTTTGGAAATAGGCGATGAACCGTTCGACCTCCTGCGGCGATTCCCGCAGCGAAACGATCTCCATAAACGGTATTCCCTTCCCGATCAGTATTTGTGTTCCGCCTCCTCGACCTCGCGTTCCGAGATCGGGCGGGTCAACGCCCTCCACGCATACCAGATGTAGGCCGCGACGAAGGGGATCAGCAGCGAGACGACGCTCATCACTTTGAGTGTGAAGAGACTCGACGAACTGTTGGTGATCGCCAGCGAAGACTGCATGTCCGTCAGCGACGGGTAGTAGCAGGTATCGTTCCAGCCCGCCAGCAGCAGCAGTGCCAGCACCGTGAGGATCGTTCCCGCGCCGCTGAACCAGATCGCCCGCCGGCTGCCGTTGCGCCCGCCGCTCCAAAGTCCCCACAGCACCGCAGCGACGCCTGCGAGCAGCACGATAGCGACAGCCGGCATCGCCAGCAGATTGTGCAGGTATTTGTAGGGTTCGATGCTCACCGTGCCGGAGGCAGGGTCGATCGCCCGACCGTCGGAGCAGAGCAGCCACCCGAAGAAGGCGAGGAACGCGGCCAGAAAGAGCAGCGAATAGCCGCACGACAGGCGTCGCGCACGCAGCCGCAGCGTCTCGTCGTCGAGATTGTTGAGGAAAAAGTGGAGCGCCAGCACCCGCGAAAGGGCGAAGACGGCTACTCCCAGCAGCAGATTGCGTGCGTCCGTCAGCGCTTCGAGACCGTGCCACGGCGTTGCCCATTGCGATATGGCCGTGTCGCCGCCCACGGCGGCCATGTTCATGCGGTTGACGGTGAACTCCGCACCGGTGAAGAACGTGCCCACGGCGACGCCCAGAAGCAGCGGCCCCGCCACGCCGTTGAGTACCAGAAAGGCCTCGTAGGTGCGTTGGCCGAGTACGTTGGACGGTTTGCGGCGGTATTCGTAGGAGACGGCCTGCACGACGAAGACCAGCAGAATGGCCATCCAGACGTAGAATGCGCCGCCGAACGATGTCGAGTAGAATAACGGGAAGGAGGCGAAGAACGCGCCGCCGAAGGTGACGAGCGTCGTGAAGGTGAACTCCCATTTGCGGCCGAGCGCGTTGACGACCAGGTCGCGTTCGGCTTCGGTGCGCCCCATCGTGTAGAGCAATCCCTGACCGCCCTGTACGAAGAGCAGGAAGACCAGCAACGCCCCCAGCAGGGAGATGAGGAACCACCAGTAGTGTTGCAGAAAGAGCAGTGTGTCCATAGTCGTTATTCGTTAGGTCCGATCTTGATCTGGCGCAGCATGATGGCCAGTTCGGCCGCCAGCAGCACCGTGAAGAGCGCGAGGAAGATGAAGAATGTGACGGCCACGGGCGTGGCGGCGATGTGCGACCCCGACACGCAGGCAGGCAGCAGGTTCTGGATCGTCCACGGCTGGCGTCCCACTTCGGCGACGATCCAGCCCGCCTGCGAGGCGAGGTAGGCCAGCGGGATCGACAGGATCATCACCCGCAGCAGCCAGCGTTTGCCTGCGAGCCGGTCGCGGCGGTTGAGCCACCACACGACGGCACAGAGCAGGATGAAGAAACAGCCTGCACCGACCATGACGCGGAACGAATAGAAGACCAGCGGCACGTTGGGCACCGTCTCCTGGGGCGAGCGGAGATAACCGTAGCCGAAGTAGGCGTAGTAGTCGCGCAGGAAGGCCGCCCCTTCGGGCGTCGAGGCGTCGAAAAGCCGTTCGACCTCGTGCATCGCGCGCTTCGTGATAGCGGCCCAGCTGGTCGATCGCATGGCGTCCGCGCGACATTTTCTCGGCCGTGGAGAGGATGCCCCGCTCCTCGTTGCCGTAAACCAGATCGTTGATCCCCGGCACGAAGGCGTTGGCCGAGCGGAAACTCATCAGCGAGAGGAGCTTGGGGATGCCGATCTTGAAGTAGAAGGCGTCGTCGTCGCAGGTGCGCTGCCCTTCGGGGCGCAGCAGGCCCACCACCGTCAGCGGCGCCCCCTCCTCGCCGTTGTAGAGCGCCTCCATGGCCGCCAGCTTCATCGGCTGCACGCGCGCCACGATCGCACCCGAGCGGTCGCCCGAAAAGGCCGCCACGAGGGCGAAGACCAGCCCGAAGACCGACGCCAGCGCGATGCTGCTGCGCGCCATGCGGCGGTGGCGTCCGCGCAGCAGGTACCACGCGCTCACGCCCATGACGAAGATCGCCGCCAGGAGGAACGACGAGGTGACCGTATGCGAGAACTTGTTGATCGCCACGGGCGAGAAGAGTACGTCCCAGAACGAATCCATCTCGTTGCGCACCGTGGCGATGTTGAACGAACATCCGACGGGATACTGCATCCAGCTGTTGGCCACCAGAATCCACAGCGCCGAAAGGTTGGCGCCGATGGCCGTGAGCCACGTAGCCGAGAGGTGGAAGCCGCGGCTCACCTTGTCCCAGCCGAAGAACATCACCGCCACGAAGGTCGATTCGAGGAAGAAGGCCATGATCCCCTCGATGGCCAGCGGCGCACCGAAGATGTCGCCCACGAAGTTGGAGTAGTTCGACCAGTTGGTGCCGAACTCGAATTCGAGAATCAGTCCCGTGGCTACGCCGATGGCGAAGTTGATGCCGAACAGCCGCATCCAGAACTTCGTCGTGCTGCGCCAGAAGGGGTCGCCCGTGCGGTAGTAGCGGGTCTCCATCAGCGCGCACAGGACGCTCAGACCGAGCGTCAGCGGGACGAAGAGCCAATGGTAAATGGCCGTCAGGGCGAACTGCGCCCGCGACCACTCCACGCTTTGTAGCATTTCCGAAACCATACGCTTTTCAGTTTTGCGTTTCCAATCCGTGCTTTATCAGTTCGTTGCGCACGATTTCGCCGCGCTCTTCGGCGCTCTTGCCGCCCAGGACGTCGGGGAAAAAGAGCAGCCGCAGGACGACGAACAGGATGAAGAGTTTGATGAGGATAATCGCCCACAGCGTCCGTCCGAGCGTCATCTCCCGGAATCCGTCGTAGTAGAAACGGAAGATGCGGACGGGCAGCGGTCGGCGGTCGGCGTTTTTCATCGGGCGCAACATACTGAGTCTTACGAAACGAAAGATACTGATTATTTTCGAACCGTCAAAAAATTTGCCGAAAAAGAGCGGTGCGGCCGTCTTCGGCGGGAAAACCGAAGGAGCGGTCGGATGCGGCGCAGCGGGGCGGCTTCCGCGTTATTCCAGCTGCCGGTAATAGTACAGTTCGTCCGTTTCGGAGAGTTCGGGGTGGAAGATGTGCACCAGATCCGCCAGCACGCGGTCGGGACGCAGTACGCCCGATTCCCAGAAATCGCTGCCGCCCGCCGCGTTGCGGCGGCGGTTGTTGTCGTAGACGCGCCCCTCGCGCACGGGAGGCGTGTCGGCCAGCCGGGGATTCTGCCGGCGCACTTCGTCGAGGGTGTTGCAGCCGCTCACGTTGAGCCAGAAATCGGATTTGCTCGTGAGGTAGTAGGCCTGCTCGATGTCGATCGGCAGCGTCTGCGTGGCCGTGTTCTCCTCGAAGACGTACCGTGCGCCGGCATCTTCGAGGAGCCGCACCATGTAGCTGTTGCGCGCCGGCATGAACCAGGTGTCGCGGTAGGGGGTGTTGAGCATCACGCGCGGCCGTGCGGCGGTCTGCTGGGCGAGGGCACGCAGCCGTTCGTAGCGTTCGGGAATGGCGGCGAAGAGGCGGGAACCCTCCGTGCGGAGTCCTGCGATCTCGGCGGCGACGACCACCCATTCGCTCTTGCCCAGCGGCGACTCCTCGCAGTGCTCGCCCATGTAGAGGTAGGGGATGCCCAGCTCGCGCAGTTTTCCCGTGAGCGCCGTGTCGGCTCCGCCGATGCCGAAGAGCATCACCAGGTCGGGGCGCAGCGCCATGAGCCGTTCGAAATCGACGTTGCTGTCGAATCCCACGTCGGCGGCCTCCCCGCGGGCGATGCGGCGGCGGAGCGTTTCGTTGATCAGGTATTGCGCTCCGGAGACGCCCACCACGCGGTCGGCCGCTCCGAGGGCGTCGAGCATGGCGATGTAGGAGCCCGACATGCAGACCACGCGCCGCGCCTCGTCGCGCAGCACCTGCCCCTCGAAACCTGCGGGGGCCGGTTCGCCGTCGCGGGCGATGAAGAGGTACTGGTCGGTAACCTCGTCGCCGTACCACGGGTTGTGGACGGTGACGAGCGTGCTGCGGCTTCCGGCAGCGCCCGTGATCTCGAATCCCGAGGCGTAGCGGGGCGTGTAGACCGGCAGCGTGAAGTCGCCGATCGGGCGGGCGGCGCGCTGACCGCAGGCGGCCAGCAGCAGGCCGCAGAGCAGGGGGAGGAGGCGTCTCATCGTTTGCGGGTGTGGAATTTGGGTCGGATGTCCAGAAAGATTTCGTAGTTGAGACGGGGCATGGGGCGCGAGAGCACGGTGACGTACTCGACGTTGAAGAGGTTGCGCACCACCCCTTTGAGCGACAGGTCGGCCCATCGCAGCGCGAAGGAGCGTTCGAGCGAGAGGTCGCTCATGTAGTAGGGTTCGAGCCGGCCGGTGCGGAGCGACGTGTCGTTGCTCGTGGTGGTATAGCGTTCGCTGTAATAGTTCCATTTGTAGACGAGCGTCCAGCGGCGCCAGCCCAGCGTCGCCGTGGCGGCCGCGGCGTATTCGGGGACGTAGACCAGCTGTTTGCCGTAGGAGGCGTCGGCGTCGTTGACCGGTTCGCCGTAGTTGATCGAGGGGGTCCATGCGAAGTGGGCGTCGAGGCCGAGCCGCCAGTCGGGCGAGAGGCGCACCGAGGCGTCGACCTTCGTCTCGGCGCCGTAGTTGTGGACTTTGCGGACGTTGCGGGGCGTCCAGTAGCCGCGCCGCGCCTGCACCCAGAGAATCCAGTCGTCGATGTGCGAGTCGAAGAGCGTCGCCTCGCCCCGCAGCGTGTAGCCCTCCGCTTCGCCGCCCAGTGCGAACGATATGCCGCCGTCGTAGGTGAAGCCGTGTTCGGGGCGCAGGTCGGGGTTGCCGCCCGGCTGGTAGTAGCGGTCGTTGAGCGTCGGGTAGCGGTAGTTGCGCGCCACGGAGGCTTTGAGTACCACGTTGCCGCGTTCGGAGACGACCCAGTCGAAGAAAAAGGCGGGGATCAGCGGCACGGCATGGCGGTCGTAGAGTTCGCCGCGCAGGTTGACCGCCAGCCCGATGCGTTCGGTCGGCCGCCATTTGGCCGAGAGGTGCCCCGACAGCTCCACGCGGTAACGGTCGTAGACGTCGCCCTCGTGGTAGGGGCTCTTGTCGCTGCAATCGACCATCGGAACGTGTAGCGCGACGTTGCCCGTGAAGAGCCAGCGCCGGCCGACGTAGTATTCGGCTTCGAACTGTCCGTAGGGAGTATGCAGATAGCTGCGGCTCAGCGTCAGGTCGCTCTGCGCTCCCTGTGCGTTGCGTTGCCGGAAGTCGTAGGCCGAGGCGGTGTAGGCGTAGCCGAGTTTCGCTCCCAGTTTGAGCCGCTCGCGCAGCTGTTCCCACGAGGCCACGGCGCGCAGCGTCTGTTCGCGTTGTTCGTTGAGGATCGTCACGTCGTCGCGGTAGTCGGTCGAGAGGAAGGGCAGCCCGCGTTTCGAGCGGAGATACCACGCCGAAAGGCCGTAGCGCGTGCCGTCGCCGCGATTGTAGTAGAGTTCCTGCAACAGGTGCAGGTCGCGGAAGTAGCCGCTGCGGTTGCGCTCGACGGGGTGGTAGGTGTCGACCACCGCGCCGTCGGGGCCGTAGACGAGCTCCATCTTGTCGTAGTTGGTGTAGCGGAAGTCGTTGTCCGAGGTGGAGTAGACCGCGCGCGTCGAGGCGCTCCACCGCTGGCCGCCGTAGCTTACGCGCAGGTATTGGTCGAAGGTCGAGAACGACCCGACGCCCTGCACGTATTGCGTTTGCCAGCCCCGCTGCGCGGACGGGCGGGTGCCGAGCACGACGGCGCCGCCCAGTGCGCCGCCCGTGACGCCGATCGACGAGGCGCCGTGCAGCAGCGTCGCGGCGTCGATGAAGAACGCGGGGATCATCGAGAAGTCGACCGTGCCGAGCATCGGCGAGTTGATCCGCATCCCGTTCCACGTCACCTGCGTGTGCGAGGGCGACGTGCCGCGGAATTCGGCCGTCGCGAGCGTGGCACGGCCGTAGCTCTTGATGAAGAGGTTGGCGTTCTGCGTCAGCACGTCGGCCATCGAGAGCGAGATGTTGTCGTGCAGCACGGTCGAATCCAGCTGCGTGCGCTGCACGCCGATCTCCTTCATCGTGCGGCGGGTCACCACCGGCACCTCCTCGATCGGGAGCGACCACGCGGGGCGCTCCTCCTGCGCGGCGGCGAGCAGCGGGAGAATGAGCAGCGGAAGGAGCGTGAGGCGGCGCATGGGTTATTCGGTTTCTCGGTCGATAAGGTGGTAGTCGACGATGTGGTGCACCTCGGTGGAGGTTTCGCCCAGCAGCGCGGTCTTGCCCATCTGGCCGGTCTGTATCTTCACGAAGTCGATGTATTTCAGGTCGGCGGGCCGGCCGTCGAAGGTGCGGGCGTTGCTCAGGCGGAAAAGGCAGAACTGCCCGTCGTAGTCGCTTTTGCCCGCGTTGTCGGCATAACCCCAGTCGTAGGGAGGAACGACGGTCTGCCCCGAAGCGTCGACGTACGAGCGGTCCAGCAGGCGCGTGCCGTAGAAGGTGCACTCTCCTTCGGGCAGCCACGGCTGATAGTAGCTGTCCGAAGGGTTCCAGTAGGCGTTGTGGTCGATCGTGCCCCCGCCGCCGCGGTTGTCGCGCCAGACGACGGCGGCCTGCGCGCGCGTAGGCTGATAGTAGGTGACCGAATAGTCGTAGATCGTTTCAGCGCTGTCGTACTCCGAACCGGCCAGTTCGTACCACGTGTCGTTGGGTTCCCCGTCGCCGTTCTCGTCCTGTGCGACCCAGACGACGCCTGGCTCCGACTGGTAGGAGTAGGGATTGCCGCGGATGGCCAGGTCGACTCCGCCGCCGCTGTTGTCGACGCTGTGGTCGAAGCCTGCGACGACGTAGCCGCCCCACGCTCCCAGCGAGATCATGTAGTTGATGTCGAAGCGCGATTGCACGTAGGCGCACGCTTCGGCCATCGTCGTGGCGGTGAAGAGCGGGCCGTACATATAGCCGCTCACCCACAGTCCGGGCGCGGGCAGGTACTCGAAGACGCGGACGGTCGACGCCCGGCTCGCGGCGTCGGCGGGCCGGTAATAGGTGCCTTCGGCAGCACAGACGTTGACCGACAGTGTTTGCGAGCGGGTCGCATAGCTGTTGCGCATGGTGACCGTCACTTCGTGCGGTCCTTCTTCGAGGGCTTCGAAGCGGTATTCGAGCTGCGCTCCGCGTTGTCGCTCCGTGCCGTCGACCTCCCAGATGTATTCGGCGTCGAAGGCGTTGACGGGGTTCCACCCTTTCAGGCGGATCGTGCGTCCCAGCGCGACGTTATAGACCGTCTGGGGAAATTCCCACGAGAAGGGCATCTGCTCCGGAGACAATACTTTTACAGTGAACGAGACCGAGTCCTCGCCGTCGTCGTTCGCGGCGCTGAACGTCACTTCGTAGTCGCCGCATTCGTGCCGCCGGAAAAGGTACTCCGCCGCTTCGCCGACCGTTTCTCCGTCGATCGTCCATCGGAAGCGCGCCGTCTGGCCGTTCTCGACGGTGGG
>OGLS01000702.1_pt1 | contig 28003 bp, 23 predicted proteins | sample 1572881 | NCBI WGS metagenome assembly OGLS01 (sample SAMEA2582013, study PRJEB24529) | metagenome | biome: Human gut stool | place: China | collected 2011
CGCTTTCCATATCTGCAATCGCATAAAAAACTCTGCTGGCGTTCACAAATGTGCAGGGGTAAAACGGGGGCACGCTTTGAACGGTGAGTATGAGTGAGGTCGGCTAACTTCCAGCAAGTGGCTATGAACAGCAAAATGGTGGTCGGGTTTGCTTGTTCTTACCGTTCAAGCCTTGCAACCGCTGAGAATAATGATGGTGGAATAGAGAGTTTATTTATCGCGGGCATAAAAAAACCCTTACTAACCGAAGCCCGGTGTTCAGGGTTATTGCGCTATAAGAACTTATTTATTCTTGGCGCGCTCGAAGGAAGCAACGATTTCAGCTTTAGCGGCTTCTGCGTTTTCCCAACCTTCAACTTTCACCCACTTGCCTTTTTCGAGGTCTTTGTAGTGCTCGAAGAAGTGAGCGATCTGCGCTTTCAGCAGCTCTGGCAGATCGTTAACGTCTTTAATGTGATCGTATTCTTTGCTCAGCTTGGTGTGCGGAACAGCAATCAGTTTCGCATCTTCACCGGCTTCGTCGGTCATTTTCAGAACGCCAACCGGACGGCAACGGATCACAGAACCCGGCTGCAGCGGGTACGGAGTCGGGACCAGTACGTCAACCGGGTCACCGTCCAGAGACAGGGTGTGGTTGATGTAACCGTAGTTGCATGGATAGAACATCGCGGTGGACATGAAGCGGTCAACGAACAGTGCGCCGCTCTCTTTGTCGATTTCGTATTTGATCGGATCTGCGTTAGCCGGGATCTCAATAACAACGTAGATGTCTTCCGGCAGATCTTTACCCGCAGGGACGTTGAGTAAGCTCATGTCTGTTTCCTTTAAAAATATGTGGCAAACAAGTGCCGAGTATTATAGCCAACTCGCGCCGAATGTCTTCGCTTGTTTTCGTCTTCATTTTCCTTTTTCACCAGTTTTAAGACGGTATACAGAGCAGGAAAATCCATAACCGTAGCCGCTTTTTTCATAGTGAGATGAAAGCGATTACAAACTTGTGATTAACGTTTTATTTACTTTTTTGAAATGTGATGTAACGCAATCCGTTACATAACGAATTGTCTATAGTTTTTTCGCGAACATCTTTTCACCAATAATAATTACTCCGACGAGGACAACCCTATGTGGAAACGCTTACTTGTAGTCTCTGCAGTCTCGGCAGCCATGTCGTCTATGGCGTTGGCCGCTCCATTAACCGTAGGATTTTCGCAGGTCGGCTCGGAATCCGGCTGGCGCGCCGCAGAAACCAATGTGGCGAAAAGTGAGGCCGAAAAACGCGGAATTACGCTGAAAATTGCCGATGGTCAGCAAAAGCAGGAAAACCAGATTAAAGCGGTACGTTCCTTCGTCGCGCAAGGGGTGGATGCGATCTTTATCGCTCCGGTGGTTGCGACTGGTTGGGAACCGGTATTAAAAGAGGCGAAAGATGCCGAAATCCCGGTCTTCTTGCTCGATCGTTCTATTGATGTGAAAGACAAATCTCTCTATATGACCACCGTCACTGCCGACAACATTCTCGAAGGCAAGTTGATTGGTGACTGGCTGGTAAAAGAAGTGAATGGCAAACCATGCAACGTGGTGGAGCTGCAGGGCACTGTTGGGGCCAGCGTCGCCATTGACCGTAAGAAAGGCTTTGCCGAAGCCATTAAGAATGCGCCAAATATCAAAATTATCCGCTCGCAGTCAGGTGACTTCACCCGCAGTAAAGGTAAAGAAGTCATGGAGAGCTTTATCAAAGCGGAAAACAACGGCAAAAACATCTGCATGGTTTACGCCCATAACGACGACATGGTGATTGGTGCAATTCAGGCAATTAAAGAAGCGGGCCTGAAACCAGGCAAAGATATTCTGACAGGTTCTATCGACGGCGTACCGGATATCTACAAAGCGATGATTGATGGCGAAGCGAACGCCAGTGTTGAACTGACGCCGAATATGGCAGGTCCCGCCTTCGACGCGCTGGAGAAATACAAAAAAGACGGCACCATGCCTGAAAAGCTGACCCTGACCAAATCCACCCTTTATCTGCCTGATACCGCAAAAGAAGAGTTAGAGAAGAAGAAAAATATGGGGTATTGAGGGTTGCTATGCCTGATGCCGATTCGTAGGCCGGATAAGGCGCTCGCGCCGCATCCGGCGATGGTGCACTGAAGCCTGATGCGACGCTTACCGCGTCTTATCATGCCTACTGGGAGCACACTTTACACCGGGGGAAACCATGACGACCGACCAACACCAGGAAATCCTCCGCACCGAAGGATTAAGTAAATTTTTCCCCGGCGTCAAAGCGTTAGACAACGTCGATTTCAGCCTGCGCCGTGGCGAAATCATGGCGCTGCTCGGTGAAAACGGGGCGGGAAAATCGACGCTAATCAAAGCATTAACCGGTGTATACCACGCCGATCGCGGCACCATCTGGCTGGAAGGCCAGGCTATCTCACCGAAAAATACCGCCCATGCACAACAACTCGGCATTGGAACCGTTTATCAGGAAGTCAACCTGCTACCCAATATGTCGGTCGCTGATAATCTATTCATAGGTCGCGAACCCAAACGTTTCGGCTTTCTACGCCGCAAAGAGATGGAAAAGCGTGCCACCGAACTGATGACATCTTACGGTTTCTCCCTCGACGTGCGTGAACCGCTTTTCAGTCGCGATGCAGCAAATCGTCGCCATTTGCCGGGCTATCGATCTCTCCGCCAAAGTGCTGATCCTCGATGAACCCACCGCCAGTCTCGACACTCAGGAAGTAGAATTACTGTTTGGCCTGATGCGTCAGTTGCGCGATCGCGGCGTCAGCCTGATCTTTGTCACTCACTTTCTCGATCAGGTCTATCAGGTTAGCGATCGGATCACCGTCTTACGCAACGGCAGTTTTGTTGGCTGTCGGGAAACGCGCGAGCTACCGCAGATCGAACTGGTAAAAATGATGCTGGGGCGCGAGCTGGATACCCACGCGCTACAGCGTGCCGGGCGAACATTGTTGAGCGACAAACCCATTGCCGCGTTCAAAAATTACGGCAAAAAAGGAACGATCGCACCGTTTGATCTCGAAGTACGCCCCGGCGAGATCGTCGGCCTGGCAGGATTGCTGGGATCAGGACGTACCGAAACCGCCGAAGTGATCTTCGGTATCAAACCTGCTGACAGCGGCACGGCGTTGATCAAAGGCAAACCGCAAAACCTGCGATCGCCACATCAGGCTTCGGTACTGGGCATCGGCTTCTGCCCGGAAGACAGGAAAACCGATGGCATCATCGCTGCTGCCTCGGTGCGGGAAAATATCATCCTCGCTCTCCAGGCCCAGCGCGGCTGGCTACGACCTATTTCCCGTAAAGAACAGCAAGAGATTGCCGAACGCTTTATCCGTCAGCTTGGCATTCGCACACCTTCAACTGAACAACCGATTGAATTTCTCTCCGGCGGCAATCAGCAAAAAGTATTGCTTTCACGTTGGCTACTGACCCGACCGCAATTTCTGATCCTTGATGAGCCAACCCGCGGCATTGATGTTGGTGCCCACGCCGAGATCATCCGCCTGATTGAAACGCTATGCGCCGATGGTCTGGCGCTGCTGGTGATCTCCTCCGAACTGGAAGAGCTGGTGGGCTATGCCGATCGGGTGATCATCATGCGCGATCGCAAACAGGTGGCGGAGATCCCGCTGGCAGAGCTTTCCGTTCCGGCGATCATGAACGCCATTGCGGCGTAAGGAGAACAGTGTGATGCCTCAATCTCTTCCGGACACCACTACACCAAAAAGGCGCTTTCGCTGGCCGACGGGGATGCCGCAGCTGGTAGCACTATTGCTGGTGCTGCTGGTCGACAGCCTGGTGGCCCCGCATTTCTGGCAGGTAGTGCTTCAGGATGGGCGTTTGTTCGGTAGCCCTATCGACATTCTTAACCGTGCAGCTCCCGTTGCGTTACTGGCGATTGGTATGACGCTGGTGATCGCAACAGGTGCGATTGATCTCTCCGTGGGGGCGGTGATGGCTATAGCCGGAGCCACAACGGCTGCGATGACGGTCGCGGGATTCAGCCTGCCGATTGTTTTGTTAAGCGCCCTGGGCACCGGCATCCTGGCGGGATTGTGGAACGGCATACTGGTAGCGATCCTCAAAATTCAGCCGTTTGTCGCCACCCTGATCCTGATGGTCGCCGGGCGCGGCGTGGCGCAACTGATCACCGCCGGGCAGATCGTCACGTTTAACTCGCCGGATCTCTCATGGTTTGGCAGCGGATCGCTGTTGTTCCTGCCAACGCCGGTCATTATCGCGGTGCTGACGCTTCTCCTGTTCTGGCTGTTGACCCGCAAAACGGCGCTGGGGATGTTTATCGAAGCCGTTGGTATCAACATTCGGGCGGCAAAAAATGCCGGGGTAAACACGCGGATCATCGTCATGCTCACCTACGTGTTGAGCGGGTTGTGTGCGGCGATTGCGGGCATTATCGTGGCGGCGGATATTCGCGGTGCCGATGCCAATAACGCCGGGTTATGGCTGGAGCTGGACGCCATTCTTGCGGTGGTGATTGGCGGCGGATCGCTGATGGGCGGGCGCTTTAACCTGCTGCTCTCAGTCGTGGGGGCGCTGATTATTCAGGGGATGAACACCGGAATTTTACTTTCTGGCTTTCCGCCGGAGATGAACCAGGTCGTAAAAGCGGTGGTGGTGCTTTGTGTGCTGATTGTTCAGTCGCAACGCTTTATCAGTCTGATTAAAGGAGTACGTAGCCATGATAAAACGTAACTTGCCGCTGATGATCACCATCGGCGTCTTTGTGCTGGGCTATCTCTACTGCCTGACCCAGTTTCCCGGTTTTGCTTCCACAAGAGTGATCTGCAATATCCTGACCGATAACGCCTTTCTTGGGATAATCGCCGTTGGCATGACCTTTGTGATCCTCTCTGGCGGTATCGATCTCTCCGTCGGTTCGGTGATCGCCTTTACTGGCGTGTTTCTGGCAAAAGTGATTGGCGATTTCGGCCTCTCGCCGCTGCTGGCGTTTCCGCTAGTGCTGGTGATGGGCTGTGCCTTTGGCGCATTTATGGGGCTTTTGATCGACGCCCTGAAGATCCCGGCATTTATCATTACCCTGGCAGGAATGTTCTTTTTGCGCGGCGTCAGCTATCTCGTTTCAGAAGAGTCGATCCCGATAAACCATCCCATTTATGACACGCTCTCAAGCCTTGCGTGGAAAATCCCTGGCGGCGGTCGCTTAAGTGCGATGGGACTGCTGATGCTGGCGGTGGTGGTTATCGGCATATTCCTCGCGCATCGTACCCGTTTTGGTAATCAGGTATACGCCATTGGCGGCAACGCAACGTCGGCAAACCTGATGGGGATTTCTACCCGCAGCACCACTATTCGCATTTATATGCTCTCCACCGGACTGGCAACGCTGGCGGGGATTGTCTTCTCGATTTATACCCAGGCCGGATATGCGCTGGCGGGCGTAGGTGTGGAACTGGATGCTATCGCCTCAGTGGTAATTGGCGGTACGCTTTTGAGCGGTGGCGTTGGAACGGTATTAGGGACGCTTTTTGGCGTGGCGATTCAGGGGCTAATTCAGACTTATATCAACTTTGACGGTACGCTGAGTTCCTGGTGGACGAAAATCGCCATCGGCATTTTGCTGTTCATTTTTATTGCCTTACAGCGTGGATTAACGGTGCTGTGGGAGAATCGTCAGAGTTCGCCAGTGACAAGAGTCAATATTGCGCAGCGATAAAAACGCCTCTCCGTGTGGAGAGGCGCAGGAGATTACGCGTCCGGGAATTCACGGATAAAGCGTTCGACATCTTCAACCATATGGTCGTTGCCGACAAAGAACGAACGGCGCTGGTGCAGAGTTTCCGGGATGATATCCAGAATACGCTCTTTGCCATCGCTCGCTTTACCGCCCGCTTGTTCCGCCAGGAATGCCATCGGGTTGCACTCATACAGCAAACGCAGTTTGCCGTCCGGGTGGCTGGCGGTGCTTGGGTAGAGATAAATACCGCCTTTCAGCAGGTTACGGTGGAAATCCGCGACCAGTGAACCGATATAACGTGAGGTATACGGGCGGTTGGTGGATTTATCTTCTTCCTGGCAGAATTTAATGTACTTCTTCACCCCGTTCGGAAACTTAATGTAGTTTCCTTCGTTGATGGAGTAGGTTTTGCCTTTCTCCGGGAAGCGCATCCGTTCCTGGCACAGGCAGAAAACGCCCAGCGAAGGATCGTAAGTAAAGGCGTGAACACCGCATCCGGTGGTGTAAACCAGCATGGTAGAGGAGCCGTATACCACGTAACCTGCCGCAACCTGTTTGTTACCAGGCTGGAGGAAATCTTCTTCCGTTACCGGCGTGCCAACAGGCGTAACGCGGCGGTAGATGGAGAAAATGGTACCGACAGAGACGTTAACATCGATGTTGGACGAGCCATCCAGGGGGTCCATCAGCACCACGTATTTTGCGTGTTCACAGCCTTCAAAGACGACAATCTCATCTTCTTCTTCAGAGGCAATGCCCGCAACGATATCGCGTGCTTTCAGTGCGGCTTTCAGTTTTTCATTAGCGAACAAGTCGAGTTTCTGCTGAACCTCGCCCTGCACGTTCTCAGCACCGCTGGCACCCAGGATATCAACCAGTCCTGCTTTGTTGATATCGCGATGGATAATCTTGGCGCCCAGTTTTATTGCCGACAGCAAAGCAGTGAGCTCACCGGTAGCATGAGAAAACTCGTGCTGCTTTTCGACAATAAATTCACCTAACGTTTTCATAAAACTTTCCCTGCAATGTTTATGGAGTAAAGCGACCGCAACAATCTTAACAAATAATCTCAATGTTGCGCTCAGGTGAATCGCGCCAGCAAATTGCGGATTATCCTGAAATGCGTTTCTCACTTGCCCGACATATGCGTAAAATGAGCGGCAGATTAAAAAAGGATAGTGACGTATGCGCATTCATATTTTAGGAATTTGTGGCACATTTATGGGCGGTCTGGCGATGCTGGCGCGCCAGTTAGGCCATGAAGTAACGGGTTCGGACGCCAATGTGTATCCGCCGATGAGCACCTTACTTGAGAAGCAAGGCATTGAGCTGATTCAGGGTTACGATGCCAGCCAGCTCGATCCGCAGCCGGATCTGGTGATTATTGGCAACGCCATGACCCGTGGAAATCCGTGTGTGGAAGCGGTACTGGAAAAAAACATCCCTTATATGTCAGGTCCACAGTGGCTGCACGATTTTGTGCTGCGCGACCGCTGGGTGCTGGCCGTTGCCGGTACACACGGCAAAACTACCACCGCGGGAATGGCGACCTGGATTCTGGAACAGTGCGGTTACAAACCGGGATTTGTGATCGGCGGTGTGCCGGGGAACTTTGAGGTTTCGGCGCGTCTGGGCGAAAGCGACTTCTTTGTTATCGAAGCGGATGAGTATGACTGCGCCTTCTTCGACAAACGCTCTAAATTTGTCCATTACTGCCCGCGTACGCTGATCCTCAACAACCTTGAGTTCGATCACGCCGATATCTTTGACGACCTGAAAGCGATCCAGAAACAGTTCCACCATCTGGTGCGTATCGTTCCGGGGCAGGGCCGTATTATCTGGCCGGAAAATGACATCAACCTGAAACAGACCATGGCGATGGGCTGCTGGAGCGAGCAGGAGCTGGTGGGTGAGCAGGGTCACTGGCAGGCGAAAAAGCTGACCACCGATGCTTCCGAATGGGAAGTTTTGCTGGATGGCGAAAAAGTGGGCGAAGTGAAATGGTCGCTGGTAGGCGAACATAATATGCACAATGGCCTGATGGCGATTGCAGCGGCTCGCCATGTTGGTGTAGCGCCGGCAGATGCCGCTAACGCGCTGGGTTCGTTTATTAATGCTCGTCGCCGTCTGGAGTTGCGTGGTGAAGCGAATGGTGTGACGGTATATGACGATTTTGCCCATCACCCGACGGCGATTCTGGCAACGCTTGCGGCGCTGCGTGGCAAAGTTGGTGGTACGGCGCGCATTATTGCTGTGCTGGAACCGCGCTCGAATACCATGAAAATGGGGATCTGCAAAGACGATCTGGCACCTTCATTAGGTCGTGCCGATGAAGTCTTCCTGCTGCAACCGGCGCATATTCCGTGGCAGGTGGCAGAAGTGGCAGAAGCCTGCGTTCAGCCTGCACACTGGAGTGGCGATGTGGATACGCTGGCAGATATGGTGGTGAAAACCGCTCAGCCTGGCGACCATATTCTGGTGATGAGCAACGGCGGTTTTGGTGGGATCCATCAGAAACTGCTGGATGGTCTGGCGAAGAAGGCGGAAGCTGCGCAGTAATTCGGCCTCAGCCTGATATAGTGTGCGTAGGCCGGATAAGGCATTCACGCCGCATCCGGCATTTGAGCATAGTGCCTGATGCGACGCTTGATGCGTCTTATCAGGCCTACAGGTGCACCGCATCCGGCAAACCATACTCACATCAACAACGAAAATTACCCTTCATTCTCCGCCAGTTCGCGCAGATACTGGAAAATCTGGCGTGCGGATTTCGGCGGCTTATTCCCTTCTTTCTCTTTCTTCGCGTTGCGGATCAGTGTACGCAGTTGCTGACGATCGGCATCGGGCCACAGATTCAATACTTCAGCGATGGCGTCATCACCTTGATCGATCAGACGATCGCGCAGGTTTTCCAGTTTATGGAACAGCACCACCTGCTGGTTGTGACGGTTTTTCAGCTTATCCAGCGCCTGACGAATAGGCTCTACGTCGCGCTGGCGCAGCATCTTACCGATGAGCTGCAACTGGCGGCGGCGACCTTCCATCTTAATACGCTGGGCGAGCTCAATAGCCGCGCGCAGATCCGCATCTAACGGGATCTTATCCAGCGCGTTTTTCCCCAGATCAACAATTTCCGCGCCAAGGCGTTTTAGCTCCTCGGCATCACGTTTAATTTCACTTTTACTGACCCAGATAATTTCATCGTCTTCGTCTTCGATGTCATCACCGGGAACGTCGTCGAGCCAGTCTTCGGGCTGCTTAGTCATCTCAGGCTCCTTAAAAAAAAGAGGCTAATGTTACCAGTTAAGATGCGCACTGAAAAACGGTTCTCTGTTAGACTTCAGAGAAACTCTCTACATTATGGCACTTGCAATGAAAGTAATCTCTCAAGTTGAAGCGCAGCGCAAGATTCTGGAAGAAGCAGTTTCCACTGCGCTGGAGTTGGCCTCAGGCAAATCGGACGGTGCGGAAGTTGCCGTCAGCAAGACCACCGGCATTAGCGTAAGCACGCGTTATGGTGAAGTGGAGAATGTTGAATTCAATAGCGATGGCGCGCTGGGGATCACTGTTTATCACCAGAACCGCAAAGGTAGCGCATCATCCACCGATTTAAGCCCGCAGGCCATTGCCCGTACTGTACAGGCGGCGCTGGATATTGCCCGTTATACCTCGCCAGATCCCTGTGCCGGCCTGGCAGACAAAGAACTGCTGGCCTTTGACGCACCAGATCTCGACTTGTTCCACCCTGCTGAAGTTTCCCCGGATGATGCCATTGAACTGGCGGCCCGCGCAGAACAGGCGGCATTGCAGGCGGACAAACGCATTACCAATACCGAAGGCGGCAGTTTTAACAGCCACTACGGTGTCAAAGTTTTTGGCAACAGCCACGGCATGTTGCAGGGTTACTGCTCTACGCGTCATTCACTCTCCAGCTGTGTAATTGCCGAAGAAAATGGCGATATGGAGCGTGATTACGCCTACACCATTGGTCGTGCGATGAGCGATCTGCAAACGCCAGAGTGGGTTGGGGCCGACTGTGCTCGCCGTACTTTATCGCGCCTGTCACCGCGTAAACTCTCCACCATGAAAGCGCCAGTCATTTTTGCCAATGAAGTGGCAACCGGGCTTTTTGGCCATCTGGTGGGGGCGATAGCGGGTGGCTCGGTTTACCGTAAATCTACCTTTCTGCTGGATTCGCTGGGTAAACAAATTCTGCCGGACTGGCTGACCATTGAAGAGCATCCGCATCTGCTGAAAGGGCTGGCGTCGACGCCATTCGACAGCGAAGGTGTGCGCACCGAGCGTCGCGATATTATTAAAGATGGCATCCTGACTCAGTGGCTGCTGACCAGCTACTCGGCGCGGAAACTGGGGCTGAAAAGCACCGGACATGCGGGCGGTATTCACAACTGGCGGATTGCCGGACAAGGGCTAAGCTTCGAACAAATGCTCAAAGAGATGGGCACCGGGCTGGTGGTGACGGAGCTGATGGGCCAGGGCGTGAGTGCCATTACCGGTGATTATTCCCGTGGTGCAGCGGGCTTCTGGGTAGAGAATGGCGAAATTCAGTATCCCGTTAGTGAAATCACCATCGCAGGTAATTTAAAAGATATGTGGCGCAATATTGTCACCGTCGGTAACGATATTGAAACACGCAGTAATATACAGTGTGGTTCTGTGCTGTTGCCGGAGATGAAAATCGCCGGGCAGTAAAAAACTGGCGCGACCTGCCGCGCTATAAACTAAAAAATTACACAAAATCATTCGCACTGCATCGAGACGGAAAGTGAATGAGGGCCGGGGAGCGTACTCGCAGTACGTGACCCGGGCGAATGAGCGTAGCCGTCGATGAGGCAGTGTGAAGGATGAAGTGTAAATAAAAAAGGAAGTGAGCAATGCGTAAAAGCCTGTTAGCTATTCTTGCAGTCTCCTCGTTGGTATTCAGTTCTGCGTCGTTTGCCGCTGATCTTGAAGACAATATGGAAACCCTCAACGACAATTTAAAAGTGATCGAAAAAGCGGATAACGCGGCGCAAGTCAAAGACGCGTTAACGAAGATGCGCGCCGCAGCGCTGGATGCGCAAAAAGCAACGCCGCCGAAGCTCGAAGATAAATCACCGGACAGCCCGGAAATGAAAGATTTCCGCCACGGTTTCGACATTCTGGTCGGTCAGATTGACGACGCGCTGAAGCTGGCAAATGAAGGTAAAGTAAAAGAAGCGCAGGCTGCTGCAGAGCAACTGAAAACGACCCGCAACGCCTATCACCAGAAGTATCGTTAATTCCTCATTTCCCTGTTGCCTGCACTCAGGTAACAGGGAACTTATCATCGCAAATGATGCACCACCTGATTGCTGCTGCCGCGCCAGATCAGGGAAGGGTCTTTTAAATCCTGCACAAATTTGCCGTCGACCAGTACGTTAATCAAATCAACAACCTGCATTTGCGCAGCGTTGAGTTCGTCGAGTTTATAGCCTGTCCACACCCAGATGTCTTTACCCGGACACTCGGCGCGGATGCGTTTTACCAGTTTCAGAATATCCGGCACGTTTTGCGGATGCAGCGGATCGCCGCCGGAGAGGGAAATACCCTGGCGTTTGATACGAGTGTCATTCAGATCGTTAATAATCTGGTCTTCCATTGCTTTAGTAAATGTCTGACCGGAATTTACCCGCCATGTGCTTTTGTTATAGCAACCGGGGCATTCATGAACACACCCGGAGACAAACAGGGTGCAGCGAGTGCCGGGGCCGTTGACGATGTCGACAGGATAGTACTGATGATAATTCATTGTTTCGCCTGGCTTATCAGTCCGCGTATAGGATGCATCCGGTAATCAACGCCTGATGCGACGCTGTCGCGTCTTATCAGACCTACAATCGTTGTTGCCATGTAGGCCGGATAAGGCGTTTACGCCGCATCCGGCATTTGCTTAACGTAGAGTGAAGATTAACCTATCTGCCCATTCCCCAAATGTTTAACGCGGCGCTTAACTTCTTCCTGCTTACCGGCGTTAAATGGACGTGCATCCGGGCTACCTAAATATCCGCACACGCGGCGAGTCACCGACACACGGGAGGCGTCATGGTTACCACATTTCGGGCAAGTGAAGCCTTTGCTGGTGCACTCGAACTCACCGGTAAAGCCACACTCGTAGCACTCATCAATCGGTGTATTGGTGCCGTAATACGGTACATGCTGATAGCTGTAATCCCAGACATCTTCCAGCGCCTTCAGGTTGTGCTGAATGTTTGGATACTCGCCGTAGCAAATGAAACCACCGTTCGCTAGCGGCGGGTAAGGCGCTTCAAAGTCGATCTTGTCGTACGGGTTCACCTTCTTCTCCACATCGAGGTGGAAACTGTTGGTGTAGTAACCTTTATCGGTCACGCCCGGCACCACGCCAAACTCAGCAGTATCGAGACGGCAGAAGCGGTCGCACAGGTTTTCACTCGGCGTGCTGTAGAGACTGAAACCATAACCCGTTTCTTCTTTCCACTGATCCACTGCCTGGCGCAGACGTTCAACAATGGCGATACCTTTCGCGCGAAGCTGCTCGTTGTCGTAAACATGCTCGCCGCCGAACAGCGCGTTAATGGTTTCGTGGATGCCGATGTAACCCAGCGAAATAGACGCACGACCGTTTTTGAAGATTTCAGAAACATCATCGTCAGCATTCAGACGTACGCCACAAGCACCTTCCATATAGAGGATCGGGGCCACGCGCGCTTTCACGCCTTCGAGACGAGCGATACGGGTCATCAGCGCCTTACGTGCCAGCACCAGACGTTCATCCAGCAGCTTCCAGAAGGTGGCTTCATCGCCTTTTGCTTCCAGAGCAATACGCGGCAGGTTCAGGCTGATCACGCCGAGGTTGTTACGACCATCGTGGATCTGCTCGCCGTTTTCATTTTCCCACACGCCGAGGAAGCTGCGGCAGCCCATCGGGGTTTTAAACGAACCGGTGACTTTCACTACCTGATCGTAGTTCAGGATATCCGGATACATGCGCTTGCTTGCGCACTCCAGCGCCAGCTGTTTGATGTCGTAGTTCGGATCGCCTTTTTTATGGTTCAGACCATCGCGAATCGCAAACACCAGTTTCGGGAACACCGCAGTTTTACGGTTTTTACCGAGGCCTGCGATACGGTTACGCAGGATCGATTCCTGAATCAGGCGCGATTCCCAGCTGGTGCCCAGACCAAAACCAAAGGTTACAAACGGCGTCTGACCGTTGGCGGTGTGCAGGGTGTTTACTTCGTACTCCAGCGACTGGAAGGCATCGTAGCACTCTTTGATGGTACGAGAGTTAGCGTAGCCTTCGGCGTCCGGGATGTTCCACTCTTCTGCGGTCTTGCGATGTTTGTTGTAGCTGGCGGTAACAAACGGCGCCAGCACTTCATCGATACGGTTAATGGTGGTGCCGCCATAAATATGGCTGGCGACCTGAGCAATAATCTGCGCAGTTACCGCGGTTGCCGTAGAGATCGACTTCGGCGGTTCAATCTCGGCGTTCCCCATTTTAAAGCCCTGGGTCAGCATGCCTTTCAGGTCGATCAACATGCAGTTGAACATCGGGAAGAACGGCGAGTAATCGAGATCGTGATAGTGAATATCGCCACGCTCATGTGCCTGCACCACGTCACGCGGCAGCAGGTGCTGGCGTGCATAGTGTTTAGCCACGATCCCGGCCAGCAGGTCGCGCTGGGTTGGAATCACCTTGCTGTCTTTGTTGGCGTTTTCGTTGAGTAACGAGGCGTTGGTCTGCTCGACCAGACCACGGATCTCCTGGTTCAGGCGACCGCGTTTTTCACGTTCAATGTCGCGATCGTGACGGTACTCGATGTAAGCACGAGCCAGTTGTTTGTATGGACCCGACATCAGCTGGTTTTCAACTGCGGTCTGGATCTCGTTGATATCCACCTGGTTGCGGCCCTGCATCTGCTCGCTGACAACCGCGGCAACAGTGGCGCAATAATCGGCATCATCGACTTCCGCTGCTTTAGCTGCACGCAGAATCGCTTCTTTGATGCGCTCTGATTTAAACGGCACTTTGCAGCCGTCTCGTTTCATCACATGCGGTGTCATGATCGCTCCATATTTTTAAGAACAGGTTATCCACAGAAATTGGGAAAGGCGTTTTCCGGTTTTTTCGTTTCGTTTTCCGGTGCTTTCCGCAATCGCCATCCGCTTATCCACAACGCCGCACCTTTTTCGTGGGGAGCTGTAGTAGCAATTATAGTCGATTAATACAACATATTGGGTTGGGACGCATTTTAAAGTCTATATATAGTGCTTTGCATCAAGGATGTTTTAACTTTTTTTGATGTAGCTCAAAGTAAAAAGCAGAGCGTACGGATGACGGGCGCTACAGCGTTATGTAAATTTTTTAATGAATTTGCTGGTTGAAAAATCAACAAAAACAACATGCTGACAGACAAAACCCCGGAATGACCGGCATTACCGGGGCTTAGGGGAGATTTACTTCTGTAACCACCAGACAGCCTCAAAAGGCCGTAAAGTCATGGCACAGGGTTGTGGTGAGGCTTCTTCGTAGTTATGCATCACAAGCTGCCAGTTGCCGCGCATTTGCCCTGGCTGCCAGGGTTGGATCTCACGGCTAAGGTTGGCAATGACCAGCAAGGTTTGCCCCTTCCATTCACGGCGATAGCACCACAATACAGGGCTGTTTGGCAGCAGATCCTGGTAATTGCCCCATGTCAGGATGGCTTCCTGCTTACGCAGTGCGATTAACTTTTGGTAGGTGTAAAACACCGAGGAATCATCGGCCAGCGCGGCTTCTACGTTGATTTGTTGATAGTTATCGCCCAGGCCAATCCACGGTTCGCCAGCCGTAAACCCGGCATTATCGCCGTTGCTCCATTGCATGGGTGTGCGACTGTTGTCACGGGATTTGCTGGCGAGGATTGCCAATAACTCGTCGGCATCACGCCCATCGTTGCGTAGCTCGGCAAACATATTGAGGCTCTCCACGTCGCGATAGTCAGTAATGCGCGTGAAATGCGGGTTGGTCATGCCAATCTCTTCGCCCTGGTAGATATACGGCGTTCCCTGCATGCCATGCAGCACCATCGCCAGCATTTTTGCCGCAGGCACGCGGTATTCACCTTCATCACCAAAGCGAGAAACAATGCGCGGCTGATCGTGGTTACACCAGAACAAGGCATTCCATGCTACGTTGTGCATTCCTTGTTGCCAGTGGCGGAACAATGTTTTCAACGCCACAAAGTCAGGTTTAGCCAGCGTCCATTTTTCACCACCGGGATAATCGACCTTCAGGTGATGAAAATTAAAGGTCATCGATAATTCACTGCCTGTCAGTGCCGCGTATCGCTGGCAATGCTCAAGGCTGGTGGAGGACATTTCACCTACGGTCATTAACCCGCGTGGCGTAAACACATCGCGGTTCATCTCGTGCAAAAACTCGTGTGCTCGTGGTCCGTCGGTGTAGAAGCGACGCCCGTCGCCATCCAGGTCTTCAGGGAAACGCGGGTCTTTGGAGATCAGATTCACCACATCCAGGCGCAACCCGTCAACCCCACGATCGGCCCAGAACTCACAGACTTTTTTCAGCTCTGCGCGTACCGCTGGATTCTCCCAGTTGAGATCCGCCTGTTCTGGTGCAAAGAGATGCAAATAGTACTGTTCGCTTTCCGCATGCCAGCGCCACGCACTACCGCCAAATTTTGAACGCCAGTTGTTCGGTGGTGTTTCTGGTTCGCCATCGCGCCAGATATAAAACTGGCGGTAAGGGCTTTCTTTGTTCAGCGCCTCGCGAAACCAGGCATGTTGGGTAGAGGTATGGTTAAACACCATATCGAGAATGATACGAATCCCGCGCGATTTTGCCTGCGTCACCAGTTCGTCAAAATCGTCCAGCGTGCCGTAGGTGGGATCAATCGCCGTATAGTTCGCTACGTCGTAACCGTTATCGACCTGGGGAGAGACATAAAAGGGGGTTAGCCAGATGGCATCAACGCCCAGTTTATGCAGATAGTCCAGGCGTTGTATAACGCCACGTAAATCGCCGGTGCCGCTACCCGTGGTGTCCTGAAAACTCTTTGGATAAATCTGGTAGATAACGCCGTTTTGCCACCAGTGGGGAAGATTAGTCATTACGTTATTCCTGCAAATGCGAGGGGGCGCAATTGCGCCCCGAAGAAAATTAAACAATATCCAGCGTGCCCAGGCGGTATTTCCGCTGATAGATAAACGAGGTGAGTACAATCGGGATGATGATGGCGATAGCCATTGCCAGCGCAAACACCTGCCAGTAGCTCGGTTGAATCGAGAGAATTCCCGGTAGGCCGCCTACGCCGATGCCATTCGCCATAACGCCGTTCAGGCCGCATAGCAATCCTGCCAGACCAGAACCAATCATCGCGCACAGCATCGGGAAGCGATATTTCAGGTTGATGCCGTACATTGCAGGCTCAGTGACCCCAAGCCAGGCGGAGATCGCCGCAGGCACGGAGATCTCGCGTTCATTGTGCTTGCGGCTGGAAATGATAATGCCTATCACGGCGGAGCCCTGAGCGATATTCGACAGCGCAATCAGCGGCCACACTGGCGTACCACCCATGCTTTGAATCATCTGCAAATCAATAGCAAGCGTGGTCTGGTGTACCCCGGTGATCACCAGCGGGGCGTACAGGAAGCCAAACAATGCCGCGCCAATTGGAGCAAAGCTGCCGGTCATCAGGTGACGTACCGCAAAGGCAACGCCATCGCCAATCATGCGACCAAACGGACCAATCAGCGCATGGGCGAGGAACACCGCGAGGATCAGCGAACAGACGGGTACCACCACCAGATAGAGGTAATCCGGCACGATGCGTTTAAGGCGAGTTTCAATAACGCCCAGCGCCAGTCCGGCTAACAGTGCCGGGATCACCTGCGCCTGATAGCCTACTTTGGCGATGCTGAACATGCCAAAGTCCCACACTTCCGGCAGCTGCTGCCCGAGCAGATAAGCGTTCATCAGCTGTGGAGAAACCAGTGTCACGCCAAGCACGATACCAAGGATCGGCGTGCCGCCCATTTTTTTCACCGCTGACCAGCAAATACCGACCGGCAGGTAGAAGAAGATCGCTTCACCGATCAACCACAGAAAATCGTAGATCGTTTGCAGGGAAGGGTACATTTGCGCCAGCGTTTGACCGTTGCTCATGGGCAAATCGCCGATCACATTGCGAAAACCGAGGATCAAACCACCGCTAATCAACGCGGGCAGCAACGGGAAGAAGATCTCCGCGAAATGAGAGATCAACTGCTCATGCCATTTCATATTCTGCCGGGCGGCTTTTTTTACCTGCTCTTTATCAACCTGCGCCTGTCCGGTTGACGCTATCAGTGCTTGATAGTAATCACCCACGTTGGTGCCAATCACCACCTGAAATTGCCCGGCATTGGTGAAACAGCCTTTCACCATGGGGAGTTGCTCAATTTCTTTCGGTCTGGCATTGGCCGGTTGGTTGAGGACAAAGCGCAGGCGAGTAATACAGTGGCTCACCGTCGCAATATTGCCGCGCCCGCCGACCAGTTCAATCAACCGATCGATATCCGTTTGGTTTATTTTGCTCATCATAAAGCCCCATGGCAGATGACATTTTTGGTTGGCTGCAGAATATATTGCGCGGAAAAATTTAAAAACGGGAACGTTCCCGAAATGCAGCGAAGATCACAATTTATCGTTCAGGAAACGATCAGGACAGGGTGGCGGGGATGATGATTTGTTGCGGTTCGCTGCGCCCGGTTACCTGTGCGATCAATTGGCAGGCCGCCTGGCGTCCAGCTTCGGCGTAACCGGGATCTACGGTGACGATCTCCGGATGGAGGAATTTCATTAACGGTGTATTACCGACGCTCGCCAGTTGCAAGGTGTCGATGCGTTGCTCTTGCAGGTATTTACTTGCGCCAAGTGCCAGCGTGTCGGTTGCGCACAGTAACGCAGTAGTTTCAGGCGTAATCACTTTTGCCACGTTCTCATAGCCTTGCTTCATAGCAAGCCCTGGCAGAGCGGCAACGGGATGCAGTTTATGCGCTTTGCAGAACGCCAGGTAGGCTTCGTGACGTCGCTTACCGGTTGTCACGTCACTATGCGGCACGCCGAGATAACTGATATTACGATGCCCCTGGTCATACAGCCGTTGCATCAGGATCTTGATTGCCCCTTCGTCGTCATAACAGACCGAAGCAAAGCCTTTTGCGTCACGCGCCAGCAGAACCAGCGATGACTGCCAGTGGGCTAACATTTCTTCTGTTATGCCAGTAAAACCGAACAGCACTACGCCGTCGATATTACGCCGTTTCAGCACCCCCAAATGTTCGGCAACTAATTGTGGGGAAAACTGACTTTCCATCATGATTGGGTCGTAACCTTGTTCATAGAACGCTGGCAGCATGGTTTGAACGGCGAGATTTTCTGACAACGAATCCAGACGGGTAACAATGATGGCGACCACTTTATCGCTTTGCCCACGCATAGCGCGCGCAGAGCGGGAAGGGGAAAATCCATGCTGATTCATCACTGCTTCAACACGCTCGCGGGTGCGCTGGCTCACGCCGCTTTCGTTATTCAGCACCCGGGAAACTGTAGATTTCCCCACGCCGCTTAAGCGTGCGATGTCTTTGATGGTCAGCCGATTTTGCATCCTGTTGTCCTGTAACGTGTTGTTTAATTATTTGAGCCTAACTTTACCCGTGCATTCAGCAATGGGTAAAGTCTGGTTTATCGTTGGTTTAGTTGCCAGCAGGTATTATATCGCCATAGATGCTACGAATATTATTGGATTCTCCTTATTATTTGCGGCGCTTTTTTCACTTACCGGAGGTTATATGGAACCTGATCCCACGCCTCTCCCTCGACGGAGATTAAAACTTTTCCGGTAAGCCCGTCTTTTCACGGCGTTACCGGATGCGTAAGGCCGTGACGTTTTAACGTCCCTGCTCAGCTTTATTACCTTCAGGTAAGGCTTCGCCACGCCTGAAGACATTTCTGTACTGTTTCAGACAGTGCGGAGGGACTCCTTATGTTTAAAGAAATTTTTACCCGGCTCATTCGCCATTTACCTTCCCGTCTGGTTCATCGCGATCCATTGCCTGGCGCGCAGCAGACAGTGAATACGGCGGTCCCGCCGTCCTTAAGTGCGCATTGCCTGAAAATGGCGGTGATGCCCGAAGAAGAATTATGGAAAACGTTCGACACCCATCCGGAAGGGTTAAATCAGGCGGAAGTGGAATCTGCCCGCGAACAACATGGTGAAAATAAATTACCCGCACAACAACCGTCGCCGTGGTGGGTACATTTATGGGTCTGCTATCGCAACCCCTTTAATATTTTACTCACCATTCTCGGCGCTATTTCTTACGCCACGGAAGATTTATTTGCCGCGGGCGTTATCGCGCTAATGGTCGCTATTTCAACGTTGCTGAACTTTATTCAGGAAGCACGTTCCACTAAAGCGGCAGATGCCCTGAAAGCGATGGTCAGCAATACCGCGACGGTGCTGCGCGTAATTAACGACAAAGGCGAAAATGGCTGGCTGGAGATCCCGATCGACCAGCTGGTGCCCGGCGATATTATAAAACTGGCGGCGGGAGATATGATCCCGGCAGATTTACGTATCTTGCAGGCGCGGGATCTGTTCGTCGCTCAGGCGTCGTTAACCGGTGAGTCTCTGCCCGTGGAAAAGGCCGCTACCACTCGCCAGCCGGAGCACAGCAATCCGCTGGAGTGCGACACCCTGTGTTTTATGGGCACCACCGTGGTGAGCGGCACGGCACAAGCAATGGTGATTGCTACAGGTGCCAATACCTGGTTTGGTCAACTGGCGGGGCGTGTTAGTGAGCAGGAAAGCGAGCCGAATGCCTTTCAGCAGGGGATCAGCCGCGTCAGTATGCTGCTGATTCGCTTTATGCTGGTGATGGCTCCAGTGGTGTTGCTTATCAACGGTTACACCAAAGGCGACTGGTGGGAAGCGGCACTGTTTGCGCTTTCGGTCGCGGTAGGCTTAACGCCGGAAATGTTGCCGATGATTGTTACCTCGACGCTGGCGCGCGGCGCAGTAAAGCTGTCGAAACAGAAAGTGATCGTCAAACATCTGGATGCTATTCAGAACTTTGGCGCAATGGATATTCTGTGCACTGATAAAACCGGCACCCTGACACAGGACAAAATTGTGCTGGAGAATCATACCGATATCTCCGGTAAAACCAGCGAACGCGTGCTGCATAGCGCGTGGTTGAACAGTCATTATCAGACCGGACTTAAAAACCTGCTCGATACAGCGGTGCTCGAAGGTACGGATGAAGAGTCAGCGCGCTCGCTGGCCAGCCGTTGGCAAAAAATTGATGAGATTCCGTTTGATTTCGAGCGTCGCCGGATGTCGGTGGTAGTGGCAGAAAATACCGAGCACCATCAGCTGGTTTGCAAAGGTGCATTGCAGGAAATCCTCAATGTGTGTTCGCAGGTGCGTCACAATGGCGAGATTGTGCCGCTCGATGACATCATGCTGCGTAAGATTAAGCGGGTTACTGATACGCTGAATCGTCAGGGGCTGCGCGTGGTTGCGGTGGCGACGAAATACCTGCCAGCGCGTGAAGGAGATTACCAGCGGGCGGATGAATCCGACCTGATCCTCGAAGGATATATTGCTTTCCTTGATCCGCCAAAAGAGACAACCGCTCCGGCACTGAAGGCATTAAAAGCGAGTGGCATTACCGTAAAAATCCTTACTGGCGACAGTGAGTTAGTTGCAGCGAAAGTGTGCCATGAAGTGGGGCTGGACGCGGGAGAGGTGGTCATTGGTAGTGATATTGAAACGCTATCTGACGACGAACTGGCAAATCTTGCACAGCGCACCACGCTGTTTGCCCGCCTGACGCCGATGCATAAAGAACGCATTGTGACCTTACTGAAGCGCGAAGGGCATGTGGTTGGCTTTATGGGCGATGGTATTAATGATGCGCCCGCCTTACGCGCTGCGGATATCGGCATTTCTGTGGACGGCGCGGTAGATATCGCCCGTGAAGCGGCTGATATCATCCTGCTGGAAAAAAGCCTGATGGTGCTGGAAGAGGGGGTTATTGAGGGACGTCGCACTTTCGCCAACATGCTGAAATACATCAAAATGACGGCGAGCTCTAACTTCGGTAATGTGTTCAGTGTGCTGGTGGCGAGTGCTTTCTTGCCCTTCCTGCCGATGTTGCCGTTACACTTGCTTATTCAGAACCTGCTGTATGATGTGTCACAGGTGGCGATCCCGTTTGATAACGTCGACGACGAGCAAATTCAAAAGCCGCAGCGTTGGAATCCGGCGGATCTGGGGCGCTTTATGATCTTCTTCGGACCGATCAGCTCGATCTTCGATATTCTGACGTTTTGCCTGATGTGGTGGGTATTCCATGCCAACACGCCGGAAACGCAAACGCTGTTCCAGTCGGGATGGTTTGTGGTGGGCTTACTGTCGCAAACGCTGATTGTGCATATGATCCGCACCCGCCGTGTGCCGTTTATTCAGAGCTGTGCATCGTGGCCGTTAATGATCATGACCGTGATCGTGATGATTGTCGGGATCGCATTGCCGTTTTCACCGCTGGCCAGTTATCTGCAATTACAGGCGCTGCCGTTAAGCTATTTCCCGTGGCTGGTCGCGATTCTGGCAGGGTATATGACATTAACCCAGTTGGTGAAAGGGTTCTATAGCCGTCGTTACGGCTGGCAATAAAGAATAAACTGGGCACGATAGCCCCGATTCAGATTGCAGACAAAGTAAGCTTTGTTCATGCCGGATGCGGCGTAAATGCCTTATCCGGCCAACAAATTCAATAAATTGCAGGAATCACGTAGGCCTGATAAGCGTAGCGCATCAGGCGATTTTGCGTTTGTCATCAGACTTAATCCGGGCATGATAGCCCGGATTTCCATCAAGATTAGCGACGAACAGCGATCGCTTCGATCTCAATCTTCACGTCTTTCGGCAGACGGGCGACTTCAACGCAAGAACGTGCCGGGAAGGTGGCGTTGTGTTCGGTGAAGAAGGCTTCGTAGGTAGCATTAACGGTAGCGAAGTCGTTCAGATCTTTCACAAACACGGTGGTTTTAACGATATCGCCCACTTTCAGGCCAGCGGCTTCGACAATCGCTTTTACGTTATCCAGCGACTGACGTGCCTGTGCAGCGACGTCTGCCGGTACTTCACCCGTTTTCGGATTTACCGGGATCTGACCGGAGGTGATGATCATATTGCCCAGATCAACGCCCTGTACGTAAGGACCGATAGCTGCCGGTGCATTTTCCGTCGCGATAGTTTTGCTCATGATTTCTCCTTTATTACAGCGGTAAAAAGTCTGGCTCATTATAGGGAGCCAGACTTTTATTACCAACCGCAATTAATTGGCCAGCACCACATTATGGGAAAACTCTTTTTCACAGTATTTGCATTTGAGCGCGATGTCATTGGCGCGTTTTCGCACGGCAAAGCTGGAAGAAACCGGTTCGGCATGGCTGATACAGTTGCTGTTCGGGCAGACCAGCACGTTGTCGATGCGCTCCGGCAGACTGGGGCGCGATTTACCCACCACTTCATAGTTGTCGATACGGTTAACCGTGGCTTGCGGTGCATACAATGCCAGTTGATCTACCTGATCTTCACTCAAAAAGGTATTTTCGATTTTGATCAGATCTTTGCGGCCCATCTCGCCAGAAGGCAGGTTCAGACCAATGGTGATCCGCTGATCCGTTTCGGTCAGCTTGAACAGACTCAACAGCTTAAAACCGATCTGGGCGGGGATATGGTCAATTACCGTGCCGCGTTTAATAGCTTCAACCTGCAATTTATTATCGTGTGTCATCTCTATTTCCCCTTACAGTACCAGATCGCGATTCAGAACCAGTGCCAGTAACGCCTGGCGAGCGAAAATCCCGTTGCCTGCCTGCTGGAAGTACCAGGCGTGTGGCGTTTTATCAACATCCGTCGCAATCTCATCAACACGCGGCAGCGGATGCAGCACTTTCATATTGGCTTTGGCGTTGTGGAGATCGCTGGCGCGAAGAACAAACTGCGCTTTCACGTTGGCGTACTCGGACGGGTCCAGACGCTCTTTTTGCACGCGGGTCATATACAGGATGTCTACTTCCGCCATCACTTCTTCAATAGAGCTGTGCAGACTCCAGGCGATCCCTTTTTCATCGAGCATATCAAGGATGTATTGCGGCATTGCCAGCGCGTCCGGCGCGATGAAGTAAAAACGGTTGCCGTCGAACTTCGCTAACGCCTGAGTCAGGGAGTGAACGGTGCGGCCATATTTCAGGTCACCAACCATTGCGACGTGGAGATTGTCCAGACGCCCCTGGGTTTCCTGAATGGTGAATAAGTCCAGCAAGGTTTGCGTCGGATGTTGGTTGGAGCCATCACCGGCATTCAGTACCGGTACATTGCCAGAAAATTCGGTGGCCAGGCGCGCCGCACCTTCCTGCGGATGACGCATCACTATCGCATCAACGTAAGTGCTGATAACCGAAATGGTATCGGCCAGCGTTTCGCCCTTTTTACCCAGTGATGTATTGGCGCTGTCGGAGAAGCCCACCACGCTGGCACCCAGGCGGTGCATGGAAGTTTCGAAAGAGAGGCGGGTACGGGTAGAGGCTTCGAAGAAACAGCTGGCAATGACTTTGTGCTTCAACAGCTCTGGTTGCGGGTTTGCTTTCAGTTTCGCCGCTGTCGCCAGCACCAGATTAAGGTCATCGCGACTAAGGTCGTTTATGGAAATGATATGTTTCTGATATAGCGGATTAGCCATCTTTTATCTCCTGACGCCTGGGCAAAAAAAAGCCCCTCGATTGAGGGGCTGGGAATGGGTGATCAACGGGAAGAAAAACGGCAGGCCAGCGTCTTTTTTCAGACGCGGTAAGACAAAATGTCGAACACACTGAACCATACATCCTCCCGGCAAATTGTCCGGCATTATACTCATCGTCAGAAGCGGCGCAAGCATTTGATGCAATATTTTGTCAGCGCAAACGGTTTATTTGAATTAAAAGTCAAGGTATATGCATTTTTATTTGATGTGATTCTGCAGGGGAACTGTCCTTCGGTATCAATAATTGCAGACATTCCCTGCTTTTTCCTTTTTCACTTTCACGCAATCAGATATGCATTTTATTCCATTCATCCGACTTATAGGGCGGAGTGTGAAAGCGAACGGCTAACACTATTGCTTACTGCTCAGGGATGCGCGCTATCACTTTAATTTCAAAATCAAAGCCTGCCAGCCATGTAACACCCACCGCCGTCCAGTTTGGATAAGGTGGGGCGCTAAATATTTCATTTTTCACCGTCATGATGTCTTCAAATTGGTTTTCTGGATCGGTATGGAAGCTCGTAACATCAATGATATCGTCAAAAGTGCATCCCGCAGCTGCCAGGGTCGCATGCAAATTATCAAATGCCAGTCTGACTTGTTGCTGAAAATCGGGTTCTGGTGTTCCGTCCTCTCGACTTCCTACTTGCCCGGAAACAAACAGCAAATCGCCGGAACGAATAGCCGCAGAATAACGATGCTCAGCATATAGTGAATGTCGGCCAGCAGGGAAAACAGCGGTTCTTTCTACCATTTGGTTATCCTCAAGATTTACGACATGAACAGAAGATTTCTCTTTACCGGGAGCCGCTTTTAGCGGACGACGTGAGTAAACAAAACCCAGACATCATGGATAATGGCTGGGCCTAATTTGGGGTCGGCGCCGCCGGGCCAAACGCGCCATCAATGGTATGCATCGCGCCGGTAACAAAACTGGCTTCTGGCCCTGCTAACCATGCGACCATACCAGCGACCTCTTCCGGTTGCCCATGTCTTTTGATAGCCATCAAACTATGCAACATATCGCGCATTGGCCCGTTGGCGGGATTAGCGTCGGTATCAATTGGCCCTGGCTGGACGACGTTAATGGTGATCCCACGCGGTCCAAAATCACGGGCCAGCCCGCGCGCCATGCCTTGCAGGGCAGATTTGCTGGCGGCATAAGCAGCCATGCCTGCAACAGGCATACGATCGCCATTCACGGAGCCGATGATTAAGATGCGCCCGCCTTCGGGCATCTGCCGGGCGGCTTCAACAGAGGCATGATAAGGAGCATGAATATTGATTTTGAAAAGGCGATCAATATCGTCGGCATTTAATTCCAGGGCATCGCCAAAGACGCCAATACCTGCATTTACCACCAGGATATCCAATGCGCCGCTCTTACGAACGACATCAATGACAGCGTCTCTGTCAGCACTATCTGTAAATACTGCTGTCGCTCCAGTCTCTTGTGCCAGATGTTCAGCGGCATCTTTCGACCCCGCATAGGTGAATCGTACATTGGCCCCATCAGTGACGAAACGACGTACGATAGCGGCACCGATTCCACGACTGCCACCGAGGATGAGAACTGTCTTACCTGTAAAAGCGCCCATAAGGACTCCTTGATTTATTATGTAACATGCATTACAAAACTGTTTTAACTTTCTGTCAACAAGTTTTGTAATGGTCACTAAAAAACAATCTCGCGTTCCAGGTCGTCCCAGACGTTTCGCTCCTGAGCAGGCAGTCTCTGCGGCAAAAGTGCTTTTTCACCAAAAAGGTTTCGATGCTGTCAGTGTTGCTGAAGTTACTGATTATCTTGGTATTAACCCCCCGAGCCTCTACGCAGCTTTTGGCAGTAAAGCTGGGTTATTTAGCCGTGTACTCAATGAATATGTCGGTACGGAAGCTATTCCGCTTGCCGATATTCTTCGTGATGATCGTCCGGTAGGCGAGTGCCTGGTTGAGGTATTAAAAGAAGCGGCGCGCAGATATAGCCAAAACGGCGGCTGCGCTGGCTGTATGGTTCTTGAAGGGATTCATAGTCATGATCCACAAGCGCGTGATATTGCCGTTCAATATTATCACGCCGCAGAAACGACCATTTATGACTATATCGCCAGGCGGCATCCACAAAGCGCACAATGTGTGACTGATTTTATGAGTACCGTGATGTCAGGGCTTTCTGCGAAGGCACGGGAGGGGCACTCCATCGAACAACTCTGTGCAACAGCTGCACTGGCGGGGGAAGCGATAAAAACTATTCTCAAGGAGTGATGCTGGCCTTGACCCGAAAGGCGGGAACGCGCCTGCCGATAAGTTGTGATAAGACAATAATTCACGCGTTAAGGCTGGCGGAATTGATCATCTTTTCGTATAACGATAGAAATAAAACATTGTTTTAATTAAGGAGTGGAAAAGATGATCATCGGAAATATTCATAATCTTCAGCCGTGGCTACCCCAGGAGTTACGCCAGGCGATTGAGCATATCAAAGCACACGTTACGGCAGAAACGCCAAAGGGCAAGCACGATATCGAAGGCAATCGTCTGTTTTATCTTATCTCGGAAGATATGACCGAGCCGTACGAAGCTCGCCGTGCGGAGTACCATGCCCGCTATCTCGACATTCAGATTGTGTTAAAAGGTCAGGAAGGCATGACCTTCAGCACGCAACCTGCAGGTACGCCGGAGACCGACTGGTTAGCAGATAAAGACATCGCATTTTTGCCGGAAGGCGTTGATGAGAAAACAGTTATCCTAAATGAAGGTGATTTTGTTGTGTTTTATCCGGGGGAAGTGCATAAACCGCTGTGCGCAGTGGGCGCACCAGCCCAGGTTCGCAAAGCAGTAGTGAAGATGCTGATGGCGTGATGACTTTTCGCCGTAAATAACTCCAGGTTTACGGCGAGCTTATGAAAAGAGCGTTTTTTGATATTTTTTTGTGAGTAGAATTTGTAATGCTTAGACGTTCTTATTAACTCAAGGAGTCCGTCATGAGCAAAATATCAGATTTGAATTATTCTCAACACATTACATTAGCCGACAATTTTAAACAAAAAAGTGAAGTTTTAAATACCTGGCGTGTTGGAATGAATGATTTTGCCCGTATTGCCGGGGGGCAGGATAGCAGAAGGAATATTCTTTCTCCCAGAGCATTTTTGGAGTTTTTGGCAAAAATATTTACCCTGGGTTATGTGGATTTTAGCAAACGCTCCAACGAAGCGGGTAGAAATATGATGGCTCATATTGAGTCCTCATCTTATATCAAAAATAATGATGGCAGTGAAATAATGAATTTTGTTATGAATAATCCTGAAGGTGAGCGTGCGGATTCATCTAAGGTGATTATAGAAATTTCACTTTCTACTACCACTACTATGGGGACTCGTCAAGGACATGCAGCCATTATATTTCCACAATCTGATTTTTTGAGTTTTCGTTATGAAGGTAAGTCTTTTGAAAGAAAAGATGATAGTTCATTACACCTGATTACTAACAAGGTTCTGGCGTGTTACCAACGCGAAGCTAACAAGGAAATAGCTCGTCTATTAAATATTCCGCAGGAGTTAAATAATCCTCATGACTTAAATTACTCGCAGATGAGTTGTAAAAACTCAGTTGATTCTACGATTACGGATTTATTAGAAAAACCATTGAACAATGCATTATTAGCAATAAGGAAAGAACATCTGCTATTAATGCCTTATATGTGTAATGAATCGATTTCATACTTACTTGGTGAAAAATGGACACTGAAAGAAATAGATGCCCTTAACGCCTTAAATAATTATCTTATTAATAATAAGAAAGCTACTGACAATGAAATTAATGACATCAAAGTTAACCTGTCATCGGTTCGATTCTGGAGACTTTTTTAAAATCCCCATATATTAATGATGTAAGAATGCTGGATTGGTGTTTTAATAAAAGCATGCAATATTTTGGTGATTCTGAAAAGATAAAGTATGCATGCTCTGTGATAAATCATATTGATTTTAGTCGCGATCAATCTAAAGATTTTAGCTGCGATCAATCTAAAATTAAAATAGCTGAGACCTTATTTTTTAATCTCGATAAAGAACCCTATGAAAATAGCCGTAAATTACAGGAATTGATTTGGGATAAGTTGGTTGCGTATGTCAATGATTTTAACTTAAGCAATCAAGAAAAATCACGCTTAATACTAAGGTTATTTGATGATGTTAAGTTGCTATTTAATGAAGTGCCTGTCAGCATTTTAGTAAATGATATTTTTTTGAAGGATTTTTTCATGAGGCAACCTGATTTTGCGAAGTGGTACTTCTATCAATTACTTAAGAAGTATGAGGGCGAACAGCTGTATCTTAATGAGTTAGGATATGTTTATGGTAATGAAGAAAA
>OGLS01000754.1_pt1 | contig 26415 bp, 24 predicted proteins | sample 1572881 | NCBI WGS metagenome assembly OGLS01 (sample SAMEA2582013, study PRJEB24529) | metagenome | biome: Human gut stool | place: China | collected 2011
CCTTGACCCTGCAAGGGGAAATTTTCCCCTTGACCCCTTTCGCGCGATTGAGTTGAGCTCTCTTTCTTACTTCTTCCGCGTGTTAGTCCCCTTTTCCCCCTCCCTTCCCTAATTCCTAATTGCTTTTTTACCTTATTAGTGCTAAAATAAAACCCGGTTTCACTTTCCACCCCGAAAAGGAGTTATCACCATGAATGTATGCATCGACGTTCAGGACGTTTCCTTCACCTATGAGGAGGCTCCTGAACCCGCTCTCCACCATGTCTCCCTGCAAGTCCACGAGGGCGAATTTCTCGCTGTCCTCGGCCATAACGGCTCCGGCAAATCCACCCTCGCAAAGCTCCTCAATGCCCTCTATCTGCCCACAGAAGGGCATATCACCGTCTGCGGCATGGATACCCAAAGCGACGAGGAGCTCTGGGAAATCCGCCAGAAGGCAGGGATGATTTTCCAGAACCCTGATAACCAGCTTGTCGCGACCGTCGTCCGGGAGGATGTCGCGTTTGGACTGGAGAACCTTGGTATCCCCCGCGAAGAGATGATTCCGCGCATCGACGCGGCGCTTCACGCGGTTGGCATGAGCCAGTTTGCCGAAGCCGCGCCGCATATGCTCTCCGGCGGACAGAAGCAGCGCATCGCCATCGCGGGCATTCTGGCCATGCAGCCGTCCGTCATTATCGCGGATGAATCCACCGCCATGCTCGACCCGTCCGGGCGGCGGGAGGTGCTGTCCACCATCCGCCGTCTCAACCGCGAAAAGGGCATCACCGTCGTGTGGATTACCCACTTCATGGAAGAAGCGGCGCAGGCAGACCGCATCATCGTGATGAATCAGGGCGAGGTGGCGCTGTCCGGCACGCCGCGCGAGGTGTTCCCGCAGGTGGATACCCTGCGCGAATTGCACCTTGACGTGCCGCACATGACCGCATTGGCGGATTCGCTCCGCCGGGACGGGATGCCCCTGCCGGGGAACATCCTGACCGTTGACGAAATGACCAAGGAGGTGCTGACGCTGCTATGTCCCTCGAAGTAAAGCACTTGACCCACACATACAGCGCCGGCAGCGCTTTTCAGGCAACCGCCGTGCATGACGTGTCGCTGACGATTGAGGACGGCGAATTTGTGTGCATCGTCGGGCACACGGGCAGCGGCAAATCGACGCTGGTGCAGCATTTGAACGGACTGCTCAAGCCCACCAGCGGACAGGTGCTCGTCGACGGCGAGGACATGAACGGCGAGAACGTCGACCGCCGCCGCATCCGGCAGAAAGTCGGGCTGGTGTTCCAGTACCCGGAATATCAGCTGTTTGAAGAGACGATTGCCAAGGACATTGCGTTCGGTCCGAAGAACCAAGGGCTCTCCGAGGAAGAAATCGACCAGCGCGTGCGCCGCGCCATGGCGCATGTGCATTTGGACTACGACAAGTACGCCGAACGCAGCCCGTTCGACCTTTCCGGCGGACAGATGCGCCGCGTGGCGATTGCGGGCGTGCTGGCGATGGAGCCGAAGGTGCTGATTCTGGACGAACCCGCTGCCGGGCTTGACCCGCGCGGCCGCGAGCGCATTCTGGGGATGCTGCAGGAATTGCACCGCGAGGGCGGCGTGACCATCGTCATGGTCAGCCACAGCATGGACGACTGCGCCCGGCTGGCGACGCGCATGATTGTAATGAGCAAAGGCGAACTGGTGCTGACTGACACGCCGCGCAATGTCTTCCGCCAAGCTGACCTGATGCGCTCCATCGGGCTGGGTGTGCCGGAAGCGGCGGAATTGTGCGGTCGCCTGCGCGCCGCTGGGCTTCAACTGCCCGACGACCTGTTCACACAGGAGGAGCTGCACGACCATCTGCTTCGTTTGTGGAAAGAAAAGCAGGAAAAGGAGGCGGCGAAATGAATCTGAACATCACCATGGGGCAGTATTACCCCGTTGACAGCTTCGTCCACCGCCTTGACCCGCGCACAAAAATCCTTCTAACCATCCTGATGATTGTCGCGGTGTTCATGGTGCATTCGCTCATCGGGTACGCGCTGGTGCTGGCGTTCCTCTACTGGGCGGCGAAGTGCTCGAATGTCCCCTTCAAGATGCTGATGAAGGGCATCAAGCCCCTGCGCATCATCCTGATTCTGACGTTCGTGCTGAACCTGTTCTTCTCCAATGGCACGACCCCGCTCATCGACTGGTGGATTATCCACATCACCCGCGAAGGGCTGACGCAAGCGGTGCATTACTCCCTGCGCCTTGTGTTCCTCGTCCTCGGCACGTCGCTGATGACGCTGACGACCTCCCCCATCGCGCTCTCCGACGGCATTGAGCTGCTTTTATCGCCGCTCAAGCGCTTTCACTTTCCCGCGCACGAGCTGGCGATGATGATGTCCATTGCGCTCCGCTTCATCCCCACGCTGATGGAGGAAGCGGACAAAATTATGAAGGCGCAGATGGCGCGCGGTGCGGATTTTGAGACGGGCAACCTCTTCGCCCGCGCGAAGGCGATGATTCCCCTGCTGGTGCCGCTGTTCGTCAGCGCGTTCCGCCGCGCGGGTGAATTGGCAATGGCGATGGAAGCCCGCTGCTACCACGGCGGCGAGAACCGCACACGCCTGCGCAAGCTGGAAATCACGAAAAACGACTACCTTGCCTATGGCGCGGTGCTTGCGCTGATACTCCTGATTGTGCTGGAAGGTGTCGTCGTGTCGCACATCGGGGGGATTTTCTGATGGCGCGGCGGATTCTGCTGACGATTGAGTACGACGGCACGGCGTATTCCGGCTGGCAGCGGCAGTATAACGGCTTGGCGGTGCAGCAGCTGATTGAGGAAGCGCTCACCCGCGCAACGGGCGAAACAATCACCATCACAGGCGCAAGCCGGACGGACGCGGGCGTACACGCCTTGGGGCAGTGCGCGCATTTCGACACGTCCTCCCGCATTCCGCCGGAAAAGTACCCGTTCGTGCTGAACACCATGCTCCCGCGCGACATTCGCGTGCAGGCGGGGCGCGAAGTGCCGGACGGCTTCCATGCGCGCTTCATGACCTGCGGCAAGCGCTACACCTACCGCATCCTGAACAGCCGCCACGGCAGTGCCATCCGCCGGAATACGTTCGCGCACATTCCCGTTCCGCTGGATGTGGACGCGATGCGTCAGGCTTTGCCGACACTGCTTGGTACGCACGATTTCGCCGCGTATCAGGCGTCCGGCGGCACGGCGAAAACGACCATCCGAACCATCCGCATGGCGGAGATGACCGTGCAGGGCGACGAAATCATCCTCCTTGTCGAGGGGGATGCCTTCCTATATAATATGGTGCGCATCATTGCCGGGACGCTCATCGAAATCGGCTTGCATCGGCGCAGTGCGGATGCCTTCACCGAGGCGTTCCGGACGCTTGACCGCCTGTCACTGGGCGTGACCGCGCCGCCGCACGGCTTGGAGCTGACGAAAGTCTACTACCCGGAGGAAGCGTTTCGGATGCCCGAAGCGGTTCGCTGGCACGAGGAATAACCATTTTTACCCCACAGGAGCTGTTGACCCATGGTAAAATCATTCATGACGAACATGCCCGACCAGTGCGGCGCGTTTCTGGCGGCAAGCCGGATCATCGAGCGCCATCAAGGGAACATCGTGCGTGTGAGCTACAACAAAGCAGTGGATGCGCACGCGCTGTTTCTGGATGTTGAGGCGGACGACGCGGTGCTCAGTGCCATCGAGGGCGAACTGAATCAGGCGGGATTCCTCAAATCCGTGCCGCACGCGAAGATTATTCTGGCGCAGTTCGACGTGCCGGATCATCCGGGCGCGGTCGTGCCGATTCTGGAAGTGCTGAACCGCCATCACGTCAACATCTCCTATATTTCCAGCCAGTCGAATGACAGCGGTCATGCGTCGCTGAAAATGGGGCTGTACATCGAAGAGCCGGGCGTGATGGATACGCTGCTGCAGGAGTTGTCGGCGCTGTGCCCGGTGCAGATTCTCTCGTACGATTCCGGCGAAAAGAAGCTGGATACGACCGTGTTCTACCTGCGCTTCGCGTCGGAAATCCGCCGGCTTCTGCGCCTGACGCAGGAGCAGACGAACGAGTTCACCTACTACGCGAACCTCATCATGCAGGAGCTGGACGAGCGGAACGAGCCGCCGAGCAAGACGTTTGAGTACATCAACCGCTTTGCGCGCTTCGTGGCGGAGCACAACGGCGCGGCGTATGAGTGCCGTGTGACGCATGTGCCGCTGACGGAGCAAGTTCGGGCGGTTGTGCTGGAGCCACCGTTCGGGAGCAACATCACCGTACTGGAGGACGTGAAAACGCGGGCGCTGCTGGTGATTGACAGCGGCTTCCGGTGCTGTGCGCGCTACACCTTGCGGCAGCTGCGGACGATTTTTCCTGATTTTGACGAGCGGAAGCGCGAAATGCTGCTGACGCACTCAGATTCCGACCACACGGGGCTGGCGGAGAGTATGCCGGTCATCTGGTGCAGCCAGCGGACAGCGGACTGCTTCGCGAACGAATCGCTGGGGCTGCCATCCCCGCGGGAAGCCAGCGCGACGGGGCTGCCCTACTATCGGCTGAACAAGCTGATTACGGAATACGCCGTGCCGCCGCTGAACCGCCTGCGCATCCTGAACACGTCCCACGGCGATGACGAGCAGCCCATCAGCCCGATTGGCGCGTTCCTCTTCGGCGACATGCGCTTTAACGTCCTACAAGGGAACGGCGGGCATGTGCCGGGCGAAACGATGCTGATTGACCCCGTGCACCGCGTGGCATTCACGGGCGACGACTACATCAACCCCCACAACATGACCCCGCCGCAGAAAGAGTTCGACCGCCTTGCCCCCTACCTCGCCCGCAGCGTGAATGTCGACTCTCCGCGCTACCACGCGATTCTCCGCGCCGTCCTCGCCATGCTGGACGGCAAAGGCTACCTGATTTTCCCCGGTCACGGCGGCGTTGTGCAGCGGACGGAAGCGATGTAAAGGGAGAGACGAGGGGCGCTGCCCCTAACCCCCACCAGAGGCTTTGCCTCTGGACTCCACAAGGGACTTCGTCCCTTGACCCTTTCGCGCGATTCAGTTGGTTACCTCTTCATGCTTTGCCCGCGTGTTGAGCCGGGGGACGGCATGCCTAATTTCGCATTAACGAAGGGAGTTTCCCATGCTTCGTCTCGATTCGCTCTCCCTCCCCCTCGATTTCACCCCTGAAACGCTGAATGCGCTGATTCTCCGCAAGCTGAAATGTGCGCCGGAGCAGCTCAAAAGCGTCGTGCCGCTCAAAAAGGCGGTCGATGCGCGCGACAAGGCGGATGTGCACTTCGTCCTGAGCGTCGCGGTGACGCTGAAGGATGAAGCGAAGGTACTCGCGCGGCTCAAGCCGGGGGTTGCGGCGCCGTTCACCTTCCCCAAAGCGCCGACGCTGCCGAAAGCGCGGTTCGAGCATCCGCCCGTTGTCGTCGGGGCTGGCCCGGCGGGGCTGTTTGCTGCGCTGACATTGGCACGCGCGGGTGCGCAGCCGATTCTCATCGAGCGCGGCAAGCCCGTCGAGGAGCGCACGAAATCCGTGCAGATGATGCAGGAGCAGGGCATCCTCGACCCGGAAAGCAACGTGCAGTTCGGCGAGGGCGGCGCGGGCGCGTTTTCCGACGGCAAGCTGACCACCGGCACGAAATCACCGTTGATTCGCACGGTGCTGCAAACCTTCGTCGATCACGGCGCGCCGGAGGACATCCTGTACATCGCAAAACCGCACGTCGGCACGGATTTGCTCAAGGGCGTTGTACGCTCGATGCGGCAGGAAATCATCCGGCTGGGCGGTCAAGTGCGGTTTGACACGCGCCTGACCGGGCTGATGATGCGCGGCGAAAGCATGGAGGGCATCACGGTGCTCTGCGGCGGCGAAACACAGGAAATCCGCACCGACACGGTGATTCTCGCCATCGGTCACAGCGCACGCGACACCATGCAGACGCTGTTCCGGCAAGGCGTGCGCATGGAGCAGAAGCCATTCGCCATGGGTGTGCGGATTGAGCATCCGCAAGCGCTCATCAGCCAGAGCCAATACGGAAAATGCTGGACGCACCCCGCGCTGAAGGCGGCGGACTACAAGCTCGCCGTCCATACGCCCGACGGCCGCGGAACATACACCTTCTGCATGTGTCCGGGCGGCGAGGTGATTGCGGCGGCAAGTCAGCCGGATGGTCTGTGCGTCAACGGCATGAGCTACCACGCGCGCGCGGGCGAAAACGCGAACAGTGCGCTGCTGGTGGGCGTGCGTCCGGAGGACTTTGGCGATGATCACCCGCTGGCGGGCTTCGTGTGGCAGCGGAGCATTGAGCAGGCGGCGTTCCGGCTTGGCGGCGGCGGGTACAAAGCGCCGGTGCAGCGTGTGGAGGATTTGCTGCACGACCGCGCCACGACGCGCCTTGGCGACGTGCAGCCGACCTACCGTCCGGGCGTTGTGCCGGCGGATTTGCGCGCATGTCTGCCTGATTTCATCATCGAGGACTTGAAGTTCGGCATTCGGCGGATGGATGGGCAGCTGCATGGCTTTGCGCATCCGGATGCGCTGCTGACAGGCGTGGAGACGCGCTCGTCGTCGCCGGTGCGTTTGCCCCGAAATCGGGAGACGCTGATGGCGGAGCGGGTGGATGGGCTGTACCCGGCGGGCGAAGGCGCGGGGTTCGCGGGCGGCATCGTATCCGCGGCGGTGGATGGGATTCAAACGGCGCTCGCGGCGCTGCATCATCACGCGGAATAAAGCGCTTTCGCCGTTGTGAAACGCCAAGCCCGGTCAGCGACGGCAAAAATCCACATCATCCACAAAATCTACATTATATAAGGAGGGGTTCCCATGTCCAACGTCAAAGAAAATTTCCTGCGGTATGTCCAGATTGAAACGACCTCCAGCGAGACGAGCGGCACCTGCCCGTCCACGCCGAACCAGTGGGTGCTGGCAAAAATGCTGGTGGACGAGCTGCACGCAATGGGCATCGAAAACGCCCGCGTTGACGACCACTGCTATGTGTACGCGACGATTCCCGCCAAGGGCAATCATCCGGCGAAAGTCGGGCTGATTTCGCATATGGATACATCCGACGGCGTGAAGGGTCCGACGCACCCCGTCATCATCGAACACTACGACGGCAGCGCCATCACGCTCAAAAACGGCGTGGTCATCGACGGCTTCCCGTTCCTGAAGGACTTGCAGGGGCAGGAGCTGATTGTCACCAGCGGCGACAGCGTGCTGGGCGCGGATGATAAGGCGGGCGTGGCGGAAATTATGGCGCTGTGCAAGCGGCTGACCGCCCCCGATGCGCCGGAGCACTGCACGGTGTGCATCGGCTTTACGCCGGACGAGGAAATCGGCAGCGGCGCGGATCACTTCGATGTGGCAGGCTTCGGCGCGGATTACGCCTACACGGTGGATGGCGGCGCGCTGGGCGAACTGGAGTACGAGAATTTCAACGCCGCGTCGTGCGCCATCAAGGTACACGGCGTGAACATCCACCCCGGCAGCGCGAAGGACCAGATGCGCAACGCCCTGCTGATGGCCATTGAGTGGAACAGCATGCTGCCCCCGGCGGAAACGCCCGCGCACACCTGCGGCTACGAGGGCTTCTACCACCTGATGCACATGGAAGGCGACGAGGAACTGGCGACGCTGCAATACATCATCCGCGACCACGACGCGCAGAAGTTCGACGCGCGCAAGGCGACCGTGCAGCAGATTACCGACTACCTGAACCAGAAGTGGGGCGTGGGGACGTTCGAGTGCGTCATCCGCGACAGCTACCGCAACATGCGCGAAATCATGGAGCAGCACATGGACGTGGTGGAGAAGGCGAAAGCGGCATTTGAGGCAAACGGCGTGACCCCCATCATCTCCCCCATCCGTGGCGGCACGGACGGCGCGCGCCTGTCCTACATGGGGCTGCCCTGCCCGAATCTCTCCACCGGCGGTTATAATTTCCATGGCAGAAAGGAAATGATTACCGTCGAGGCGATGGAAGCAATGGTCAACGTGCTGGAAAGCATCGTCCGCAACGCCTAAATCCGCAATTTTTCAGGAGATTTTTTTCGGAAATTTGCAATTAGGCATTGACGTGCGCATCATCTTTTGCTATAATAGCTATACGGTTCGCCATCCGTCTGTCTATGTGGCTGATGTCAAGGCGAGATGAGCGAAAGGAGGGATAACAGTGTCCGAGGTACGCGTCCGTGAGAATGAATCCCTGGAGAGTGCTCTGAAGCGCTTCAAGCGTCAGTGCGCCCGCAGTGGTGTGATTCAGGAAGTTCGTAAGCGTGAGCATTACGAAAAGCCCAGCGTCAAGCGCAAGAAGAAGGCCGAAGCTGCCCGCAAGCGCAAGTATTGATGACTTTTGTCATCATTGCCCCGCGGCATTTCTCAATGGTCCGGCTGTAAGGGTTCTTTGCCCTTCGCCACGAATGTGCTGATTGTGCGCAATGGCATTCCCCTTTCGAGGTTTTTCCTCGGAAGGGGTTTTCTTTTTTAATTCCGAATTCCGCAATAAGAAAAATCTTTCCTATCGCCCCTTGCATAATCGCGTGTATTTTGCTATACTATTGGCAACAGCAGGTTTCTCATGCCTTTCTATATGGTGATTTTGCACTTTATGTCCCTGCTGGCTGATTTTTTTACATCATTATTCTTTTTTTGTGTGCCTTTTTTGATACCCTGATTTTACTGCGCTAAGGAGTATGTTTCTTCTATGCAATTTTGCTTGCAGTTAGCCCCACACGCGAATATCCGCTACCGTGACGCGCAGGTCAAACTTGGTCAAGCCGAGTTGACCTGTTTGCTGTGCGCGCTTTCCCTGCCCGCTGAAACGCAGGTGACGACCATCGGCGGCGTACCATGCCTGACTTTCTCTGCGAAGGCGCTGACTCCTGAAGCCCTTGCGCTGCTGGGCACGCACAGCACACGTCTGATGCTCTTCGAGTGCGTGGATGGCGGTCTGCTGCGCCCGCTGGATTGGGGACGCACTGCCTATCTGCCCGACGACCTCTCGGAGATTTTGAAGTACAAGGGCAAAACGAGCGCCGCGTTCACCCATATGATGATGAACTGCGCCCGTACCGCGAGTGATTTCGCCCTTGCAGAACAGCCGCTGACCGTGCTTGACCCCATGTGCGGCAAGTGCACAACCGGCTTCGTCGCCCTGCAAAACGGCATGAACGCCGTCTGCCTCGACATAGACCGCAAGGATTTGAAGGAAGCGGCGGATTATTTCAGCAATTATCTGCAATTCCACCGCCTGAAGCACCGCCTCGCACAGAGCAGCCGCACGCTGCAAAAGACCGCCGTGCCGATTGCCGAATACACCTTCAGCGACACGAAGGAGCATTTCGCGGCGGATGATGTACGCACGCTGATGCTGGCGGAGGGGGACAGCGGGCTTGTCGGCGACCTGCTGAAGAAGCGGCCGGCGGATTTGCTCGTCTGCGACCTTCCCTACGGCGTGCAGCACGCGCCGCAGAACGGGAAAAAGGCGGAGAGCTTCTCCAAGCTGCTGGAGCGCATCCTCCCCGCGTGGCGTCGGGCGCTCAAACCCGGCGGCGCGGCGGCGATTTCCTTCAACACGCTGACGCTGCGCAAGGATACACTGCTGACGCTGCTGCAAAACGCAGGCTTCACGCCGCTGACCGAGCCGCCGTATGATGACTTTTCGCATTTCGTCGAGCAGGCAGTGCACCGCGACTTCATCGTCGCCCGCAATGAACAGCCGTAACGGATAATATAGATTACAGAGATTTGGGAGAGCAAGGAGGCTTTTTCAAGCTATGTCCGAATGGAAGAATCAAGATTTTAGTCAGCTGACGGTGCTGGAGCTGCGCAAGGTTGCCAAGGCCATGGGCGTGCAGCTCGGCGCGGGCATTTCCAAGGCAGGTATCATCGAGAAACTCGACCGTGCGCGCAACGCGAAATACAGCGACATCCCCGCTGTGCCGATGGATTTCACCCCCATTCCAAAGTCTGACGACAAACAGGAATCCCCCGTGGAAAAAGCCGAGGTTCCCGCTGCCGTGAAGGATGAGAAGCCGTCGGAATCCCCTGCGCCTGCCAGCAAGCAACCCGTACCTGCCACCGCCAAACCGGAAACTGCCGCACCCGCACAGCCCGCCTCGGATGCGCGCCCCGCCATAAGCGGCTTCCGCCCGGCGTATCAAGCGCCCGCGACGCCGCCGCGCTTCGGCAGCAAGCCTGCATATCAGGCATCCAGCAATTCGTTTGGCAATCGCCCGGCACGTCCGCAGGGGAACGACTTTGCCCGCCCGACGCGTCCGGTAAACTACACGCGCTTTGGCCCGGCGGCGCAGGCAGATTCTACGAATGACCGCTCGTATGACGCGCCCCGCACAACCAGCAGCTGGGCTGACCGCCGCCCGACGTACGGCAGCGACCTGCCCGACCGCCGCCCCGCCTATGGCACGGATGCGCCTGATCGCCGCCCCGCCTATGGCACGGATGCGCCTGACCGCCGTCCCGCGTACGGCAGTGACCTGCCCGACCGCCGCCCTGCCTATGGCACGGATGCGCCGCGTTCCGCCTTCGGCACGGACGCTCCCCGCTATTCCCGTTCCTACGATGCGCCGAGCGCCTTTGACAGCGGCCGCGCCCGTCAGCCCGGCTTCAACAGTCCCCAGCGCGACGTACCGTCAGACTTGCAGAGCATGTGGGCAGGTTCGCCGAGCGACATGCTCTCCCCAGCGGAATGTCAGGATGGTTCGGGCATTCTGGAGCTGCACCCGGACGGCTACGGATTCCTGCGCGGCGCGTCGCTCACCCCCAGCAATCGCGATATTTACGTCTCGATGGCGCAGGTTCGCCGCTTCTATCTCCGCACGGGCGACTTCGTAACCGGCAAGGTGCGTCCCCAGCGCGACGGCGACAAGTACTCCGCCATGCTCTACATCACCGAGGTCAATGGCTGCCCCGCTGATTCGCTGGCGAGCCGCCCCGCGTTTGACGCCCTGACGCCCTGCTATCCGCACGAGCACATCACCCTCGAAGTGGAAGGCGGCAGCAGCGAGTTCCTTGACATGCGCCTGATTGACCTCGTTGCGCCGATTGGCTTTGGTCAGCGCGGGCTGATTCACTGCCCGCCTGCCGTGGACAAGGCGCGTCTGCTGTCCTCCATTGCCAACGCAGCCAGCATCTGCCATCCAGATGCGGTGGTGATGACGCTGCTGCTGGGCGGCACGCCGGAGGACGCGACGCTCTACCGTGACCACACGCACGGCGAGGTGATTGCCTCCACCTTCGATCAGACGCCGGAAAATCACCTGCGCATCACCGACATGGTGCTGGAGCGCGCCGAGCGGCTGGTGGAAATGAAGAAAAACGTGATTCTGCTGGTGGATAGCCTGACCTACCTCTCCAAGGTTTACACAACCGCGGCTGTTCAGCAGGGGCGGCAAACCATCGGCATGGTGAATCCGGTAAGCCTTCAAAAGGCGAAGAAGCTCTTCGGCACGGCGCGCTGCCTGCGCGAAGGCGGTTCGCTGACGATTTTCGCCGTCATGAACATCGAAACGGGCAGCCGTGTGGATGACTCCATCGCGGAAGACCTGAAGGGCACGGCGAATATGGAGCTTGTGCTGGACACGGCGGCAGCGCGCGCGGGCATTTATCCCCCGGTCAACCTGCTGCTCTCCGGCACGAAGCGCGCCGAACTTATCGCCAGCAAGGAGCAGCTGGACGGCATCAAGCTCATCCACGAGATGCTGGGCAGCCTGCGCGCGCTGGACATGATTCCGCAGCTGCTGTCGATGCTGGAAAAGACGACCAACAATGAGGATTTGCTTGTCCGCATCAAGGACTGGGCGGCGCTGATGAAGCAGTAATCCGCCTCGCTTCCCAAAAAAGCAGAAAAAAGTTTCGGATTCAGAGAAAAAAGGCTTGCAATCCCCCGGCAAATATGATACAATGATTTCTGCGGCTGAATAAGCTGATCATTGCATACGCGAAAGAGGTGAAATCGCAATGAAGGAAAAGATCCATCCCAACTACGGCAAGTGCATCGTTCGCTGCGTGTGCGGTGAGACGTTTGAAACCGGCTCGACCAAGAAGGAACTTCGAGTGGATATCTGCTCTAAGTGCCATCCCTTCTACACCGGCAAGCAGAAGCTGGTGGATACCGGCGGACGTGTCGATCGTTTCAAGAAGCGCTTCGGTCTCAACTAATTTTCGAGACAGTTGCTTCTCACGAGCTATCACGAGAGATAACAGGGCATTGCTTCGGCAGTGTCCTGTTTTCGTTTGCGCTTTTTTGCGGTATCAAGCAGGATTTTGCCCGCCCCGCGTTGAACTTGCCAAAAGGAAAGCGCTTTGCAATCCGCTTTCTCATGAGGAAACGACGATGCTTTTCAAATCATCTGCTTCTCCCAAAGAAAATCCGGGCAGCAAGCGCCTCCGCCGTGCGCTGGGGCTGCTGCTGGGCAGCGCGCTGGCGGTGCAGTACAAGCAAGACCGAATCTTCCGCGCGAGCGTAAATTTGCAGCTGGTGATGGTGCTCAACTACCTTTACGCGGCTTATAACCTGCTGATTGGTCTGCAAAGCGGGTCGATGTGGCTGCTGTCGCTGGGTATCTACACGCTGATGCTCGCCATCGTCCGCACCGATCTGACGCTCTCACACCACCGCGGGCGGAAGCTGCCGCCGGACGCCCTGCCGCGTCACGAATCCCGCTGCTATCGGCGCGTCGCGTGGTCGCTGCTGGCGCTGAATGTGCCGATTGGCGGCTTGACGCTGCTGATGGTGTCGGGGCAATCCGTCTCCGCGCTGCCCGGCCACCTGATTTACCTCTCCGCGCTCTACACCTTCGTCATGATGTTTCTTGCCATCTCGAACCTGATTCGCTTCCGCAAGCTCGGCAGTCCGATTCTCTCGGCGGCGAAAGTGCTTTCGCTCGTCGCGGCGCTGCTGTCGCTGCTGACGCTGCAATCGGCGCTGATTGACCGCTTCGGCACGGCGCAGGGTTCTTTCCGGCTGATGATGGCGCGGCTGACCGGCAGCGCGGTCTATGCGTCGGTGCTGATTATCGCCGTGTGGATGCTGCGCCGCCCGCTGACAATCAGCGCGAATGGGATTGAGGAGGAGTTGACTGCGCCATGAGCGGCAAGGGGGTTCGCCTCTGCGGAGGCGAAACCCCTGCGTCCAAAAGCAAATTCGTATGCAGAAAGTACATCCCCAAAAGCAAAAAAATCGCCATCGGGCAAGCAATTCGCTCCCGATGGCATTTTTCATTACGCCTTCACATTCCCCAAACTCAGCGGCATCAGCACCACCAAGTGCGGCTGGCACGACAAATCCCCCGCCGACACCCGCAGCAGCGGCAGTTCCTCCGCTTTCTCCGGATACAGGCGCAGGAAGTCCGTCACCGGCGCAATCGGCCACGACGCGTTCGCCGCCGTCTTGTAGTGCATCGGCAGAATCACCCGCGCGTGCAGCACGTCCGCCACCTGCTTCGCCATATTCGCGTCCATCGTGTAGTACCCGCCGACGGGCAGCATCACGATATCCGCACTGCCCAAAAGCAACCGCTGTTCCGTCGTCAGCATGTGCCCCAAATCGCCAAGGTGCATCACCGTCAGCCCTTCCGCCTTCAGGCAGAACAGCAGCGTCTTGCCACGCAGCTTCCCCTGCTGCTCATCGTGGTACGCCTCTATCGCCCGCACCGCCGCGCCGCCGCCGAGGTCAAAATCCCCCGCCCGGTCAATCACGCGCGGATGCCCCGGAATTGTCTCGACCGCGTTGTGGTCATGGTGCTGATGCGACACCAGTACCACATCCGCCGGATTCGCCGTCACGGGATAGCCGCACGACGCATCATACGGATCAGTGACGATGCGGAGGCCGTTGTCCAGCTCAATGACAAATTTTGCGTGCCCCATACAGCTGATAATCATGGATTTCTCGTCCTTTCTTCTGCCGCGCGGCAAAGGTACGGCAGCAAGCGTCCCGGCAGCGGATTGTGCGTCCGCAAGCGCGCCGCTAAATCCCGATGCAGCATACGGCAGTATTTCTCCATCGCCTGACCGCCGGCATCCGCCGATTTCAGCAGTGCCCGAAGCAGCGTGCCATCCGCCGTATCATCCGGATGGCGCGCAAGCAGCGACAGGCAGCAGCCGAGTTCGCCCGGCGCACTGGGGATTTTTGTCGGCATATCCGGCGGATTCGGCAGCTTGTCCAGCAGCAGCCAGCCGCCGTGCATCCACGTCCGCCAGCCGTGCTTTTCTGCCAGTCGGCAGAAATCCGCCGCGTCCGCCAAAAGCGGCAAATCCGTCGCGAAGAGCGCATTCGCGTCCTCCGACCGCCGCAGCGCCGGGCGGCGAAGCGTCGGCACGGTTGCCAGCATCTCCTGCAGCTCCTGCCGAAGCGCCGTCAGCATCCTTACTGCGCCCCCGTCGCGCAATAGTCAATGTGAATGGTGTGCATGGCGGTGAAGCGCCCCTGCACATCCAGCTGATATTCGAGGTGCACCATCCCGGCGTCGTCCGCCGCGCGGCACTTGACCTGCGTCGGGAACACCGCCATCGCCATATCCCCGAACGGCGTGTGATACGCGCCCTCAAAGCGCTGATCCTTTACGAACACCATCGTCGTGCCGTACTCGCCGGGACGGCTCATGGTCACGCGGTGCTCGGACAGCGACAGAATCACGTCGCTCGTCACCATCTCGCTGTCATCCTCCGTCGGCATGGACTCCTGATAGCGGATGAGATAGCCGCTGGCGGTTTTCTTGAGTTCTCCGCGGCAGAACAGCTGCATCGGCGCTTCCTGCTCGCCCTCTTCGTCGCGGATGGTGCTGACCAGGTTAATCAGCACGGGCGTTTTATCCTGTTTCTTCACTTCTGCTCCTCTCGGACTGTATCCGAACGTGTGGTTTGCCGCCTTTTGTCGGCGGCGCTTATAGTATAGCACATTTTTTCGCCTTGCACAATCACCGCGTTTGGCGTATGATAGAGGAAAGACACTTTTGTGGAGGGCAAAAGCTATGCTGCGGATTGGAGCACGGGCAAAAATCAACTGGACGCTGGATATTACCGGGCGGCGGGCGGACGGCTACCACCTGATGGACATGCTGATGCAGAGCGTGACGCTTGCCGACGAAATCACGCTGGAGAAAACGTTAGACGGCGTCATCACGCTGACGACGGGCGGCACGCCGCTGCTCCCGGCGGACGAGCATCATCTGGCGCTGCGGGCGGCACGGGCGCTGCAAAAGGCAACAAGCTGTCCGCTGGGGGCGCGCATCCACGTTGTGAAGCACATTCCCGTTGGGGCGGGCATGGGCGGCGGCAGCAGCGACGCGGCGGGCGTGCTGGTGGGGCTGAATCGCCTATGGGAAACCGGGCTGACGCGGGCGGAGCTGGAAGATGTCGGCTTGACGCTGGGAGCGGACGTGCCGTTCTGTATCCGCGGCGGATTGACCCGCACCCGCGGCATTGGGGAAGCAATACAGGAACTCCCCTGCGGGCAGTGCTTCCCACTGGTGGTGATTCAGCCGTGCGGCGGGCTTTCTACGCGCGACGTGTTTGCGGCGTACCACGCGCAGGCGGTTTCGTTCCGCCCGGACAATGACGCGGCGCAGGCGGCTTTGGCGGATGGGGATTTGCGCGCGCTGTCCCCGGCGCTGGGGAACGTATTGCAGCCGGTGAGCGAGCAGATGCGTCCAGCGATTGCGGATGCGATTGCGGATTTGCGGAATTTCGGCGCGGCGGCTTCGCTGATGACCGGGAGCGGGTCGGCGGTGTTCGGCGCGTTCGAGACGGAGGAATCCGCAGACGCGGCGTTTGCGGCGCTGGAAAAGCGGTATGACAGGGTGTTTCGGTGCGAAACGTGCATGGAGAGCGTCATCGAACAAATTTGATATGCCAAGCAGGTCGGAAGCGCAATTGCCTCCGACCTGCTTGCTTATTGACTCTTCTTCCACACCACTACGCCCGTGCCCGCTTTGAGGGCATCCGGCAAATCGGGATTCAGCCGCCGCAGCTTTTCCTGCGGCACGCGGTATTCCTTCGCCAGCGTCCACCAGTCCTCGCCGGTCTGGCAATAACACAGGTACAGCCCGTCGTCCACCTCATCTGCCGCTTCCTCCTGCGCGTCGGTCAACAGGTGCGCACTTTGCGTCTCCACGCCGTCGCAGGTCAGGCGGAGGACGTAGCGCAGTTCTACGCGGTCGGAGGTAATCGGCGTGGCTTCCACCTCATCCGCCGTCAGGGTCAGAATGCTGTCCGGCGCGGCGGAGACGGCAAAGGACGTGCGGAACGGCGTTTCCTGATGCACGGTCACGGGCGCGGTGTTCTCATCGGTCATGTACAGCAGGGTGATTTCGAGCATCCCCTCGGTGTTCAAGCGGCTGCCCGTGCTGTCCTGCGCGGTCATGATGGGCGTGGCAAACGCGGCGAGCATCCCGCGCACAGGGGGCGTGCCGTCGGGCAGGAGCAGCGTCGTCTTGCCGGATTCAGCGGCAGAGGCGCGCCTTTGCCCCGTGCGAATCACCACGTCGCGCCCGGAAAAGGTCAGCGCCGCCCCCTGATAGGTGTACGCATCGCGCAGGACAGTCAGCTTCTCCTGCGTGTCCGCCGTCCCCTGCACGCCAAGGAGGACTTCCGCCCGCAGCGTCTTTCCCCCGTCGCCCGCGTCCTGACTGGCGACCGCGACGTCACGCACGGTCACGCGGGCATCAAGCAAATCACCGCTTTCGCCGCTGAGCTCGAGCGTCTGGCTGAACGGCGCCTCATGGTGCGTGACGACAAGCGGCTTGCCGGGCAAATCGCTGGCGTGCACCGCCGAAATGGTCACCGTGCCTTCCACGCCGATTCGCCCCTGTCCGCCCGTGATATCGCTGATTTGCGCCGCCGCGTCCGCGCAGAGCGTCTCGCGCACCTGCAAGCCCTCCGGCAGCTCAAATTCCTCCCGGAGCAGCGTATCCGCCTGTCCGCTGGCAACGGTTCGGCGCAGGGCAATCTCCTGCGCGGCGACTTCCGCGCCGCCCGGCGCATTCACCCCTGTGAGCACCTCCAGCGCCTGTGTGGACGCGCCGCGGGCATCCAGCTGCACAATCGCGCGCATATTCAGCCGCCCGCCCTGCACGGAGGCATCCACATGCTCCACCCGCGCCTGTGCCTGTACGCGACCTTTCGGCTGCGCGCCCGGCAAATCGCACTGGTGGATAAAGTCCGCCGTCGCCTCCACCACATGCACCTGATTCGGCGCGCCCTGCGTGTAGAGGACGTGGAAAATCACCTTGCCGGAGAGCGTCGCGCGGTCAGCCCCACTTTCGGCGCTGTCCACCACCGCCATCCCGCCCGCGTGCAGGACGTGCGTTTCCTCCCGCAGGCCGCCGGGCAGCGTAATTTCGCCTTCCACCACCGCCTGTGACGCGCCGTGTGCCGTCACCTGCTCCATCGTCACCGTTTCCTTCCGAAGCTGCGCATCCACCGCGTTTTCCTCCTTTCGGTTGTTCGGGACAAGGTATGCGCAATTCTCCCCCGGCAGAACGCGCAAGTTTCATGAAATTCTCATCTTTTGTGCTTTCCTTTTGCCCGGCAAGTGTGCTATAATAGAAAGGGTTGCTGTGTTTTGCGCGGTCACAGTGTATTTTTCAGGCGGCAAAGCGTATTTTTCCGCCGCTTCCCCTTGCGCATCCGCGCCGCTTTCCTGTATAATGACAGCATCCCGCGATTGATTGAGGAGTAAGGAGACTTCCATGAGCAAGTCCAAGAAGAAAAAGGAAACCAAAGCGGTTATCGCCGGTCAGATTGCGTTCTGGGTGTCATTTCTGGGGATTATTTCTCTGCCGATTCCCGGCTTCTGGCGGTTCGTCGGTGGATTTGCCATTGCCTCCGGGCTGAAGAAGCTGATTGAGACGATGGCGACGCCGCTGGATGGGCTGCACACCGAGAATGGCGAGCGCGTGAAGGAAGAGCCGGTGATTCAGGTGGGTACGCCGGAGGATCAGCGCGCGAAGGAAGTTGTCGCCGGCGGGCTGGACTTGCTCAGCCAGATTGCCGCCGAGCGCGAGCAAATTGACGAGTTCGTGATGACCCGGCGGCTGAAAGACCTCGATGAATTGGTGCGCAAGATGCTGCAAACAGTCGTCGATGACCCCAATGAGGCCAGCCGGATGCGCAAGTTCATGAGCTACTATCTGCCCACGACGCTCAAACTCCTGCAGTCCTACCGCACGATGAAAACCCGCGGCGTGTCGTACAGCGAGATGAACACGACGCGCGAGAACCTCATCCACGCGCTGGACATGATTCTGCAAGCCGCGCAGAAGCAGCTTGACGCCATGCACAAGGACGACATGCTGGACATGAGCGCGGACATGGACGTGCTGGAACAGATGCTCAAGCGCGACGGCTACATGGAGAGTGTGCTGTCCGAATCGCTGAAAGAGGCGAACCGGCAGCAGCAGAACGCGTCTGTCCCCTATTCGACGCAGCAGGCGGATTTGCACACATCTGGCACGGCGGCGGCGCGGCAAATGAATCAGGGCGCACCCGTGCTGAAAATGCCGGAGGAGGATATTCCCGAAGCCGACCGGCAGCAGAAGAAGTTCTATCAGAATTAACAATTATCAATATACACGAGGAGGATTTTCCCATGGCTGATCAGTTCCCGATGCTTTCCCTCACGCCGGATGTTCCCGATCCCGTCGCGCCGTCCGCAGCCCCCGCGCAGAGCATTCAGCAGCAGCCCGCCGCCCCCGCATCGACCACAGCTGAACCGCTTGCCGTGCCGACCGCTGCCGCCGCGCAGCCGCAGGCCAGCGCCCAAGCGACCGCGCCCCGCCTCGACCAGAGCCAGCTGACCCCCGCCGAGCGCGCCGCGATTGAGGACTTCCTGACCAAGCTGGACATCACCAATCCTGACCATGTGCTGCTCTTCGGCGCGGATGCGCAAAAACACATCAGCGATTTCTCCGAGAGCGCGCTGCAAGCCGTCCGCACGTCGGACACGGGCGAAGTCGGCAAGATGCTGGAAAACCTCGTCGTTGAACTGAAGGGCTTTGAGGCGGACGCGGAAGAACCCAAAGGCATCTTCAAAATCTTCCACAGTGCCGACAACCGCATTGAGCGCATGAAGGCACGCTATAGCAAGGCGAATGTGAACGTCGAAAATATCGCGACCTCGCTGGAAGGGTATCAGGCGCAGCTGCTCAAGGACGTTGCCATGTTCGACCGCCTGTACGACCAGAACACGGCGTATTTCCGCCAGCTGACGCTCTACATCATCGCGGGCGAAGAGAAACTGCAGCGCGTGCGCGAGGGCGAACTGAAGGAGCTGATGGCGAAGGCGGCGGAATCCGGCGACGCGATGGACGCGCAGAAGGCGAACGACCTTGCCGCGCAGTGCGACCGCTTCGAGAAAAAGCTCCACGACCTGAAGCTGACCCGTCAGGTATCCATGCAGATGGCGCCGCAGATTCGCCTGCTGCAAAATAACGACAGTTTGCTGGTGGAACGCATTCAGTCTACTATTTCCAACACGCTGCCGCTGTGGAAGAACCAGATGGTGCTGGCGCTTGGGCTGCACCACACGCAGCAGGCGATGCAGGCGCAGCGCGCGGTCACGAACATGACCAACGAGCTGCTAAAGAAGAACGCCGAGACGCTCAAAATGAGCACCATCGAGACGGCAAAGGAATCCGAGCGCGGCATCATCGACATCGAGACACTCGTGCAGACGAACCAGAGCCTCATCGACACCATCAGCGAGGTGATGACCATCCAGCAGGAAGGCCACACCAAGCGCGTCGAAGCCGAAAAGACGCTCTATCAGATGGAAAACGACCTCAAAAAGAAGCTGCTGGAAACGAAGATTTGATTTTCCCCCAAACCTCCCGGCAGGACGCGAAAAAAACGCCCTGCCGGGGTGTTTTGCTTCTTCTATCAGATGATTTTGCCGAAATTTGCAGTCTTTTGCCACGCTGAATCGTTCTATTGAAAATCCGCTTTGCGCGCTGGAAGGAGGAATCTTCATGCGCATCATCGGTTTGACAGGCGGTATTGCCTGTGGAAAATCCACCATTTCGCTCACGCTGAAATCGCTCGGCGCCACCATCATCGACGGTGACCAGCTTTCCCGCGCGCTGACGCAGCCGGGCGGGCTGGCGCTGCCCGCGATTCGCGCGGAATTCGGCAGCGAGGTTTTCCACGCGGACGGCACGCTTGACCGCCGCGCGCTGGGCAGCCTCATTTTCGCCAGCGACGAGCGCCGTCATGCGCTGGATGACCTGATGCAGCCGCTCCTGCGGGAGATGATTGAACGGGAAATCCTCCGCGCGAAGGAGGGCGGCGCGAAAATCTGCGTGCTGGATATGCCGCTGCTCTACGAAGCTGAGCTGGACGGACTGTGCAGCACGGTCTGGTGCGCGTCGCTCCCCCGCGAGACGCAGCTTGCCCGCCTGATGGCGCGCGACGGCTTCACCCGCGAGGAAGCGGAAAACCGCCTGCGCAGCCAAATGGACACGGCAGAAAAGGCGCGCCGTGCGAACGTCATCATCTCGACAGACGGCACGATTGAAGAAACCGCCGCGCTGATTCCCCCGCTTTACGCCGCCGAACTTGCGAAGGAGGGTTCGCATGGAAAACACACCGCGTCCCAGACGAAGTGACCGCTATCAGGCGCAGGCAGCCCCATCCGCGCAGGAAGCGCAGCCGGTGACGCAGCATCCGGTGCAGCCGACGCTGGGCTATCCGCCGCAATCAAATTCACAGAATCCACCGCCCTCGCCTGTGCAGCAAGCCATGCAGCCGCGCTCTGCCGCGCCCGCGTGGTATCAGCAGCAGACAGGGTATTATACGCAGCTGCCGAATCAGCGTCCGCCGCAGCGTCCCGCGCAAATGCCGCCCGTTCGTCAGGCGCAGGCGCCGTATGCGGGCATGAATCCGGCGTATTCGCCGCCGCAGCGCCGCACTGCCCCGCTTCCGACGCAATCCGCCGTGCCGCATCGGGTGGAATCCGCCCCGACGGAAACCGTCCCGACGGAAACTGCCGACCCGAATCGCCTGCCCCTTTGGCTGACGTGGACAATCGTCGGGCTGTGCATCGTGCTGCTGGGGCTGCTGGCGGCGCACTACCTGATGCAGGCATACTTGACGACGCGCGCCGAGGAGTGGGAAACCGCGCGGCAGAACACGCTGAGCTACTATCACGTCGTCGAGGGCGAAAACGGAAATTCCATCACCTACCAGCCACTGATTGAGCGCTATGCGGCGGAATACAACCTCCGCCCCGCGTTCGTCGCCGCCATCATCCGCAATGAAAGCTCCTTCCGCACGGATGCGGAATCAAGCGTGGGCGCGCGCGGGCTGATGCAGCTGATGCCAGACACGGCAGAATGGATTGCCGGGAAAATTGGCGACAGCAATTATTCCTTCGACCACCTCTACGACGCGGAAACGAACATCCGCTACGGCTGCTGGTACTTGAATTACCTGTCCAAGCTGTTCCGGGGCGACGCGGTGCTTGTCTCCTCCGCCTATCACGCGGGGCAGACGACCGTCACCCGTTGGCTGAGCGACAAGAGCATTTCGTCAGACGGCGTGACCATCCCCGTAGACAAGCTGCCGGACGGCCCGACCAAACAATACGCAGGGAGAGTGACGACATCCTATGGCATTTACGAAGCCCTTCTCTACCCCAACGAAAGCGCGGAAGCTGCTGGCGCTGCTGCTGGCGATATTGTGTCTGCCCGTGCTGTCCGCGCAGGCGTCGCCAACCAGTGACGCACTGGTCATCGGCATCCAGAGCAGCAAGACGACGAGCCTGAATCCCCTCTTCCCGGTCGAGCGGGACATGCTTTCCATCTTCGACCTGATGTACGATTCGCTCATCACCATTGATGACAACTATCAGCCGCAGGCCGGTCTGGCAGAAAGCTGGACGCAGACCGGCAACGGCCGCACATGGACGTTCACGCTGCGGCAGGGCGTGCTGTTCTCCGACGGGACGGAAATGACGGCGAACGACGTCGTCGCGACGGCGAACTACATCATTTCCTGCGCCAAGGACACAAACCTGACGAACAAGGGATACTACGCCAATCTGCGCTACTTCGTCAAGGAAATCAAGGCGCGGGACAACTACACGGTGGAGGTACGCGCCGATCGGCAGTATTACGGCGTGCTGTACGCCATGACATTCCCGGTGCTGCCCGCCAGTGCCCTCGAAAGTGCCAATCCCCCCGGCACGGGCGCGTACATGATTACGGCCTTCACGCCCTATTCCAACGGCACGAAGGGCAGCATGACGCTCTCGCTGAACCCGTATTACAGCGGCAAGCCGCCGCAGTTCAAGAATCTCTACTTCGACCTGTACGGCAAGGACGCCGACGTGGTAAACGCGTACCAGTATTCCAACGTCGATGCCATTTTCTCCCGCTCGTTGTCCATTGCGCAGTACAAATCTTCCACCAACACACTTGCCATCACCTACCGCACGAATCAGCTGGAGTGCCTGCTGCTGAACAACTATCTCGGCTCGATGACGAACAACATGCGCACGGCGATTCGCTCCTGCATCAACATTGATTCCATCGTCCAGTCCGTCTACATGAGCATGGTTGACCGGACGAACACGCCCATGATTCAAGGCACGTGGATGTACAATTCGAACTTGTCCTCCTACTTCCAGGTTGATTTGAACAAGGCGCGGCAGCTGCTGGAGGAGGACGGCTGGTACGACACCGATGGCAGCGGCTATGTGGACAAGCCCAACAAGAACAACGAAGCCGCCGACCTCACCTACAACATCATCACCTACGAAGAGCCGGACAACAGCGTGCGCGTGCAGGCGGCGAACATGATTGCTGACATGCTGGGGCAAATCGGCATCAAAGCGACGGTGGAGACGGTGTCGTACAGCACGATGCAGGAGCGCCTGAAAGCGGGCAATTTCCACATTGCGCTGGTTTCCTTCGCCATGGACGTCTGCCCCGACCCCGGCTTTCTGCTGATGAGCGGCAACACCTGCAACTACGTCGCCTACCGCTCAAAGACGATGGATGCGCTGTTCAAGAAACTGCGCACGCAGGTCACGCAGGCGGATTACCAATCCGTGCTGTACGACATTCAGGAGCAGTTTGCGAAGGACTGCCCGTTCATCTGCCTGTACTACCGCGGCGGCACGGTGCTGACGCGGCGGATGTACACCACCACCCGCGATGTGCGCGAGGGGCATCTGCTGGATGGGATAGAGTCGTTCTACGACTGATTTTGCTGATTCCTTTGCCCTGCCGGGTTGATTTCGGCAGGGTTTTGCTATATAATCAAGATGGAATTTTCTTTATAAGGAAGGTACACACATGGACTGGATTGAATTGACGATTCATACCACCACGGCGGGCGCGGACATTGTGTCCGAGGCGCTGATGGCGGAGGGCGCGACCGGCACGATGGTAGAGGATCGCGCGGATATTCCCGACCCCGACAAGCCCAATGGCTACTGGGAGATTATCGACCCGAATCTGATTTCCTCCATGCCGGAGGATGTGCTGGTGCACGCGTGGTTCACGCCGGACAGCTCCTTCGCAGACCGGATGCAGGCGCTGCGCAGCCGCTGCGACGAACTGCATCACATGGATTTGGGGCTTGACCTCGGCACGCTGGAAATTTCGACGCTGAATGTTCGTGATGAGGACTGGGCGGAGGTGTGGAAGAAGTTCTACAAGCCGTTCAAGGCGGGGCGTTCGCTGGTGGTGAAGCCGACGTGGGAGCATTACGACCCGCAGCCCGGCGACCGCATCATCGAGATTGACCCCGGCATGGCGTTCGGTTCCGGCACGCACGAGACGACCTCGATGTGCCTGGAGCTGCTGGAGGACGCGATGCACGGCGGCGAATCGGTCATCGACGTCGGCACGGGCAGCGGCATCCTCGCCATCGGCGCGGCGATGCTCGGCGCGAAGGACGTGCTTGCCATCGACATTGACCCCGTGGCGGTGCGCGTGGCGAAGGAGAACATTGAGCACAACCACCTGTCCGACCGCGTCCGCGCGGTGGAGGGCAATCTGCTGGCGAGCAGCGACGGCGTGTGCGACCTGTGCGTGGCGAACATCATCGCCGACGTCATCTGCATGTTCGCGCAGCCGCTGGTGGATCACATCGTCCCCGGCGGGCTGTTCATCTGCTCCGGCATCATCAAGGAACGCGAACAGGACGTGGTGAACGCGCTGACCGCCGCCGATTACACGATTCTGGAAACGAAGCGCAAGGGCGAGTGGGTCGCCATGCTGTCCCGGAGGAAGAAGTAATGCACCGCTTTTATGCTGACGGGCTGGGTGAAATTGGCAGTCTTGTCACGCTGTCGGAGGAGGACGCGCGCCATGCGTCCCGCGTGCTGAGGATGCAGCCGGGCGACGCAGCGGAGTTGTTCCTGGACGGCCGTCGCTTTTCCGCCGAAATCGCGGAAATGACAGCGGAGGGCGTGACGGCGCGCTTGATAAGCGAACTGCCCTCCACCGAGGCGAAATTGCGCATCACGCTTTATCAGGGCTTGCCAAAAGCGGAGAAGATGGAGCTGATTGTGCAGAAGGCGGTGGAACTGGGCGCGGCGCGGGTCGTCCCGGTCGCTATGAGCCGCTGCGTCGTGCAGCTCAGCGCCAAGGACGGCGCGAAGAAGCAGGAGCGCTGGCAGAAAATCGCCCGCGAGGCCTGCAAGCAGTCCGGGCGCTGCCAGATGATGGCGGTGGATGCGCCGATTGCCTTCCCTGCCCTGCTGGCAGCGCTGAAAACGCACGAAGCCGCCATCGTCCCGTGGGAGGACGCGCGCGGGTACAGCCTGACCGCCTTCCACCGGGAGCATCCGGAAATCCGCGACCTCGCGATTGTCATCGGGCCTGAAGGCGGCATGAGCGCGGACGAAATCGCCCGGATGAAAGACTGCGGCTGCCAAAGCGTGACGCTCGGTCCGCGCATTTTACGCACCGAAACCGCAGGACTTTGCGCCTTAAGCGCCTTGTTCTGCCTATACGGTGAATTGGAGTGAAACCATGAAAACTGCTGCCTTCCACACCCTTGGGTGCAAGGTCAACCAATACGACACGCAGGCGATGCTGGAGAAATTCCGCGCCGCCGGCTATGAAATCGTCCCGTTCGACGCGGACGCGGATGTTTACGTCATCAACACCTGCACCGTGACCGGCACGGGCGACAAGAAATCCCTGCAATTGGCGCGCCGCCTGCGCCGCGAACATCCGGACAGCGCGCTGATTCTGGCGGGCTGTCTGGCGCAGCGCAAGCCGGAGGATCTGCTTGAAACCGGCGCGCGCCTCGTCATCGGCACACAGCACCGCGGCGAAGTCGTCGAACTGCTGGAAAAGGCGCTGCGGGAGAACACATCCATCAACGCCGTCAACGAGCTGAACGCCACGACCCCCTTCGAGCCGCTGACCATCACCTCACAGGAGGAACACACCCGTGCGACGCTCAAAATTCAGGAGGGCTGCAACAACCACTGCACCTACTGCATCATCCCCAGCGTGCGCGGGCCGATTCGCTCCCGCCCGGTGGATGAAATCCGTGCCGAAGCCGAACGTCTGGCGCAAGCCGGATTCACCGAGCTGGTGCTGACTGGCATCCATCTTACCAGCTACGGGCGGGACTTCACGCCGCGCCAGACGCTGCTGGACGCAATACGCGCCGTGCAGGACGTGCCGGGCGTGCGCCGCATCCGCCTTGGCAGCCTTGAGCCGACCGTCGCGACGGTAGAATTCGCGCAAGCCCTCCGCACGATGGACAAGGTCTGCCCGCAGTTCCACCTCGCTCTGCAATCCGGCAGCGACACCGTTTTGCAGCGGATGGCGCGCCGCTACAACATGCGTATGTACCGTCAGGCAATGGAAAACCTGCGCGCCGTCTACCCGATGGCGGCGTTCACAACGGATGTATTGACTGGCTTCCCCGGCGAAACGGAAGCCGAGTTCGAGGAAACGCGCGATTTCATCCGCGAAGCCCGCTATGCCAAGATTCACGTTTTCCCCTACTCCCAGCGCGAGGGCACAAAAGCCGCCGTGATGCCGGGACAGCTCTCAAACGCCGAGAAGGAACGCCGCGCGCGCCTGCTGATTGCCGCGGGCGACGAAATGGCAAGGCTGTACCGGGAGCAGTGGGTCAATGAGGTGGCGGAAGTGCTGCTGGAAGAGCCGGTGAATGGTCATTGGACGGGCTATACGCCGGAGTATATCGCGGTGACACTGCCGGAGGGGTATCCGGGACGGCAGGGGGAATTTGTTCGCGTCCGCCTAACGGGACTGAATGAAGGCGGCATGGACGGCACGCCCTGCGAATAATCTGCGGAAAAAGATTGTAAGGTAACGCGACCAAGCCGGGGGACAAAAAAAGGGTCAAGGGGCAATGCCCCTTGCAGGGTGCAGGGGCGGCGCCCCTGCTG
>OGLS01000758.1_pt1 | contig 26374 bp, 27 predicted proteins | sample 1572881 | NCBI WGS metagenome assembly OGLS01 (sample SAMEA2582013, study PRJEB24529) | metagenome | biome: Human gut stool | place: China | collected 2011
GTATTTATCTGCCGATTCATCTGATCTCTGATTACAACGAATCCGATATGCGGTACATACTGTTACACGAACTGCAGCACTATAAGCACAAAGATGCTATTGCCAATTATCTTATGAACTTTGCCGGAGTGCTTTATTGGTTTAACCCCTTTGTCTGGTTTGCACTAAGAGAAATGCGTAATGACAGAGAAGTTGCCTGTGACACTTCTGTTCTAAAAATGCTTGAAGAGGACGATTATGAGGATTACGGAAATACGCTGATCAACTTTATAGAAAAGGTCTCCTTTTCTCCTTTTCCTTTTGCCGCCAACCTTAGCGGAAACATGAAACAAATGAAGCGGCGCATTATCAACATTGCCTCTTATGAGAAACCAACGTTTTGCAAGAAATTAAAAGGCATGACTGCTTTTATACTGACCACAGTTCTAATAATGGGACTTACACCTTTTATTTCTACATATGCAGCGGACGAAAGTCGCTACCAATGGAAATCTTCCTCAGAAAATATTTCATATGTAGATTTTTCTAAATACTTTGGAAAATACGAAGGAAGCTTTGTTTTATACGATCTTAGAAATGATGTCTGGAGCATACATGATATAGAACATGCTACGCTACGAGTTGCGCCGGATTCCACTTACAAGATATATGATGCTTTATTTGGATTGGAAGAAGGTGTCATTACACCACAGGATTCTTTTATTGCATGGAATGGAGAAAACTATCCGTTTGAAGCATGGAACGCTGATCAGACCTTGCAGTCTGCTATGGCTTCATCTGTGAACTGGTACTTCCAATCAGTGGACGAACAACTTGGTACTACTTCCGTTTACGATTATATCAAGGAAATCGGATATGGAAATAAGAACATGAGCGGTGATTTCTCCACCTATTGGATGGAGTCTTCCTTGAAAATTTCTCCAATAGAGCAAGTCGAACTTTTAACCCAGCTGCAGAATAACAACTTTGGATTTGCTCCTGAAAACATCAATGCAGTAAAAGATTCCATCTGCCTTTCTTCTTCCGATGCCGGAACATTCTACGGAAAGACCGGAACCGGACGTGTGGATGGCCAGGATGTGAACGGATGGTTTATCGGTTATATCGAAACTGCAGATAATACATACTTTTTTGCTACCAACATTGGTGCAGACAGCGATGCTACCGGAGGCAACGCAACTGAAATAACCATGTCTATCTTGTCTGACATGAATATCTGGAAATAAAGAATCGGGTAAAGGTCAATCTCTGACTTTTACCCGATTTTTCTTAATTCGCTATCTGAACAAGCCCTTTGTATTCCCATGTCGCTCCATAATCAGTTGACTGAAATACAATCCCATCTTTCTCCGCTGCATCTGTGGTAACCGTTATCGTCAATGTGTCGTCCTCTTTTTCAGGCATATTCAGGTAATCAAAATCCTCCACCGTAAATCCGCAATCGATAGCGATTTGTGGTAATTCTGAAACAAGATCCATTGGAAGTTTCATTTCTTCAAAGGCCCTTCCGCCATCGCGAGTGACATATAAGCGGGAATAGGACTGGGATGCGCCTGTAATTCCTGCAACCCCAAAGTTCTCATCATAAAATATTAAACCTTCTGCAACTCCCAATTGTCCACTGAACGGATCATCATTTATGCATTCCCAAGTAGAACCACCATCCATTGTCTTTTCCATTACATAAAATCTGCTTCCGGCAGCTGCATCCGTTATCACCAAACGCCATCCATTATTTTCATCTAAAAAGAAATACATAGTTCCATCACTTTGATCCACAGTCCAACTTTCTGTATCTTTAGCATCCTCCACCTGCTGCATCGTATTCTCCTGCTTCAATTCTTGTTGACTGACGTACTCAGGCTCCATAATATATCGAACAGGTGTGACACTATTTAAATCAGGAATATGCAAAGATACCTCAAACCCAACGATTTCTCCATCGCTTCTAAGCTGAGTAAAATTGCCGGTTCCTGTTTCAGTTCCATCACCATCTGCATCTCCCGAAATATATTGTAAGCCTTCCTCTGAACTAAAAGATCTTCGCCCCATATAGAGTAGTTCATAAATCTGCTGCTCTTCAAATGTTTCAGCCCACGCCTCTACCTGACTCGTCCAGTCTGAATTGTTCAAAATTTCAATCATTGGAGACAAACGCATATCGTCACTATATTCTCCATTCACATTACCATCTATCCAAACAGTCATATCATTACTGCTGTCTGCGTCATAATCAATAAGATACGTTTTTTTCTCTCCAGCCTCATTTTTTCCATATATGAATGCATAAATCCTTTGAATCGTTCCGTTTTCATCAAATGACACCTGATATTTATTTGCAATATAGAGTTCTTCCGGCAGTTGCAATGCTTCATCCAAATCCATCAGAATCCCTTCTACACCATCCTCAAAAAGATTATTATGCTCCAGTTCTACTTCTTTTTTACGCATCCACTCATCAAGTTTCCAAGACAGTGCCCCGTGATACGGAACTGCAGAATAAACGATACGTCCACCAAAGAATAAAGTTGCTGCTATAAGGAGTATCATTTCCGTATAGAAAAGTTTCTTATTTCCATTATCTCCTGAATTAACTTCTTGATTATGCCTTTTCGAAATCAGCCAGAGAACCACTGTGCCAACCAATCCTATTATACCTAACGCCAACATCGGTATATGCCTTCTCAAGCCACCATATTGACATAGATGCCAGAATTGATACAACATAAATATATATAGTATTAAACTTACTTTTCCCGTGATTTTATAAATATATTTCATGTAAGTCTCCTTTCTTCATATCTGTAAAAATACCATAAAACACCAGTATTATCAAATCATTCTTTAATACGGTATTGGTAATCTGGTATATGCATAATTCCATCATCAAGGATTTCATTCCCCAAATATTGAAAGCTACCATCATCAGCAAACTTTACTGTAAGTTCATGGGTTATGACCGCATCATCACAAATGACCATATCACACACCGCATCCACCGTTAATGTCACTGTTCCATCCTCATTTTCTTTGATATCAATAACCTCCGGCAGCGAAGTTCCAAAAAAAGTTGGTGCATAGTTAAGGCAGCCTTGTCGTACCCATACGTAAGTCTGATTTTTTTCATCAAATACCGCATATTCCTGAATTTGCTCTGCTGTTACCGGAAGATATTCCATGATCAAACTCTCAAATTCTTCTTTTGGTATTCCATTTGAATAATCCTCTGCATCAAACGCTTTCTGATGTTTCATGGCATACAGATATTCATACATTCCATTATAGTCCAGTTTTTCCATATGGTCAGTATCCCAATTCGAGCATAAAAGATTATTTCCCTGATACCCCAGACCTTGTACGCATCTTTCTGACATTTCCCGTTGTTCCTTAGATAATGGCTTTATTCTTACCAGACAGCTTCCGTCAACAATCTCTGTAACCTCCGGTGGTTCCGGAACACATAATTCATAACAAAACCATCCTTTATCCGTATATTTCCACTCCTTTATCCTTGCATAAGAAATATAGGACAATCCATATGTATCATTGGTGTTCCATGTAGCACACGCACTTATTAAATACATGTCCTTTCCATCAAAAATAAATTTATCTCTGCCAATGCCACCATCTGACTGCAACTCGTAAAGCACTATAAAACCAGCTTTCTCTTCCTGACAGTTTTTAAGAAAATCTTCGACTTTTTTATAATTTTCCATTGCTGCATATGCTTTCATCGTTATAACCGGATACCCTTTTTCTTTTATCCGATCCTGCATTTTATAGATTGTCTTATCATCCAGAACCGTATTAACTGCCTCCCCTTTATCTGCCTGAGTATAAATATCAGAAATAAGCTCCAGAATCATTTTACACTCATCCTCTGCTTCTTTTCTTTCCGGCTCATCTATTGGAAGGTCATAACCTTTTTCCCACTGTTCTGCAACATCTTCTTTTGCATTCTCGTTTTCTTCCGTAGAATCAACATCTCTACTATCCATCAACTGACTATCTGATGTCATATCTTTCCTTATGCATCCACATAACAGGCAACTGATCAGTACAATGAACCAAATACGCTTTTTCATAAATATTGTCCTTTCCATTCAGTCACATTTCCCATATCTCCTCTGCTGATGATGTTCTCGCATTCTTTTCATAAAAAATTCCTGTACTTACAATCATCACCAATAGAATCACAAAAATGATTCCAAACTTTTTTACAAACCATTTCATATCTTCCATCACTGTCCTCCGTATATATCATTCCATTCATCTTCAGTTAAACGCGGTGTATGCCATGTAATGTTGTTATTTTCTTCCTCTGAAACAATGTAATTTGATACATACTGGAATCCCCCATCAGATAATGGTCTGACCGTAACATCATGCATATATACATTTGAATCACCTGCATACGGATATATCACATGAACGTTGAGCGTTATCGTCCCATCCGAATGTTCTTTATACCCAACCACCTCGGAATACGGATATTCTGGATACTCTATCTCATAAAATCCTCTTGGTTTATATTCGTATGTTTGAGTTTGATAATCGTAAATAGTTTTTTTCTGCAATTTATCACTGTCGATATTAAAATATTCCATAATTATATTTTCAAACTCTGTTTTAGGAATATGATAAACTGCACCTATGCCTAAGTTATCATCTGCTACATATGGAAATTTTTCATTATGCAACTTTGGATACAACAAATCAAACATGTCATAGAAATTCAGTTCTCCAAAATCATCCTCATTCCAATCCACTAAAAACATATTATTTAACTCATATCCTATTGGCAAAAGATATTTTTCATTTAATTCCCGACACTTTGCATCCAATGGCAGTATACGAAATGCTACATGCTCTTCTGCAGAACTTAATGTTAATACATACAATTCTTCTGAAAAATAAGTTCCAGAAAACATCAGATATCCATCATCGGTATATCTCCAATAATCGGTTTGATATTCGCCTTCATCCTCACTTTTCATAATCCCATCTTTGTATCCGTAATAGCATCTTTTCACATGAACCACTCCTTTTTCTGTCTGTAAATGGTAGACCGAAAATCCTCCCAGACTGCTCACTTGGAGTATTGTCACTTCTGCTTTTTCTTGTTTTTCCACCGAATCACAAAAATCTATCACATTTTGTATTTGTGTCATATCAACTCGATTTTCACAATCAACTGCCGCATATCCACATTCCCCAAATCTTTCTACAACTTTACGTACTGTTTCCATATCCTTCAGCTTATTTTTTGTTGTGGCTTCCGCATAAATATCTATCGGAATATTTATAAAATTGTCATCCATTCCTTTCTCACTGACAATTTCAATAGGTTCAGAAGATACTGGTTCTTCTGTATTCCCTTTACATCCCGAAATCCCCATCGAAAAACCTATACTAATTACCAGAAAACCACTTTTCAAGAACCTGACTATCTTTTTTGACAACATAACCGCTTCCACCTCTTCCTTTTACGTCTTCTACCATGCTGACGATCATAATAGGACGCTCCATATTCTCGTCCGTTGTAAAAACAGAAAACCATCCCAATTCAGTCCCCGTTGTATCATCTTTTGATGCTTTGATTTCTGCAGTTCCCGTTTTTCCGGCTAATATAATATCCGTTCTATGTGCTGCATAGCCAGTTCCATGAGGATTGTTTATGACTTCTTTCGTATCCTCCAAAACAGTTTGCGCCACATCCTTTGTAAATGCTTCTTTAATCCAGACATCAGGCATTGCATCTTCCTTATATGTAAGATATGGTTTTATCATATTTCCTTCATTGCAAAATGCAGAATACATACAAGCCATATGCAAAGGATTCACAAGAATCTGACCTTGTCCATAGCCACTATCAGCCAACTGTACCTCTTTTTCAATTTTTTCTGTATTGGAAAACTGCGATTTTGCCATCTTAATATCAAATGGAAGTACATCATTGAATCCCAGTTTTGTTAATGAACTTTCCATATCGTTTTCCCCAATTTTTAATGCCGCCTTTGCAAAATAAATATTATCCGAATAAATTAAAGCATTTTTTAGAATAACCGGCTCATAAGCATGAAGCGTCGTTACATAATAAGATCCCCATGAGGAATCTTTCTGCCAGCTCAATCCTTCATTCCCATAATCCTCATCTGGATCAATTGCCCCTGTTGTTAATCCAATAGCAGCTATGATAGGCTTAAACGTAGAGCCCGGACACCAGACCTGTCGAAAACGGTTATACATAGGTTTGTTCTCATCTTCATTCAGCGCATTCCACTTTTCACTTGACATGCCCCTAATAAAATCGTTATTATCATATGAAGGTGTACTGACTAAAGCCAATACTTCTCCCGTATACTGATTGATAGCAACTGAACAGCTCTTATCATCTTTAAATTGTTCATATAATTCTTTTTGCAAATTCGAATCTATCGTTAGTTTTATATCTTTTCCATTTTCTACAATCGTGCTTACTATGATTTTTTTCTTATTGCCATTTGAATCAACAATAGTAATATAACACCCATTCTGTCCCTTTAATTCTTTTTCAAATAATCCTTCCATTCCACTTTTTCCAATAACACTGTTCGATGTATATCCTTCCCCTGCGTGTTCTTCTAGATCTTCTGCTGTAACGTTTTGAACATATCCCACTAAATGTGCGGCAGCCTCACCGAGCGGGTACTCCCTTATACCAATATCTGAAATTTTCACACCTGGAATTTCTAATAATTTTTCATGTCTTTCTTTTTCATCTAGTGTTTCTTTATCTGGCTCAAGCGACAGTAATTTTAATTCATCAACCTTTGGTATTGTTTTTAATGGTACAAATGAATCTTCTTTTACCCATTTAGCTGATAATTTTTTTTCTATATCTTCTGTTTTCATTTCCAATAATTCTGCCAACAGGCTGATAGCATCATTCTTATTCTCTAATTTTCCGGGAACTACGCCTATAGAAGAAGCCACTCCCTCGCCTGCAAGCAAGTGACCATTTCGGTCTATAATCTGCCCTCTCTTAGCACTTGTTGTAGACACTTTTACTTTATCTGTGGAATCCAGTTCTGGAAATATCAAAGAATCATTCCATATCAGCTTATATTTGCCTTTTTCCAGTATAAATGATGCCTTATTTTCAAAAGTAACGTTTCCCGCAACAGTATCCATAGATGTTTCATAACAGATCTCTTTTTGTTCTTTATCATAAGATGTGATATGAACTTTCATATTATCTACATCAATTCCCTCATAAATAGCAGAATTACGTTTTACAAAATCTTCCTGACTGATATTCCCAGATATTCCTGCATCAATCATTTCATACATTTGTTCATATTCTCGATTTGAAATATGAGCCATATATGTTTTAAGAACCTTCTCCGGTGATACATCAGGTACACTTTCATACCATACAAAAAAGGCAACCACAGCTGTAATCAAACATAAATTCACGAGCCATATAATATATATCCTGCTTTTTTTCTTTTTTTTCGTCATAGCATCTCCTTTTCTTACGGTTGTAAGATTTTATTTAAAAAAAAATTGTTCTTTCCATTTCAAAAGTTATGTCAAAGCAATCATGATTTCTTTTTTCTGTATATAATATTCTCTTATATCTTACATCTGTAAGATTTAAACGTCAAGTCTTTATTTACTTTTTCTAAACTAATAAAACATCCGGCACACCCTCCAGGAGTGCCAAAAACAACCTTAGCAAGCACTGCCTGTGTCATGACACAGGCGAAATTTCCCACACTTTCCTATCGTCTGTGCGTATGAATTTCCATAGGGAAGTGTCCCTAACCCTCTTTTATTTTTTCTTCGGTTTTCCTGTGGAATACCTTGACCTTTCCTGCCGCTTTTGCTACAATCTGCTGTGGGTGCTTGCACCCAAAATTAAATAAAACCTGAAACAGACTGTTGTAAAAATCGAACATTTTACAGCATTTTTTTTGTACTCAAAACCAGAAAGGAAGTGGCAGAAATGGCAAAGCAAAACCGCACCAATCCGGTGCAATTTTATCTCAGCGATGATGAGCAGTACATCCTCAATACCAAATTCAAAGCATCCGGCATGAAGAGTATTTCTGCGTTCCTGCGCAAGCTGATCTTATATGGATATGTGTATGATGTTGATTAACAGTTACCTGCGAAATTATAATACGGAGTTGGGACGTATCAGCTCCAATTTAAACCAGATTGCAAAGAGGGTAAACAGCACCGGAAACATTTATCAAGAGGATATAAACGAAGTAAAGGAGTTGATGAATGAGGTATGGCATACACAAAAATCCATGCTATCAAAGCAACCGTTGATAAAGCCATAGAATATATCTGCAACCCGGACAAAACCGATGAACAAATCTATGTTTCGTCTTATGCGTGTGCGCCCGAAACTGCGGCGATTGACTTTAAATATACGCTTGACCATTGCAGGGAAAACAGTCCCAACAAAGCCTATCATCTCATACAGGCTTTTGCTCCGTGCGAGGTCGGTTATGAGGAAGCTCACCGCATTGGAAAAGAGCTTGCAGACAAGGTTTTAGAGGGGAAATATTCGTATGTTGTCCGATTTTTGTATTATCTATATTTACCTTCAAACAATTTCCATACAGAAAAAGCCTCTTGTGCTATCTCATCATAAGGCGGTGCTGTAACGCCTAAAGTTGTATTTCCCATATCAGAAAGTCTTAAACTGCACAAATTTACACCGCTCATTTGTTGCCTTATGTCTTCTTCCTTGCTAAGAAACCATTCTGCCTCGGTCACAAATAATTTGAAACTCATTTTCTCTATTTCCCGAATTATGTAAAAGTATATGTAATTAAGCTCTATCCACGCTCTACGAAGCGGATTTCCATATAAAGTATTTACTATTTGCTTGGAGTAATCTCCAAGTCCCATTCTCTCCCACTTTTTCTTTAGCAAATCATACAGTATCCACTTTTCCACACTACATCTTCCTTCAACATTATCAAATTCTAAATCCCAATTTCCGTTATAATCAGGATCCATAAATGTAGGTAGAATGACCGTCCATGAGCTGCTGCATTCCTTATGGCGCACAAATCACTGATAAATCCTATACATTCTTTCATTTTATGTAAAATATCTGGAATGCTGTCTTTCCTAGAATAAACATCATAAAAAAAAGTTATAAGTTCTGACAACTCGTTTAATTCTAACTGTTCCATCAAATCCAACAATGGCACAGCATTCCCATCCGTTAAGTAGTCAAACTCATCCGAGCTGCCCCTGTAGCTTCTTTTATCTCTTGCCCGCTTAATCAACTTCTCAATTTTAGGTTTCTTGGCTCCCCATTCTGATATTACTTCTGCTCCTACATCATGTCCGTCATCAGCAATCCTTATTCTATTGAAATATGTTTTATAAGCATTTTCTATGCCAGTAATCCATAACAAAATGTTTTTCCTAAACTCAATATCTATTCTATCTATTACAAAAAGCAAACCTATTTTAAACTTAGCATCAATACAATCAAGGTCAATATGCTTTCCTGCTTGCATTTTTATGATTTCTTTGCAAGTAAATATTCCCGGCGATAAGTATTCCAACATTCTTGGTTGAAAGTTATTACCTTCAAGCCAATCGACAAATTCCTTATCATCCAATACCGGATAATAGAAATTGTATTCACTTAACCTTTTTCTAATATTTTGAATGGCATTATTCTCAATAATTCGTTCTTGATATTTCCATTCATCTCCTATAAACCTAATATCTGTGGCTTCTTTAATATCTCGGTCTCTTACTCCCTGACTTTGACTTAAGGAAAACTCAACCTCATCTGTGTATTTAATATATTGTTTTCCTTCTTTTTCTTCCAACATAGATTTTTCTATTCTAAACGGTATCCATTCATGTTCAACTTTATATGCGTCTGTATCAATTATTCCATAATTATTTTTTAGCTCCAGTATTCTTCCTCTAGGCATACTATTTCCACTCCTTTCCACATGGTATTCGGCTTTTAAACGCCACCTATTACAAACAGGAACACCCTGTGTATCATTTTCAACTGCACTATACATACATTATAATTGTACCCTTTCAAAGACAATTTCTCAATCGGATTGTATACATAAAAATATCTTAAAAATAAAAAGCAGGTAGCCAGCACACAGCCGACTACCCACCCTCTCAAATTTACTCTACTGATTCCAACACTACCTCTGCAAATCCTTCATCGGTCATGCTCTGGAGCTTACCTAACACCTCCTTATCATAAAAACAGGAAAAAGCAGATAGATTGCTACCTGCTCTTTCCATAAAATCTTATAAACTTTCTTCCTGACTCTTGGTTTTTGGTTTCTCCGGTTCTTTCTTCTGCTGTTCCGATTTCACTTTCATCTGTGACAGCTTTTCCTTGACGGACACCCTGCTCTTTTCCTTATCCTTTCCGGTATCCAGTCCGGCACAGACCTTATCCAGCTTCGCTACCGCACCGTCAATCCGCTCCACCTGTTTCTTTAAGGCGGAGATATGCTTCTTTACAGGCATATTCAGTACCCTTGTAAGGGCAACGCCCTCTTTTTCGTCCGACACTTCCTTTGTGCCTTTTCCGGTTAAGAGCCTTCCCACGTTGGCTACACTGTTTCCGATCTGCTTGAACTCGTCCCCGATACTGTCTATCTGGTTGGCAGTCTTTTCATAACTTGTAAGCACATCAACCATCTTCTCCCGGCATCCGGAAAGCACCGACTGCACACCGGAAATTCCTTTCTGAAGAACCTTGTTCATTTTCTCCCTTCCCTTTTCCTTAAGAGCAGTTACTGCCTGTGCTGCGGTGCCAATCAAATGGTCTTTGCTCTCCATTGCTGCTGCAATCATTTCAAAGGTCTTGCCCGCACCCACACAATGGGCAAGCAGTATTTAAGTATCTCCTCCAGTTTTCTTCATTCCGCACGACTTCTTTTGCTGTTTCTTCTGCCAGTGCGGAAATCAATTTATATTTTCTCATGGTAAGCCTCCATTCTTATTTGATTTTCTGCAACAAAAAAGGTGGCAATGGTTCGTTCATGAGCCATTGCCACCAGTGACGGTAAACTTTATTCATTTTTTCTGCTTCTTTCTTAAATTAAAAAGCGACGAAGTTCATTAACCTCGCCGCTTCAAAAAGACTTTCTTTATTTTTCTTTTCTTACCCCTTTAAATGGTGTATTACTTGATGTCTTTACATCCATAAATCTTCCAGTTTGTGAGTCACGTTTCGTCCACAATCCAGTTGATGGATTGTAAACTTGTGATCTGCCTTTAACAGCTCCTATTCTTGAATTATCTCCAATTGGTTTATTTGTTGCCATAATCACAACCTCCTATTTCATTCTAATTGTCTGTGTTTTTGTTCTGGTGGTTCCACCGCTACTAACAGAAGTCTTAATTCTGACACTTCTGTTTGAAACCGGTTTTTCAGATACTCTTACTCTAACTGTCTTTCTCAGTTTCAAAACCATACCTTTCTCAGTTGGAAATATTATCTTGAAATAGAAGCTTATTTCAGCTATAATCTACTTGTGTTATCAAGATTCGGAATACCAACTGTGTATCCGATTAAGCGGTATTGCTCTGCAAAGCGATGCCGCCTTTTTATTCACAATTCATCTTTTAAATGAATAATGGATATCACTTCATTGTAGTTTGGAAATGCTATACTTTCTTCTACAACATCCCTCTCGTCAGCATTGCAAAACCAAGTATACCCTGGTTCTTCAATTGTCTTTACTTGAAAAATTTGCATATCAAATAATTCATCAGCACCTGATAACTCACTTACTGTTTTCCTATTTACCAATAATGGAAAATCTTCCGTTGCGTTGAACCATTTTATACGTCGATCAATACTACAAACCACCATGCAGTCCTCAAATGCTAAATCTATACATCTGTTAAGTGCAGCTTGAAAAGAAACATCAAATATATTAGCTAATTCCGATACTGTCGTATAACATATTTTTCCAGAAAAATGATTTTTAAATTCTTTCATTGGCATTAAAAGTTCTGCTGCAAACAAATTTGCTTCTTTTTCTCTTGGTGCATAATCATTCTTAAAATCCATTTCTTTAATATCACATCCAAACATCAATTCTGAATGCCACGGAATATAAAAATGACCTAATTCATGTGCAATTGTAAATTTTTTTCTATTACTATTAAGAGACTCTTTAAGAACTATATAACTATTTCCATTTTCACATTCAAGATATGCATCAGCTTGTATAGGAGCTTCCACAATTTCAATTTCTAATTGCTTACATATACTATATACATTTGTAACTGTTTGAGGTGAAAAAAATTGTTTCATTTCATTCGCTAAAGCTTGAATTTTATTCATGAACATTTCTCTTCTTTCGAATTGCATCTAAGATTGCGCTATCTTTCTCATAATTTTGAGTAGATGTATTCCGAGCAGCAATTGCTTGGTCAGGTTGAATTAAACTCTCAAGATTTTTTCTTAGAAATCTCCATTCTCTTCCAAATTTTGTTCCCTTTAATCGCCCACTTTTAATCATGTTATAAACCGTTTGAGTAGAAACTCTTAATAAATCTGCTGTTTCTTCCACATTCAAGTAATCTGGTCTTTCATCTTCTGGTCTTTCTGCAAAACCTCTTGAGATATCTTCCATCATTTTCACTTCTTCTGCTCGTAAAGAAATTGCTCCACATTCCTCACATACAAACGCCCTTACTCCTTTTATTGCTAATTCATATTCCCCCCAGCCCGATGTGATTTCTATTTCTCGTTCTATCATATTTCCATGGCATTTATAACATATTTTATTCATTTATTTAATAAGCACAGCCTCTATAATTTATATAGAAGCTGTACACACCTCCTTTCAATTTAAGTCAAGTCCTACTTAATACGCTCTATTCCATCTCCTTTTTTCTTCCATTTTGTAAAATCTGTTTGGCAAACGGTTATAACTAAATGATCCATCGCCGTTACAGTTACAACAACATAAAAACTATTCTCATGACCATTATAAAAAACCATCCTTGGATCTTCATTATCATATCCACTTTGCTGTTCCACCAATACACCGTTTTTTATACAGTCTACAACTTGACCTTGTGATATTTTAAGTTTTCTCATTTTTTCATACGCATGATCAGAAAAGTACAAAAAACCTCTTTCATAAGCACTCCTGACAAACATTTCTTCTTTACTCATTCATTTCACACCCCTCCTTCACGAGTTTTGTTATTGTTATTTTATGATATCTTATAATATTTGTCAATACATTTTATAATTTATCATAAATTATTATAAAATCAAATGATATATTCTTCAAAATAACAGATGCAAAATCTCGCATATACTTTTAACGACATACCCACATGCTATTTTACACTTAATCCCCTTTTACCTAATAATCTAGTATTATACTACCTTCTTAAATAGATATGGGCATTACTGCCCATCCTCTGACGTTACCACTTGATTATGAATTCCTATTAAAGCTGAGATTACTTTGAACGTAGAATTAGGAGATACCCTCGTTCTGCATTTGTCTTCATTATAAAAAGTATATGTATTATTTTCTGAATTCAAAATAACTGCACACCCTTGGATTGATTGAAACGCTTCCGCATAATCTACAGTGACTGTTGTCGGCTGCAGTTCCTCTTCATTCTTCACATCCTCGTTTTCACTTATTTCTTCTTCGGTTTGATTAATCTGTATTGTCTGTTCATTTTGATTTGATTGGCTGTTTCCATTCTCTTTTGAACTGCATCCTGACATACTTCCTATAATCAAGCAGTTATACCCATTATCATACATCGTTTTAGTTTCATCCCAAAATCTTCCTTTCTTCTGTAACTTCTTTTAACTTTTACTTCCTAATCCACGAACAATTTTTACATCAACATTCTAAATACAACCATCTTCTCAACCCTCCTTTTATTACATGTGTAAGATTTCAACACAAAAAAATTTCCCTTTTGAGCGCCTGTTACACCCATGCAAATATTACATCAGTAAGATTTAGAAGTCAAGTTATCTTTATATAAAAAGGCTTCTGCCGGAGGGTATCATACATTTTCGCAAAAGTGATACCTTTTAGCAAAAGCCAATTATTCAGCAGAGTCTCTCACCACCCCACTGATTCATTATACAAATGTTTCATTCAAAGAACTACAAAACACACGTCCATTTTCTTTCCTTAATGTCCAACAAACCGCAGAAAATCAAGGTTTCTTTGAAAGCAGACAAATGGTTTCAATATTCCCCTGAACTTTGATTTTATACTGCATAGCGAAAGTATTCAATAGGTTTCAAAGTGGGGTAATATATTTAGCCCGTTTGAAATACTCCCCACCAAATAATCATCTAATCGCCCTAACTTCTATATCACCCAATTTTTTGTCACATGCCCTATGTGAAGGAAACGCTGTAAATCCTGGTCTTGAGATATAGTTACGAGTCTTGTCATAATAAACACTCAGAATTCCTGTTAACAAAAACTGAAATCCCATGTGTACTTCCTCACTGTGATTAAAAAATATATATTCTCCAACTTCCCCATCCTGAGGACGTCTTTTAAAAATGCTCCATTTATTAAACGAACCAATATATCCTATTAAATCATCAAAATAATCATCTTCCTTAGAATAAACTCCTTCTAATTTTTCAAAAATCCATTGTTCCGTAGTTTTCTCTTTTTTCTCAAATGCATCCATTGACACCAAAGCCAAAAATGGACCTCTTAAATGTTGACCATTATCATCGACACAACGACATAATTTTGATGCGGCCTTCAATGCTTGAGCTTCATGTACTATGTCATTTTCATGTAAATTCTTTTTCACAGAAATAATACCTACAACGCCCTCTGGTGGAACTATAACATTTTCTCCAAATCTCTGAAAAATAGGATATTTAGCACTATCATAAATTAATATATCTAACTGTGTGGAATGGCTGTCCACTTCATTTTTCCTGCTTCTATTTTTCAATCCTGTTTTTACTGCTGGTCTCAAAATAAATCCCGTTAAAACTTCCAAATCTTTTGGTAAATATCTCTTCAGATATTCTCGTATTAATGTTTCTACATATCTTCCATCTTCTCCGTTATGGGCAGCTCCATTTCTATTTTCTGCTGGAATTAATATTTGAAATTGTTTATAAGTATCCAACATGGCTTGCATCTCATTTGACCAATAATTCTGGATTCTTTTACCATCCATATTATTACACCTCCAACTCCTCTTAACACCATTTATGATTATAACTCGAACATATCATAGGAAGGCGCTTCTGTTCTATCAACTTTAATCCCCATTTCTTGAGCTATTGTTTCCATTCCCCAAACATATGAGCCAAACTCGTTCTTCTGTGACTGACTGAGTTTTTCCCATGCCTCCGGATTAACAACCAAGTTTTCACTTATCATTGGTAAGAGATTATTAATAAAATTTCTTTTCTTTACTTCGTCCAAGTCATTTAATTGTTCATAATATGACGAAAACATTCCATCATTTTTCTTAAACCACGAAATAATACAATATGTTTTCTCGTTTTCAGGAAAAACACAGACATATACATGTTGTGCTGGCTTACTGAAATCCAGCAAATCCTGCACTCTCCTATTATTCAAATCATACTGCAATGCTTCAAACCCTGTACAGGCAAATTTTACCGCTTTGTCAAATTCCCAAATAATACTTGTTAAAACAGAATAATCTTTTTCCAAAATAGCGTTATCAAAGATTTTTTTGTCCTCAATAAAATCCTCAATTGCCATTTTATTCCCTTTAAAAGGATCCTCTGCATCCGGCATATTAACCAGAGATGGCCTCTTTGCAAAAATAATCTGTTCCATTTTTTTAACTTCCTGCTTTTTATGATATTCTAAAGCAAAACATCTATATGTATACAAGAAAACTTGTTCTTCAGTTTTCTCAAAATCTCTATCCTCAATTGGTTGAAATAAAGTTTTATCATGATGACCACAAAATCCAGTGAATACTGTCGCTTCTTTTCTTCCATAACTCGTCATCGGTGCAAAGGGATTATCAGGTTTCGGACATGGCATAAAAACCATTCCGTTACTAGATATCTTTTTTAGTATTTTATTATTTTGGATTGAATGGGCTCCTATAATCTTCTCTGAACACTCTTCATTATTTGGATGTAAACATTGTTTTATTCTGGACTCTTTTCGAATCAGTTTGTAATTGTCTAATAAATTTAGTGGGTTTACAAAATCTGCATCATCTTGTTTTCCTTTACAACAAAGCTTATATTTTTTTCCACTCCCACAAGGACATGGATCATTTGGATATACTTTTTTACTCGTAAATATTCCCCCTTTCTTCTTTTGCGAAAAAGTATCATTTCGCCAAAATGTATATTTCTCGTTCTCCAAAGCCTATCCCCTGGGGTAAACATCTGTTATATCATCACTCTACGGAAACAGAAACACACATCTATTTTATTCCCAAAATGGCGAAATCCTTTGATTTATTGGGCTTTTCTCGACAGAAGGCAAACTGTTTCATCTGTACTCTCGTTGTCCCAATCCACGCCTAATACATTTCTGCCATTCATATATATAGGAAATTTAAACCGGAGACCTTTTAATATTCTGCCATCCTTTTGCTCTTCCTCATAGATAAACACATCCGACAGGAAGCTCTTCAAAAATGTCTTCTTTTCCAGATCTGTAAATTTATCATACAGCTTATCAAAGAATAAAAGGAACTGGTAAACATTATCTTCTGAGATTTTGTCCTGCCTGATATTATATAGTCTTGTTTCGACTTCTTCCATGGCATTCTCAATATCAGTGATTTCATCATATAGCTTGTCCAAACGTTCCTGCATGTCATTATATTTTTTGTCATAATTCTTATCGGATACAGATAAATGATCCATCTGGTCAGCAAGCCTGTTTTTCGCCCCGGTTGTCTGGCTTAGTCTATCTTTTAATCCATCATATTCCCTGTCAAGCTCCGAAGTATCAATGCTGCTTCCTATCTGCTTACGGATTTCCTGCTCGAACTTTGGATTCTTCACAAATTTGCGGATAATTTCCTCAACTGCCGCATTAATCCTGTCCTCATTCCACTGTCTTTTATAAGTACAGCGGTGTCCGTCCACAAGCTTCCTGTGTTTGCAGGCATAATAAAAATAATCCTTATAATAGCCTCCATCCGGATGCTTCTTGCGGTTTACATTGCCATACATACCGCTTCCACAGACAGGACATTTTATAATTCCAGATAAAATATGTTCATGTTCAAGGCTGTGCGTTTTTACCTGTAAAACACCTGTCTCCTGACGCTTTCTGTGTGCCTGATTCCACATTTCTTCTGATATGATTGCCTCATGGATTCCATCACTTAACAAGTAATCCTTTTGTTTTACGATATGATATTCATTCCTTGTTCCCGGAATCTTCTCATTTTTTCTTCGACCAAATGCGAGCTTGCCGCAATATATCGGATTATCCAGCACACCTTTGACGAATGATGTAGAGAAACCTTCGATTGTGTTATTCTGGCGAAGCTTTTTCTTATAACCACTGTTATTTAAAAATGCAGCTATCGCAGCCATTCCCATCGTTGTATTGACGAATTTATCATATATAATACGGATAATCTCTGCTTCATCTTCTGCAATGATAAGTTCACCATTTACCAGCTGATAGCCATATGGCGCAAATCCGCCGTTCCATCTGCCTTCTCTCGCTTTCTGTCTGCGGCCTTCCATTGTCTGGACAAGGATATTCTCACGTTCTATCTCTGCAACCGCAGATAACACAGATATCATCAGCTTCCCGACATCCTTAGAGCTGTCAATCCCATCCTCTACACAGATAAGATTAACTCCATAATCCTGCATTTTCTGCAATGACGATAAAACATCTGCAGCATTTCTTCCAAATCGTGACAGCTTAAATACCAGCACATAATCAACATCATCTTTACCATTTTCTATATCCGATAACATCTGTTTAAACTGTGGTCTGCCTTCCACACTTTTGCCAGATTTACCCTCATCAGAATATTCACCGACGATAGACATTTCCTGATACTCTGCGTATTTTCTAAGCTTGTCCTTCTGTGCATCAAGACTGTAACCATCTACCTGCATGGAAGTGGAAACTCTTGTATATATGTAACATTTCTGCTGTTTTTTCATCAGATATCATCTCCTGTGTCAAAATTCTCCCTTCAGCTGTTCGGGAATTCCGAACAACTGAATTGTATTAGCTGTCTTACTATTCCTTCATATCTTCTTTATCTTTTTCAGACAATGCAGGATGCTGCATATAAAATATTTCTTTCTGCCTTTCAATCTCTGCTTTTAGCTGTTCCTTTGTTGGCAGATATGTGAGATATTTTGACATAAAAAGTCTGTCGTTATCATGTAGTACGGAATATCTTGCTATATCCTCATCAGTTTCAGCACAAAGTAATATTCCCAATGTAGGATTATCTCCCTCCTTACATTTCAGTTCATCATACATCCGGACATACTTATCAATCTGTCCCACATCCTGATGAGTGATTTTCCCCATTTTTAAATCTATAAGCACATAACATTTCAATTCAATATTATAAAAAACAAGATCAATAAAATAGTCTTCTGTCTCAGTAACAATATGCTACTGTCTGGCAACAAAAGCAAATCCCTTTCCCATCTCCATAAGAAAATCCCTGATATGTGTTAAAATAGCTGATTCCAAATCACTTTCAATATAAGAATCTTCATTTTTGAAGCCAAGAAACTCTGCAACAATCGGACTTTTTAGAAGTTCAAATTTATTTCTTTGGTTTTCTGCTGTTTTCTGCAGCATTTCATTCATGACAGCATCTTTCTTTGGTGACTGCATTAATCTGTAATAATATTGTGTGCTGATATTTCTATCCAAAGTCCTGACACTCCAACTTTCATTTGCTGCTTCGTTCATATACCATAATCTGGCATTCTCATCCGGCACACGTAAAAGTGCTCTAAAATGAGACCAATTCAAATTGTGAACACATGTGTTCACAATCTGCTCATTTGGAAAAGCAAGATAGAATTTACGAAAATATTGCAGATTTCTTTTTGAAAAACTTTTTCCATATTCTTTTGTAAGTTCATCCGCTAATGCCTCAATTAAAGCCTGACCATATTTTGCTCTTTCTTTTCCTGCCTGTTCCTGCTCCACGATACGCTTACCAACATGCCAGTAGGTAAGCACCATAGCCTTATTTGCTGCATTATAAGCCACTTCACGACCAGATAAAATAATTCCCTTTATGTCAGTAATCACATCCTGATAGTTAACGATATCATTTGCCATATCAACTTACCTCACTTTCCAGCTCTCTATAAATTCTTACTCTTTTCTACTCTGATAGCTTTGCTCTGTTTTTAATCGTATTTTCAACCTCTGCAATCCGAGCTGCAACCTTCTTTACTTCCATCAGCTTCCATGCTTCTAAACAAGTTAAGAATTCCTCTGTTCCGTCTTTTTCTATTTTATCAAGAACAAGCATGACAACCTGTCTGTTTACATCTTTCATTTCAAAAATGACACGGGCATTCTTTTCTTTTATATCCAGACAAAATCTCTGATAAAGCTCTTCCGCAAATGTTTCTTTCTCTATTTCCCATCCCTTTTCTGAAAACACTAATAACGGGAGACGATAATCATACTTGATTCTGAGGTAATCTTTCTTAATCATCCAATCAATGTACTTGCTGATATCATCTAATTTCATGTCATGATAATATCCATAAGCAGGGCATTCATTCAGTTTATATTCTAATATCTTTTTATCCTTTGAACCCTTTAATATTTTAGCCAGCATACTTCTCCCGCCAGTTGAAATCAGCTCATCTGCACCTCTTAGAATCACCCTGATATCTGTCATTGGCAAATCCCTTATTTCTCCTGCATCAAGAACAACCGGCACTCTGCGTACTTTCCTGCTCATCCGTTATCCTCCTGTATCCATGGGAGCGAGTAAATTTGAATTAGTTCCTCTGTACCCATATTATGAAGCTTCTTTTCCAATGATTTTTCCGTTAATTTCTTTGACTGATTATTTCGCAACAATAGCTCCGGAGCCTTTACTGCGTGAAAACCACCAATACTCTTATTAGATCCAGTGGTTCGCAAGAACAGCTCCACTCCTTATTGGGCTTAGCTACCTATAGCCTTGCAGCTGAGAATTGTCATAGGGCCTCATAAATGCGGGACTTTAGCCCTTGACCTTGACAAGTCGAGAGCTGGCATAGGCATCATTATATAGCCCCAAAGGACAACCGGATCCCATCTGTGAACAGGTGGAGTTCAAACGCGTATCGGTGGCGCTACAGGCGCGAAATATTCACTTTGACATTTCAACATCACCTCTCCACAAAGAATTTGTTCGAGCATTTGTCCCAACTAAATCTTATCATCATTCCAACATCTGTTCAACCAAAACTTTTTCCATTATATAGCGCAAAATAAAAGAGACTCCACTCACTACGAATGAAGTCCCATAATATATGTATACATCCCGTAGCATATTATCTACAGGATGCCAACTGCCTATGCAGCCTTTTTGTCCAGAAACTATTTTACTCCGCCTAAGTAATAACAGAATCTGTCAAATTATTTCTGTCTATTAGCTTTCTCGTTATCAATGGAATCCTTGGAATTACTATTCTCCCATTTGTTTACAGCCGGTGTTGTCACGCCTAATCTGTTTGCCATCTCCTCCTGCGTCATACCAGCTTCTTTTCTATATTTTTTTATAACAACACCTATATCCATTTGCATCATCTCCTATAAAATTCAAAAGCTTTTGTATACTCAGCATATCAGATTCATATAGATTGCACAATTGAGTACAAAAACGGGTCAACAGCTATTTTTCGTCCTAACTTCTAGCCAGGTTTCCATGCACTCGACCTTGTTGTGCTGAAAATCCGACATTGAAAAGGAGAACTGATCCTATTATTTCTTCTCATTTTCTTCCAATTCCAACATGTATTTATCAAAGTCAGACATGAACAATCTGTCCTGAATAACACGATACTTTTCAAATTCAGTCTCGGCATGAAGCTTTGCAATTTCAGCTGACACTTTCCCTGCATCCTGTAAAATACCATAATCAAACATTTCAATAAAACTATTAAGCCGTTTTTCCCAGTCCTGCATCGTGAGTGGAATATGTCTTAATGTCATGTTCTCAGCAAAATCCAAGTATGCAGTAACCATACGATTCAGCTGTTTCATTTCATCCTGACTCAAATAATTCTTGGCAACTGTAACATCGCTCTTCTTAATTTTGCCTTCAGGAGCGTCTGCCCAAGTAGTTAATCCCATATGCTCTCTTGTATGATCAGCTCTTTCTACAATCAGTTCAGCCGCCGTATGACCATGAACTGCGTAATGCATTTTATTCTGAACTGTTGCGTAGAATCTCCTGGTAGTTGCAGAATTCTTATCGTAATCAATGGCAGTGGCATACAGGTCAGTTATTTTCTGATAAAACTTTCTTTCGCTTGCTCGAATTTCACGAATTCGTTCTAACTGCTCATCAAAATACTTTTCTGTCAGATAAGTTCCGCGTTTGAGACGCTCGTCATCCATAACCCAGCCTTTGATGGTATAGTCTTTTGCAATTTGATTGACCCATTTACGGAACTGCACCGCACGCTCAGAATTTACCTTAAATCCTACTGCAATGATCATCTCTAAGGAATAGTGATTTGTGCTGTAGTTTTTTCCGTCGGCGGCAGTTATTCGAAATTTTCGAATAACTGAATCCTCCTGCAGTTCGCTATCCTCGAATATTTTCTTAATATGATAATTTATAGTGTTAGTGCCGACATCATATAGTGTGGCCATCATCTTCTGTGTCAGCCATATATTCTCATCCTCATAGCGCATCTCGATACTGTCCTGCTGGTCGCCGACAGAGGCAACATACGTCAGGTATTCTGCTGCGCTGGAACGGATGGTTATTTCATCTTTTTTCTTTTTCAAATAGGAAACCTCCTTCTTCGATAAATCACTCTATAATAAACAATGAACGAATTTCTGTATACTCTCATCGCCCATGACAACGCTTATACTTCTTTCCGCTTCCGCATGGACACAATTCATTGCGGCCTATCTTCTTCGGTCAATTTGCTCTTTCCTGAACCATAATAGGAATTTTTCCATCATGCATAAGTTCAAGTTTCCTCAGACGATACAAATATTTAGAGACTCCCAATATAGCTTGAAACATACGCATTGCCTCATTTTCAAATTCAAGTAAATATTCTGTTTTCTTTTTTGTTCTATCTTTCGGATTAGGAATATAAGTTATCAGCTGGTCTACTGAATTGTATTCAACATCATTATGACCGATAGCGTTTCTCAATTTCGCATTCACGAGGATTTTCAAAAAGCCTGTATAGTCCTCAGAATCCAAGCAAAAATAATATCTTGATGCTTTTGTGAGTTTAATATAATCCTCTAAAAACTTTACATTTTTCTCAATTGGATTCATAGCATTGATGAGATAAGTAATAAGGCTTTTCTTTTCCTCGTCACTTATTATATCATAGAGCTTTCCGAAATTCAGCATAAGCTTGTAAATATTGTCCAGAGTGATTGTTTCCATTTCGATAGAACTTTTTCTCAGCTTTGCATCTTCAATCCGTTCTTCCAACTCTACAATCGTATCCTCCCCAAAATCTTCGTCATTAAAATCAAGTTGACAATCGTTTTTTGTATGAATTTTCAATTTAATAGTAATCGTAATATGATGCCATTTCTGCTTCATAATCCTTAATTTCACTTAGCATACTATCAACAGCATCCAAAAAATTGCATAGTTCTTCAAAACAAGAAGCTACATTCTCTATGTCTAATATCTTTTCTTCTGAAAAGTAAACCTGCAAATTTTTATTACATGGATACCTAAACAAATCAGAACTTTGGTCAAAATCATGAAACGCTTGGATATACTGTGTTGTATCATTTAAAGTAGTATCATCATCTGGTGCATTGGAATATTTGTCAACTTCATCGACAATACTGTTCCAAAGTCCAAGTATGCTATGCTTTTTTCGTCGAAGTATCTTCAACGCCTTTGTTCTCTCTATGTGGCTATCTTCAATAATTATCCTTTTTAAACCAAGCTCAACTGCATTACGATACATATAGCACATTGGCATAAACAATTCTTTTTTATTGTCGTCCACAATTTTTTCTTTTAAAAAATTCCCTACTTCTTCATACGAGGAATAGTAAGTGTAAAACGAATGCTGTGCATATTTATAGCCGACAACACTTTGCTGGTAGTAATGTCCACCTTCAATAATTAACTGTGGTGAATATGCTTCATATTCCTGCTCTGTAAAATTTCCCGTCTTATATAGCTCACTCAAAATATTAAAGGCTTTATTCATATTATCATGAGTTGCCGCTAAAGAAATATGCGTCTGCTTATCAAATAAAACATTAAGATTATTGCCAAAAGGATAACGGAACATATCAGATTCTTTATCAATCCTTGAAATATCCGCTAAATATTTCCATAACCAGTTAGCATTATCGTTATCTGTATATTCTAAATCTTTTAGCTCTAATAATTTGTCATACCCTTGTTTAAGGTCATGCCGTATGTCACCGATTATCAACTTTCTATCATTTTCCGCTGTGACAATCTTAAATATATTTGCCTTCAAAAGAAGTTCCATGCTTTGTCTATATAAATAGACCATCGCAAAATACCATAAATCAAGTTTTTCTATATCACCGTTTTCTGCTGCATCTTCGCCCAAATAATGAATTACGCTCTCTGCCGCACTGAAAAAATCTTCTGCATATTTATTAAAGTCGTCTTCCAAGTTACCACTGTTTAATAATGTTATTGGGAATGGGCTGTTTTTATCTATATGATATAATGACATATTAGGGCGTATCCATTTGAAATCATAATCCACACTTGTACCTCCTCGCCATATAAAGACTTATTATTTACCGCAACATCGTTTATATTTTTTTCCACTGCCACACGGACAAGGTTCGTTTCTTCCGATTTTCTTTTTCTTTTGCTGTTGCTCATCCACTCTTATTTTACTGGCAACAAAACTCGGAGCAATCCCCTTTTGTATAAAATCTATTTTTCTCAAGTTATATACTAACTCTAATACATAAAATATAATGCGGAAATTTTCTATACATAAATCCGCAAAATCTATTAAATACAAATCAACAGACTTATTTCTGTCTTTGAAAGTAATCAATTGTGTTTCATAGTCAATATCACTATCAAAATGTTGGATGGCGTTTCTAACTCGGTTGTTCAAACTACTAATAGGTTTGCCAAATGGTTCTTTTTCGTCTACATATCCATTTTTCATTTTATTTCCGTTAGATTCTCTAATAAAATCTTGATAGTTCTTGCCATTAACACACTTTGTTGAATCATTCCGAACAAAAATGTTATTAAGTCCCAAAATCACTTTAAGATTATCAAATATCCACTCATAACTTTTGGCATAAAAATCTGTTAGCTCATCAAAATTAGCCGTCATAATGCCAAATCGATTTTTATCAACATTTTCAAGACAATCTCCATTTTTTAGAGCTATTACGGGAATTAATTGCTCATATACCTTAGCAAATAACTCAATTAGTTTGAATCCTTTTGTTTCAATGCTATTGAAATCAATCTTGCTGTTAGCAATAAATTCGCTAATCTGGGTATAATTTCTATCCTCAATTACTAATTGTCCTATTTTCGTATACTCTCCTAAAGTATCTTTGCCAATAATGATTGAAATGCCTGTTGTGGTTAGCAAAAGTTGGTGTAACGCTACTGCCGCATCAAAGTTGTTTTTTACTTCTGAAAAAGGAATATACGGGTACTGTTTAATCATGTCCGTAACCCTTGCAAAGAGTATCTTATCTTGGTTATTCCAAAATAACTCAAAATTTTGTTTCATCTCACTCAATCCAGACTTAACAAAATTAGCAAAATACATGGTTTTTTGTGTTTCCTCTATTGCCTTTTCATTACTCCCGTAAAGTAAAAGATTTCGCATATATGGAGAAAGCTCAATTTCATTTAGTTTTTTGTGGGTGGCTTTTCTGGTAGGGAATTCGGCTGATAATTCAACCGAGTAAAATTCCTCATCATCACATTGTACAATATCAGCATTTTCAACATTGATATTATTATCTTCTACAAAAACTTTTCCATATATAGTAGAATGACACTTGGGGCAACGGACATGAAAAGGAATATCAAATAATCCAATTTGAACACGAAGATTTATCTTCATTTTACAAGCATTACACTGAACAAACACATTATTGACCATATTTTACCTCCTCTCGTTTTTATAATTATATCAGTTTCCTACGGAAAACTCCATAACTAATACCCATATGAAAAGCGGCCCTAAAATGAATTTCTAAATTCCACCGCCCAATGGGGTGATGGAATTTACTCTCGCACAGTAGATATTTACTCTTTCATACAATCATGTTATGGTTATGACTCCTTCTGACAGCAGTAGAAGGAGAATCATTATGAGTAAATATATACCAGGAAACCAGAAACACCTTACTTTAAATGATCGTATCTATATTGAAAATGAACTGGCAAAAGGGACTCCCTTTAAAGACACTGCAGCATTTCTATGTAAAGATCCAACAACTATATCTAAAGAAGTCCGTGCTCATCGGCTTTCAGATTGGTATCACAAAGGTACTTTTTATAACGCAAAGAACTTTTGCATTCATCGTTACCATTGTCAAAAGACCAATGCCTGTGGAAAAATTCTTCTCTGTGGCATTAAATGTGCCTCATGTCCTACATGTAATCAGACCTGCAAGGACTTTGAAAAAGAACGATGTAAACGATTGGACAAAGCGCCATATGTTTGCAATGGCTGCACGAAAAAGATAAATCACTGCACGATTGCACATAAATACTATTACAACGGCCGTGCTGCTGACAGAAAATATCGTGAACTGCTGATATCTTCTCGTTCTGGAATAAATATGACCAAGCACCAGCTCCATCAGAAAGACCAGATCATATCTCCATTGATTGAGCAGGGGCAATCCCCTTATCAAATCCTTACAAATCACCCGGAACTGGATATGTCTGTCCGTTCTATGTACACATACATTGACAAAGGACTCTTCACAGCAAGAAATATTGATTTGAAAAGACAGGCAAAATTCAAACCGCGAAAGTGCCATAAAACACAAATCACTGATCGTTCTGTTTTTACACACAGAACCTACTCTGACTTTTGTTCATTAGAACTGTCGTCTTTTGTGGAAATGGATGCTTTCGTATGGTTTTACCGAAAGGAACTTCTTTTGAATTCTTAACACAATGG
>OGLS01000760.1_pt1 | contig 26303 bp, 19 predicted proteins | sample 1572881 | NCBI WGS metagenome assembly OGLS01 (sample SAMEA2582013, study PRJEB24529) | metagenome | biome: Human gut stool | place: China | collected 2011
CCTGTAACCGGCTGATCCGTAGTCAGCTACTCTATTCAGTTGAGCTACGCGGCCTTGTTTGTTTTACGGGTGCAAAGATACGTACTTTTTTTGAATTAGCAAGAGATACACAAACTTTTTTTGAAAAAAATTACTCGATAAACCGATAATTAAACAGCTGCCAGCCGAGTGTCAACCCCACATTCCACTCCTTTTTCGGTGAGCTATAATGATTTACATATGCAGATATTGCTCCAAAGGGCAATTGGCATATTACAGAAATTTCTCCTATATATTCAAAGCGCGAAAACGCTTTTCCATAATAAGCTTTGTTCAATGCATTCTTTTTAATAGGAAATATCGGTACGAAACCATAAAATTCAGAACGGAATTGGAACATATCATTGAAAACAAAAATAGGCTTGATACCCGCTGCCAAGAATTGGTTGGCCCGGAATGCTTCATTATACATCAGCTTACTATGAGGAGTAGGAGAAAAATCTGCCGCCTGCAACATGGTTGCCGTATAATTCTCCGAAAAGTTCTTCGATGAATACAGCATCTCTGCCATCCATCCCAAAGTAAATTTGGGACTCATAGTATGATAGGCATATTTCATATAAGAAATTTGCAGCCAAGATTGCCTTTCTTTAGTCGTAACACTCGTTTCCGTCGGATTTCCCGGTATAAATTTCTCCTTTCCGCTAAAGACCTGTGCCACCAGTTTTTCAAAATACCCTTTAGTGGCATACTGTCGTGCATTCAGCGTACTCCCATAAAATCCGATAGCCCCTCCCAAAAGGTTGTAGGTACTCCTGTCTGAACGGTCCTTGTCAAAATTAATCACGCTGGACTGAAAGTAATTGTCTTGAAGTTTCCCATATCCGATGCTTATTTCCGCCCGTTTATTGGCCAAAAAAGGCAAGGCTACCATCAACTTGACAAAACGTTCATCTTTAGAGTTAAAAGAGGGCTTATCATTCTTAGAAAAGAGTTTGTCCTTTTTATAATAATCGAACGTACTTAAAGAAGCAATAAGGCGGTAGGAGGTTGGAATACGGGTAGGAAGGTCTATCTTGGCCATAAGCTGCGCATTATTATATACCTTGCCAATCTGGCCGTCAAGGGTTATTTCTTTGGAATAATAATTCAAGTCCTGATAACCTAACCCCAAATAAATCTGATTAGAGCTGGTTGTCGATACACTTCCCCCCATCCTTACAGAAAAATTATCTTCCATTTTCACTTTCAGATGCAGCGAATACAAGTCGTTTTCAGAGTCATATACAGCATGAGGTATAATCTCCGATATCATATTATCAGACAGCAAACGGAAATATCCACGTTTCAAATCTTCATATGTAAACACCTCATGGTCTTCGTCATGAAATTCTTTTTTGATATACGCCTGCTGTTGTGGATTGGCGCCCTCTATATAGATGTCCCTAAAGCGGAATTGAGGCAAATTACTGCGGTAGACCAACCGCCTTAAACGAACATTTTCTGCACTTACCCTCCGATGAATACGGCCTTTTATAGAATCCATTAAACTAATAGTCCGGTTATAGCCGATATCGTGCAACTCCTGCAAACGGTCAAAGTCCAAAAGGCTTACATCATCATACTTGAATGTCATAATAATGCCTAAAGAATCCGGAAGAGTATAATCCGTCTTCTGCATAATCATATTTTCAAGCTGGCTCATCAAATCGTTCTCTTTCGGCTTACCGGGGTTGGCTGCTACCACGCTACCTATGATGACTTCCGGTTTAAAGTCCTCACGCATAATATCTGTGGGGAAATTATTATAAATTCCACCGTCATAAGCTAAAACGCTATCAATCTCTATCGGTTTGAAAACAAACGGAAAACTCATGGAAGCGCGTACCGCATCTCCCAAATCTCCTCTACGCATAATCAACGGTTTCTTGTTATATACATCGGAGGCAATACACCGGAAAGGCACAAACAGGCGGTTAAAATCGCCGCTGCATGCAGCCGTAGCCCGTGCAAATAGCTCCACAAAGACCAGATTCATCTGAATGGGATTTACCATGCTTGTAGGCAGTATCTGAGGCTTGATATGCAGCGAGTCCTTAAAGGAGAAACGGATATTGAAAAACTCCGGGGTCGGCCGGTTCTGTTTGAAATAATATCCGTATTCGGGTTCTACCTGTCCTGAATACCAGCGTTTGAAGTCTTCGGAACGCAATAAAGCCTCCATATCATCGGGAGAATACCCCATAGCATAGAGTGAACCTATGATAGCTCCCATAGAAGTACCCGTAATGTAGTCGATAGGAATATTGTTTTCCTCCAAAGCGCGAATGATACCGATATGGGTCATGCCTTTCGCACCTCCGCCACTCAAAACAAGTCCTACTTTCTGAGCTTGCACAAACGGCAGAAGCAATAAACAGGCTGACAAAAACAAAAAAAATCTTTTCATGAATACGGTTTCGAGTGAAATATACTAATTTATTCAATGCTCAAATATAGACAATTGTTTCCAAAAACCTCGTATCCAACGAAAAAAAACAGACCTATTACGAAAAAACAGACAAAAAAAGGGCATTACAACTCATATTAGCTGCAATGCCCTGTTATAATAGAAATCTAAAGGGGCTTATTTAATCAAATCGATGCTTCTCTTTACAAAATTATTCAAAGCTTCACCTTTCAACATGCCATTTTGAAGCAATGCCAAATCAATAAGTTGACGGACAACCTTATTCTGAGCGGCATAGTCGGCAAACAATCCATTTTTCCGGTTTTTCAAATCTTCCCACTTCTTATCCAAATCATTTACCTCATCCTTTTCGGCTGTAGGAATGTCCTCGTCTTTCTTGCCCTCCTGCTTCTTTTTCAATTCATTACGACGAGTATTTACATCGTCCATTTCTTTTTGAATCGGAGCAACGGCAGCCGCACATTCCTTGTCTTCATCAGCCAGAATCTCCTTTACCAGTTTATGGTCGGCATTCAATACCAGGTTGAACATGTCCGGCATTTCGCCATAGAAACTCATTCCTGCCTGGATATTAGCCATTTCTTTCATACGACGCATGTACTCGCTTTGAGTAATCATGACCGGTGAAGCATTTTCACCCAAGGCTTGAGCCATTACATTGAACTCTGTTTTTTCTATCTGCGGCAACTGGCTCTTGAAGATAACAGAGAGAACCTCCTGTTTATCGGCTTCCAAGACATCTTTCGCCTTGTCTTCCTTCACTATCAGATTGTCAACGACATCACTGTCTACACGGGTAAAACGCACTTTCTCGAACTTTTGCTCCAGCATGCTTACCATGGCAACATCAAGCTGGCCGCCCATCAACAGCACATTATATCCCTTATTCTTGGCAGCCTCGATATAGCTGTATTGCTCATCTTTGTTGTTGGCATACAGATAAATCAGATTGCCATCCTTATCCGTCTGGCTATCCTTTATCAAGGTCTTATACTCTTCGAAGGTATAATACTTGTCGTCCGTATCGGAAAGAAGGGCGAAATCCTTTGCTCTATCATAGAAATCCTCTTGTGTGAGCATTCCGTAGTTAATGAAGATTTTCAAATCGTTCCACTTCTCTTCAAATTGCTTACGGTCGTTCTTGAATATGGATTGCAAGCGGTCGGATACTTTCTTCGTAATATATGTAGAGATTTTCTTCACATTGGAGTCACTCTGCAAATAGGAACGGGACACGTTCAGCGGAATATCCGGCGAATCGAGTACACCGTGCAGCAATGTCAGAAAGTCCGGAACAATACCCTCTACAGAGTCCGTTACATAGACCTGATTACAATAAAGCTGGATTTTGTTCTTGTTCAACTCTATATTGCTCTTTACCTTCGGGAAGTACAGAATACCAGTAAGATGGAACGGATAATCCACGTTCAGATGTATCCAGAACAAGGGTTCATCGGACATCGGATAGAGGTCGCGATAGAACTTCTTGTAATCCTCGTCTTTTAATTCGCTGGGCTTCAGCGTCCACAACGGATTAGCGTTGTTGATGATGTTATCTTCGGCTGTTTCAACCTGCTTGCCGTCTTTCCACTCTTTTTTCTTTCCGAATGCAACGGGAATAGGAAGGAAGCTGCAATACTTCTTCAAAAGAGAAGAGATGCGCGCTTCTTCAAGGAATTCCTTGCAATCGTCGTCTATATAAAGAACGATATCCGTACCGCGTTCTGCCTTGTCCGTATCTTCGATGGTAAACTCCGGACTACCGTCGCAAGTCCATTTCACGGCTTTAGCACCATCCTGATAGGATTTGGTGATGATTTCGACCTTCTTGGCAACCATAAAAGCCGAGTAAAAGCCAAGTCCGAAATGACCGATAATGGCATTGGCATCATTCTTATATTTCTCCAGGAAGTCGTTGGCTCCCGAGAATGCAATCTGATTGATATATTTATCTATTTCTTCTGCCGTCAGGCCGATACCACGATCGGATACGGTAATCGTATCCTTGCCTAAAGACACATGCACGGTCAAATCACCGAGTTCACCCTTAAACTCACCGATAGAAGCCAGTGTTTTAAGTTTCTGGGTAGCATCGACGGCATTAGAGACTAACTCACGAAGGAAGATTTCATGGTCACTGTACAAAAACTTTTTGATAACGGGGAAGATATTCTCTGTAGTTACCCCAATATTTCCTTTTTGCATACTAAGTTTATATTTTTAGATTTGTATTTTTATTGTTTTGGCAAACTGAACACAAAAAAAATGCCAGTCCCGGAGAACTGACATTTTGACTGTTTTATTATAAAGGCTTGTTATGCTTTGATTATACTCAACTCGTCTTTTTCCTTATCGACAGAAACATTAACCGTATCACCGGGCTGTAATCCGGCAGACACAATCAGCTCCGAAAGTCCGTCTTCCAGATAATTCTGAATGGCACGCTTCAACGGACGGGCACCAAACTGCACATCGTAGCCTTTGGCAGCAAGGAATCTCTTGGCTTCATCATCTACAACCATCTTATAACCAATAGCTTCAATCCGTTCATACAAACCTTTCAGCTCTATGTCCACAATCTTCGTAATGGCATCCAACGAAAGCTGGTCAAACGTTATGATTTCATCCAGACGGTTCAGGAACTCAGGAGCAAAAGTCTTGTTCAATGCTTTCTGAATCACACTGCGCGAGTACTCGTTATCATCCGTACGTGCCTGTGCCGCAAAACCTACGCCACGACCGAACTCTTTCAACTGGCGGGTACCGATATTGGAGGTCATGATGATGACTGTATTCTTAAAGTCAATCGTTCTGCCATAATTGTCAGTAAGACGTCCCTCATCCAACACCTGCAACAAGATATTGAACACATCCGGGTGAGCTTTTTCAATTTCGTCCAACAGCACTATGGAATAAGGTTTCCGGCGTACCTTCTCAGTCAACTGTCCGCCTTCCTCATAACCGACATACCCCGGGGCCGCTCCAATCATACGGGACACCGTATATTTCTCCATATATTCGCTCATATCAATGCGTATCAGCGCATCGCTGGAGCCAAACATATATTTAGCCAACTGCTTGGCCAAATGCGTTTTACCCACACCGGTAGGACCGAGGAACATAAACGTTCCGATAGGGCGGTTAGGGTCTTTCAAGCCTACACGGCTGCGCAGGATGGCTTTGGTAAGTTTCTCTATCGCAGCATCCTGAGCCACAACTTTTGCCTGCAAATCTTCTTTCATACCTGCAAGCTTAAGACCTTCCGCCTGAGCCATACGTTGCACCGGAATACCGGACATCATCGATATGACATTGGCTATTTCTTCCTCTCCAACGAGCTGACGGTCGTCTTTGAGACGTGCTTCCCATTCCTCTTTCATTTCATCCAGGCGAGCGGAAAGTTCTTTCTCTCTATCCCGATAACTGGCAGCCAGTTCAAAGTTCTGCGACTTTACGGCTTCAGCCTTCAAAACACGTGCGTCTTCTATCAGCTTTTCCTGCTCTTCAATCTCTTTGGGAACATTAATGTTCGTCAGATGCACACGCGAACCGGCTTCATCCAAAGCATCAATGGCCTTATCCGGGAAGTTACGGTCGGTTATATAACGCTCTGCCAACTTGACACATGCCTCTAACGCTTCGTCCGTATAGCTCACGTTATGGTGGTCTTCGTACTTCTCTTTTATGTTTCTCAGTATCTGTAGCGTTTCTTCCGGAGTAGTGGGTTCTACTATAACTTTCTGAAAACGACGCTCCAAAGCACCGTCTTTCTCAATATTCTTTCTGTATTCGTCAAGCGTGGTAGCACCGATACATTGTATTTCGCCGCGAGCCAAAGCCGGCTTCAACATATTGGCTGCATCCATAGAACCGGCAGCTGCACCGGCGCCTACAATAGTATGAATCTCGTCTATGAACAAGATTACGTTCGGATTCTTCTGCAACTCGTTGATAATGGAGCGGATGCGCTCTTCAAACTGTCCGCGGTATTTGGTTCCGGCTACCACAGAGGCCATATCGAGCATTACCACTCGCTTGTCAAACAAGATACGGGATACTTTCTTTTGAACGATACGCAGTGCCAATCCCTCTACAATAGCCGACTTGCCGACACCCGGCTCACCAATCAGCACCGGATTGTTTTTCTTACGACGACTCAATATCTGCGCCAAGCGTTCTATCTCACGCTCACGCCCTACAACCGGATCGAGCTTGCCTTCTTCTGCCGCACGGGTCATGTCCGTACCGAAGTTATTCAGGACCGGAGTATCATTGGAAGACTTCTTCGATGCAGTCTGTGCAGAAGAAGCCGCGCCCTGTCCTGCATTGCGAGAGGGATGGGACATATTCATGTCTTCATCGTCTTCTTCCTCTTCTTCCGGAAATCCCATACCAGCATTCGGGTTGGTAGATTGCATTGTAAGCTGTTCAAATACAGCTTGATAATTCACCCGGTTTTCTTCCAGGACGGTAGCAGCCAGGTTGTCGCCATCCTTCAGTATAGCCAACAACACATGTTCGGCATCGGCTGTTGCACTCTTTAAAATGCGCGCTTCCAGAATGCACATCTTCAATATCTTAGCGGCCATTGGCGACAATGGCACATCCGCATCGGGCAATAGGGTATCGTCTTCGGCATCTCTCAAGAAGCTTTCAATGCGCTTTTTTACTTGCTTCAAGTCTATATCGAGTTTCATCAATATCTCGATAGCTTTTCCTCCGCCGTCACGTAGCATGCCGAGCAGAAGATGCTCCGGGCCGATATATCTATTTCTCAGTCGGTTGGCTTCCTCCTTGCTATAAGTTATAATATCAGAAACTCTTTGTGAAAATTGATTGTTCATATAATTTTTATCTCCTTAATTAAAGGTTTTGACTGACAAAGATACGCATTTCTTTATATTGCATACCATAAACTGGATTAATAATATACAAATCCCGTGCCATAAATCACATCTTTCCGGTTCGCCCTACACATTATATTATAATACGTGGGAATTTCATCCGTACCAACGGTTGGTATTCGATGTACCAACCTAAGAAACTTCATATACCTAAGCTTGGTACGGCTCGTACCTTAGTAAGGTACACTGAGTACCAAAGGGAGGTATCTTTCTGGTACTTGTATCTGTCTTATTTTTAACCGATTATACATCAAACGGAAAACCATACATCCAAACAGGGTTTCAAGCATGGAAATCTGCAACAAAGTTTATGAGGGAAAACTTTTGTATATCGTAAAAAAGCAGTACTTTAGCGTGGTTTTTCACAAACCCGCAAATGTATAATTAATAATCTTTTTAAATGCTTGAACAAGACAGAATTATAAAGATTAACATCGAGGAGGAAATGAAGTCATCGTACATTGACTACTCTATGTCGGTCATTGTTTCACGTGCCCTTCCGGATGTTAGAGATGGTTTTAAACCTGTTCACCGAAGAATTCTTTTCGGTATGATGGGACTGGGAAATACGTCGGATAAACCCTATAAGAAATCTGCGAGAGTTGTCGGTGAGGTATTAGGTAAATATCACCCGCACGGTGACTCATCCGTATATGGCGCTCTCGTCCGTATGGCACAGCCGTGGGCTATGCGCTACATGCTTGTAGACGGACAAGGCAACTACGGTTCTGTGGACGGTGACAGCGCAGCCGCCATGCGTTACACGGAATGCCGCTTGCAAAAGATTGGAGAAGAAATGATGCAGGATCTTGATAAGGAGACTGTAGACATGCAAACCAACTTCGACGACTCGTTGCTGGAACCCACCGTAATGCCAACCCGCATTCCGAATCTTCTTGTCAACGGTGCTTCCGGTATCGCCGTAGGTATGGCTACGAATATGCCGACCCATAATCTGTCCGAAGTGATAGATGCCTGCGTCGCATATATCGACAATAATGATATCGACATCGAAGATTTGATGACTTACGTCAAAGCTCCCGACTTCCCGACAGGCGGTTATATATATGGTATGAGCGGTGTGCGCGAAGCCTACATGACCGGTCGCGGACGTGTTGTAATGCGCGCCAAGGCTGAGATTGAAACATCTTCCACGCATGATAAAATCGTTGTAACCGAAATCCCTTACGGAGTAAATAAGGCCGAATTAATCAAATCCATCGCCGATTTGGCCAACGAAAAAAAGATAGAGGGCATTTCCAATGCCAACGACGAGTCTGACCGCGAAGGTATGCGCATCGTCATCGACGTAAAACGCGATGCCAACGCCAGTGTAGTGCTGAACAAGCTCTACAAGATGACATTGTTGCAGACTTCTTTCGGCGTAAACAACGTAGCATTGGTACACGGACGTCCTCGTTTGCTGAACCTGAAAGACCTCATCAAGTATTTCGTAGAGCATCGTCACGACGTAGTTATCCGCCGTACACAATATGATTTGCGTAAAGCTAAAGAACGTGCCCATATCTTAGAAGGTTTGATTATCGCATCGGACAATATTGACGAGGTAATCAAAATCATCCGTGCCGCCAAAACTCCGAATGACGCAATCAGCGGTTTGATGGAGCGTTTTGAATTGACTGAAATCCAATCGCGCGCCATCGTAGAAATGCGTCTGCGCCAGTTAACCGGACTCATGCAGGACCAACTCCATGCCGAGTATGAGGAAATCCAAAAGCAGATTGCTTATCTGGAAGAAATTCTTGTTAACGACGAACTCTGCCGCAAGGTTATCAAAGATGAATTAATCGAGATTAAAACTAAATACGGTGATGAACGCCGCTCTGAAATAGTTTATTCGTCGGAAGAATTCAACCCGGAAGATTTCTATGCAGACGATGAAATGATTATTACCATTTCTCATATGGGATATATCAAACGTACGCCGTTAAGCGAATTCCGTGCCCAAAACCGCGGTGGGGTAGGTTCTAAGGGAACAGAGACACGCGATGAGGACTTTGTAGAACATATATATCCTGCAACAATGCACAATACCATGATGTTCTTCACTCAAAAAGGTAAGTGCTACTGGCTGAAAGTATATGAGATACCCGAAGGAACCAAAAATTCTAAGGGACGCGCCATTCAGAACCTGTTAAATATAGACTCTGATGACGCCGTAAATGCATACCTGCGCGTGAAGAACCTGAACGATCAGGATTTCATTAACAGTCATTATGTACTGTTCTGCACAAAGAATGGCGTCATTAAGAAAACATTGCTCGAACAATATTCCCGTCCTCGCCAAAATGGTGTCAATGCCATTACAATCCGCGAAGATGACCGCGTAATTGAAGTGCGTATGACTAACGGTGACAATGAGATTATCATTGCCAATCGTAACGGACGTGCCATCCGTTTCCACGAAAGTGCCGTACGCGTAATGGGACGTACAGCTACCGGTGTACGCGGCATGACGCTTGATGAAGACGGACAAGACGAAGTTGTCGGAATGATTTGTATCAAAGACCCTGAAACTGAAACAATCATGGTTGTGTCAGAACAAGGATACGGTAAGCGTTCCGATATTGAGGATTATCGTAAGACGAACCGTGGCGGTAAAGGTGTAAAAACTATGAATATCACCGATAAAACCGGTAAACTGGTAACAATCAAGTCTGTAACAGATGAGAACGATTTAATGATTATCAATAAATCGGGTATCACCATCCGTCTGAAAGTAGCAGATGTTCGTATAATGGGACGTGCTACGCAGGGAGTACGACTGATTAATCTTGAAAAACGTAATGATGAAATTGGCTCCGTATGTAAAGTTACCTCGGAAACCGAAGAGGATATCATTGCAGAAGAGGATAGCGATGCATCAGAAAAAACTCAGAACGATATAGTAAACAATGAAAATGAAGAATAGACACAATATTAATTTAAAATTTTCTACAATCATGAAAAGAGTATTATTTTCAATGGTTTTACTACTTGCGGCAGGCTTTACCTTCGCTCAGGAAAAGAGCGTGAAAGAGGCAAAAAGCATCGCTAACGACGTAAAACCGGATTTTGCACAAGCAGAGAAGCTCATCAATGAAGCTCTGAACAATGCTGAAACCAAAGACAACGCCGAAACATGGGATGTAGCCGGCTTTATTCAAAAGAGAATCAATGAAAAGGAAATGGAGAATGCTTATTTAAGAAAGCCTTATGATACTCTTAAAGTGTATAACAGCGCACTGAATATGTGCAAATACTACTTTAAATGCGATGAACTTGCACAGATTCCTAACGAAAAAGGTAAAATCAAAAATAAATTCAGAAGATCGAACAGTGCTGCTATATTAGCTGCGCGTCCCAACCTGATTAATGGTGGTATCCAGTTCTTTAATTTAGATAAGAATAAAGAGGCTTTGGATTTCTTCGCAACTTATGTAGACATTGCCATCAATCCTATGTTTGAAAAGGAGAATCTGCTTCAAACAGATACTGTATTGCCCCAAATTGCTTATTATGCAAGCTTAGCTGCAGCCAAAATGGAAGATTATCCAAGCGTGTTGAAATATGCACCTTATGCAAAGGAGGACAAAGAAGTGGGTAAATATGCTATGGAATTTATTTCTACAGCATTGAAAGCCCAAGGTGATACTGTCAAATGGATCGCTTCCTTAAAAGATGGTATTCAAAAGTATCCTGAACATTCATTCTTCTTTGGACATCTGATTGATTATTATAGCAATAATAATAAGTTTGACGAAGCAATGCAGTTTGCAGATGATATGTTGGCTAAAGATCCTAATAACACATTCTATTTGTATGTAAAAGGATACCTTTATCATAACATGAAAGATTATGAAAAAGCCATTGAATTCTACAACAAAACCATTGAAGTAGATCCTAACTATGCAGAAGCATATTCCAACTTGGGCTTAATCTATTGCCTGCAAGCTCAGGATTTCTCTGAAAAAGCTACTACTGATGTCAATAATCCAAAATACAAAGAAGACCAAGCTACACTGAAAGTTTTCTATGAAAAGGCAAGACCTAATTATGAAAAAGCAAGAGAACTGAAACCTGAACAGAAAGATTTGTGGCTAAATGGATTATACAGAGTTTATTATAACTTACAAATGGGTCCTGAATTTGATGAAATAGAAAAATTGATGCAATAATTGAATTGCTACTATTACCAAAGATAGCTTGAATATGTAAGCTATCTTTGGTATAATTTTCTTCCAAATTAGAGAAGAATAAAGGTTTATTTTAGTTTATGATATCATATATTAAACATAATATTGATATTACACCATAAACATAGGAAATGGGATATGTAATAGTAAACCATGAAAAGATAAAAAATAAGTGGACTCCACTAAAACTAATTCAGCATTTAGCGGTAGCCCACGTCCTTACCTAGACAGATTAAAATTATCATTTCAATTAGGCCGCCCATAGATAACCAACAATGGTGTATCAGAATGGAAAATCATTTTTCTGGCAATTCCTGGATTAAACAAACGAGAAAATATATTTCGCTTATATGATGTCAATGTAATAATATCTATGTGATTAGTTTTAATATATTCATCCAAGCTATTAAGGAAATCATCATTCTTCACTACATCATAATGAATTTCCAATTGCGGATACTGTTTTTGGAAATACTCTTTAATGCCACCCAACTTTATCTCATTCCAAGTGTCTTTTACATCAGCTAAGTGTATTAAAGAAACTGAGAAACAAAATGGCTTTAAACTATTGATTAATGAATCAAAAGCTATCAAGTCGCGCTGGTCAAAATTCGTAATAAATGCAATACGTTTTACAGCGTTAAATTCTTTGAACGGTGTATTTTCTGGAATGGCTAAAACCGGTACGCGACTACGCTCGATAACTTCAGCGGTTACACTACCAATCAAATCAATATCTTTCTGATTCTTACCACGCGTTCCCATGATGATAATTCTCGGACGATTTTCTTTAGAATAGCGTAATATCTCTTCTTCTGGAATGCCTTCTCTCAATACGCAAGTGTATTTTATATCAGGAAACTCTCCGGATGTAACTTTAGCTTTTACTTTATCGGACAAAGCATTCAAATCCGAATGTACTTTCTGCAATATATTCCGGACATTCTCTTCATCACTCAACTGATAGTTAAAAACATCACCGTATGGCAATGAAGTCGCATAGATAGGTGTAAAATATACATGAAGCAAAACAACTTCAGCATCTATGTTTTTTGCAAAATTAAAACCGAACTCACACGCTTTCAATGAATAACTTGAAAAATCGACAGGAATCAAGACCTTATTACTGCCTTTCTCTATTTGGGGCATCTTCTCTCCCACTACTTCTTCGGACAACCATGCCGAGCTTTCCGTAATTTTCAAAGCATGCGGTAGATCGCTTTCTTTTATACGAACACGCACACCGGAAGATACAACCGGTTGTATTTGATTTACATTATGAATGTAAGTCTCAATACCTTCATTTTCGAGAACATTCTTTAGTATTTGTGCCTTAGCATACGTAAGAATCGCTAATGTTACTAATTTATCTTCCATAAGTCGTCTATTATATTTATTTACAAAACAAACAAGAAATCCCAATTGTTTCTCAGCAATTGGGATCCTTCTTTACTTTCTTTTCTTAAGCCTGAACAGGTTCAGCAGTTTCACCTGCCATTTCATCTAAAATTTTTAAAGCCCGATCAAGAACGGTAGTATCATCAATCATTACTAAACCGCCATCCGGACCGGGTTCTAAGTGAATTCCAACACTTTTACCCTCCTTAAAGTTATGACCGCCAAAGAAATTTCTTACAGTGTCAACATTAAGTCCAAGTTCATCGGCTATTCTATGCATACTACCACTAGGTAATGAGTCTTTAATCTTACGGAGTTCATTAAATGTTATCGTTCTCATATTCATAAATTTAATGGTTAATACTTTGTTATTTCTTTATCACGCTATAAACTTAAGGAAAAAAAAAGATAAAACAAACTATTTATCTGTATTTTTCCATTATATGTTTAACATTCCCATAAATACAAAAAGAACCCGTATGAAGTAAAAGGAAATAGTTTCCTTTATTTCATACGGGCTTCTATATTCAGCAATGAATACTCTTAAATCACTTCTATTGCAGAAGCAGGAATCCACCCTACCTTACCATCTTCCAAGCGAATCTCTTTCCATTCGCGCATGGAATTATCTTTAATTTCAATTTTATGCCCTTCATGCAGAACGAATAAACCAGTACCACTTTCACTGGGAGTACTCCGTACTGTAACACTGGGAGACAAGACTATTGCATCATTCCTATCCAGTAATTCACTTTTCTGCTCCGAAGCAAAAATATTACTTAATACAGTAAATACCAAAAATAGAATTCCTGCTATAAACCCGCTTTTTTTCCAGATAATCTGTTTGGAAAAAAAGAATAGGGAAAACGAGATAAGCAAAAGAATAAAAAACACAATACCTAATTTAGCCCAAGCATCTACACTTAAACAATTTGTCAATGACTTAACCCAAGCTACAAAAAATATATCAGGTACAGAAACTACCTTATCTATCGTCTTGGAACGTGCTATTTCCAAATTAGCGCGAATATCTGCATTACCCGGTTGCAATAACAAAGCGCGTTCATAATTTAAAATAGCCTTTGCTATATCGTCTGCTTTATAATAGCTATTACCCAAATTATAATACACTTCAGCGGCTTCACCTTTTTTCAATAAGCTCTCGTATATTTGAATGGCAGAAGCATAATCATTACGCATATATGCACTGTCACCTTGTGCTTTCGTAACATTGTCAGCTGATTTAGTTGCAGAAAATTCCGTATGCGAACCTATAGACACAGAATCTTTGGCAGAAGCCGAAGTATCTGCCGTTCCTTGCGCCCAAACAGCTAATCCTATCAGTAGACCAAATACTAAGGATATTATTTTCTTCATCATTATACCTCCTCCCAATTTAATGTTTTATAGAGTTTTCCATTTTACTGATAACTTCCAAAGAATCTGAATAAACTTTATCCATAGCCTGATTATCATCTCCGGGAGCAAAACGGGCAAACTCACAATTGTTCAATGCATCAAGGAAATCTTTTATCAGTGCATCATCAACACCGTAATTGCGAAGCTCTCCCTCTACATTATCTTTAGATAAACGTGAAACCGGAATACTCAATTTATCGCTAATATATCCCCACAATGCTTTCAATACTTCATCGTAAAATGCATCTTTCTTGTTATCTGCCAACAATTTCCCCGCTAACTTCATACGTTTCACAGCAACCTTATTTGCTTTCTTCGTACGCATTTTAGCAACATTGGCATTGGCTGCAATCTGTTTACGATAAACAATGAAGAACAGGACGAATGCAATGCCGGGCACTATGTAAAACAGCCAATAAGCCAAAGAACCGAAGAAGAAATCTCCTTTTTGGGAAAGAGTTACGTTATTCTGCTTGATATAACGTATGTCCTCATTCAAAACTTTCAAATCTTCTTTATTAGTAAAATTGGCAATAGTCTGAGCTGCATTACCACTTCCCTTTTCTACATGGAGTTCGTATTCCTCGGTCGTTAAAGTCTTGTATGTACGAGATTTAATATCGAAATAGCTGAACTTTACAGCAGGAATCTTATATGTTCCCGCATTACGGGGAATGGCAAGATACTCAATCACCTGACTGCCGGAGAGTCCGGCATTTGTCAAACGGAACTTATTATCAACCTTCGGGTCATAGACTTCAAAGTCTTCTGGGAATTTAACTTCCGGAGTAGAGATTAATTTCAGATTACCCGTACCCGAAATAACAAGCCTCACAGTAACAGCATCGTTTGTCTTAACATTCGTACTATTTATAGAAGAAGAAATACTGAATTCTCCCACTCCTCCGGAAAATCCCGAAGGCTTACCATCCGGTAAAGCTTTTACATCAACAACCAATTTAGGGGTCATTAATGTCTTCTTCACTTCTACGTAATTAGAACCTCCATTGAAGAAAGCTTCGAAAGGATCGTCCACATGAGTAACCTTGGCTATAGATGCATCAAAACGTGCCGCATCAATCGTTATTTTTCCCGGTTGTTGCGGAAATAATACAAATTGGCGGTATACGGTCGTCTGATAGTTTCTTCCTTTATAGTGTTCAAGACTCCATTTACGGTCATTAGGCAATTCGACTTCCTGAGAATGAAACCCTTTAAAATCGGGAAGTTTCACGTTGTCAAAACCTCTCAAATCTACTAAAGTATATATCTTATATGTTAACAAGAGAGCCTCTTGCTCATACAGGTTCGTCTTATTGGCAGTAGCTGTAATAAACAAATCGTTATTCGATACTGACGTTCCTGATGAAGCACGACTTGCAGAGCCACTTTGTCTTCCACTATTTCCGGAAGCCCCTCCATTTGTTCTATCAGCAGGAAGTACTTTTACGTGCACAGAATTGGAAACCATCTGATTGCCCTCTGCCGTTATAGTAGCCCCGGGTATAGTAAAACTACCTTCAGCCGTAGCCATCAATATATAAGTAAATGTTATGCTACTTGTAGAGGTTGTCTGCCCATTGATAACTTGCACATTCTTTTGTTGTGAACGACTGGGACCCATCAGTACATCAAAACCTTTTATAGAAGGAGCCCGGAAATCTCTCACTTTCTGTGTGGTCACTGTATATGACAGCCTGAATTGATCACCTACTGCCACAATATCAGGTGCAGATGCAGTAAACGAAACCTTGCTATCTGCAAAAGCACGCAAACTGACTATCATCAGCACCATCCATAAAACAATTATTTTTCTCATATATTACTTCCTGTTATATTTATTACCAATCTTTTTCCAAACGACCACCTTGAATAACCTGCTGTTTCTTTACTTTATCCTGCACATCTTTTTCATCTTGCATCACAGAATTTAAAAGCTGCTCAGCATTCTCTTTAGACATCTCACTGTCCTTTTTCTGTGGTTGCGGCGGTTGTTGTTGGTCTTTATTCTGCTGTTGATCTTTATTCTGCTGTTGATCTTTATTTTGGTCCTTTTTATCCTCCTGCTGGTCCTGTTGCTGCTGTTTATTCTGGTCCTGGTTTTGCTGATTCTGCTGCTGGTCTTTCAGCATCTTTTGCGCCAAAGCCAAATTATAACGTGTTTCATCATCTTTCGGGTTATTACGTAATGACTGCTTATATGCTTCTACCGCTTTGCCATAATCTTTCTGTGATTGAAAAATCACCCCCATATTATGATAGATTTGCGCTAAATCATTCTTGTCCTTTTCTATTTTTGTAGCGGCAACATATTGTTCCATAGCCTCTTGCAGTTTATTCTGCTGAGCCAATGTATTCCCCAAATTAAACATTGAGACTGTAGACTGAGGATTCGTCTCCAAAGCTTTACGATAATTTACCTCCGCATCCACATACACGCTATCTTTAAAAAAACGGTTCCCTTTACGGATAAAATCACGTTCGGCTTTCTGAGCCGAAGCTGTAGCTGCCATTAGCAGCAATAAAAAAAAGCTTATATATTTTTTCTGTAACATACGCATCATTTCTTATTGGAAAACAAATGAATATTACGGAACAGAGGGTTCTTGCGCTCCAATACCAGCATTTCTGCCAATAAAAGCAACAGAATAATCCATGCCACAGCCTGGAACTGCTCATTAAACTCTGTGTATACCTGTGTTTCCACATCAGCTTTCGCCATTTTATTAATTTCCCGGCTAATCGCCTTTTGAGCGCCATTTGTATTATCTACACGCACATAGATACCATTGCCCGCCTTAGCTATCTCCTGACACATCTGTTCGTTCAAACGGGTTACAATCACGTTCCCGTCACGGTCGCGACGATAATCATTTGTCCCTTCTGCCGGGATGGGAGCTCCCTCAGGCATACCTACGCCAAGAACATTCACCTGAATACCTTTTTCTGCGGCATCTTTAGCAGCTTCCACTGCACCACCTTCATGATTTTCACCATCAGTAATGACAATCACTGCACGCCCTACCCCCTCTTGCGGAGTAAAACTACGGGAGGCCAAATTAATGGCTGCCCCAATTGCTGTACCTTGTTTGGAAATCAATGAAGGATCTATAGACTCCAAAAACATCTTGGCTGATATATAATCGCTTGTAATAGGAAGCTGTGTAAATGCATCACCTGCAAAAACAATCATACCTACTTTATCATTCTCCATTTTATCCACCAACTGCGCAACAAGTCTCTTTGCCTTCTGCAAACGACTGGGCTGTACATCTTGTGCCAGCATCGAATTGGAAATATCCAATGCAATCATCACTTCAACTCCCTGACGCTTCACTGTTTCCAGTTTAGAACCAAACTGCGGACGCGCCAACAATACAGAAAACAGACCGATAGCAACAAATACCATCCAAAACTTCACATCCGGACGATACTTGGATACATCCGGCATCAACTGTGCCATCAGTTCCGGATCACCGAATTTGCGGATATTCTTCCGTCTCCGATAATTGGAATACAAGTAGAAGGCTGCTAACAAGGGCAACAACAGCAACAAGTACAAATATGCAGGTTCTTCAAATCGAAACATTTCTTTATTTATTATTTTTACGATTTACTATTTACTAAACTTGTACAAGATACAATATCCTGAGAAAAAGGATGCGTATACTACGGTATCTTCTTCAATATTGAATTACGTAACAGAACTTCCAACAGCACACATAAGAAAGCTGCCAGAGCAAACCAGCGATACTCTTCCTGGCGCTTGCTGTATTCTTTTACGTTCAGTTTCGTTTTCTCCAGCTTATCTATTTCCTCGTATACCTCTTTCAACTTCGAATTGCTCGTAGCGCGAAAGTAATTACCATCCGTTGTTCCGGCAATTTGTGTCAGGGTCTTTTCGTCAATCTCAACCGGCATATTGACATACTGCACAGTTCCACCTACCGGATAAGGATATGGAGCCATACCGTTAGTACCTACACCGATAGTATAAACACGGATACCGAAACTTTTAGCTATCTCGGCAGCCGTCAACGGAGAAATATCTCCTCTATTATTCGTGCCGTCTGTTAAAAGAATAATCACTTTCGATTTGGCTTTGCTGTCTTTCAGCCGGGTAACCGCATTGGCAATACCCATACCCACTGCCGTACCATCCTCAATAAGACCACATTTTACGTCCTTTATCAAATTTAAAAGCACGGCATGATCTACCGTCAACGGACATTGCGTAAAACTTTCTCCGGCGAATAGCGTGATGCCGACATTGTCATTCGGACGGCCATTGATAAACTCTGCCGCCACATCCTTAGCCGCTTCCAGGCGATTCGGCTTCAAATCTTCAGCCAACATACTGGTGGAAACGTCTATGGCAAGCATTATATCAATACCCTCTATTTCACTATTCTGCCAGCTATCAGTAGTTTGCGGCCTGGCTAAAACGATAATAATCAAAGCTAAAGCTATTATTCTCAATGCAAATGGTGCATGCAGCAAGTAATTCTTATAGCTCTTAGGAGCATGCGCATATACACGAGCGTCTGAAATTTGAAGCGTGGCTTCACTATTCTTCCGCCTCATGATATACCATACTATATAAGGTATAAGCAACAGCAGCAAAAATAAATATTCAATATTGGCAAAAACCATGATATTTACAATTTTACAAATTATGATTTATGATTGAAGCGTATCTCCCTGCTTTTACTCTCAGGCAAAATAGTTATACAGCTCCAAACCTATATATATCAGTGAACCGGCAAGTGCTGCCGTTAAAGCAACGATACCTGCACCAAGCAGTATCTTGGTACGCAAGGAACGTTTTTCAATGATAGTAATTTCAGTAGGCTGCGGCTTGGCATTTTCATCTTCTTTTTCCTTTGTTTCATTGATAAAGTCAATCGCATTAATCAAATTTGCATCATTCTCATTCATCAGTGGATTATGTTTGGCAAACTTCACTAAATCCGCGGTTTGGAACAGGATACGCAAATCCGATATTGCATTTTTATCATTCATTTCCAATAGTTTATCAATGATTTCAGAGGAAGTCATTTCCAATGCATTGAAACCGAAACGGTCTTTTATATAAGTACGAATAGCATCTGTCAACTCTGTATAATACTCCTTCGATTGTCCTTTCTGCCATACTTTCTCACCTTTGATGCGTTCTATTTCCTGCATAGCCAACTGATGCGGAGGCAGTTTCGGTTCTACCTTCACCTTGCGAATTATCGGTTTGTTATCGCGAATACGTTTCACAAGATAGATAAGCAGCAACAGGAACGGCACAAACAATACAGCACAAGCGATAGACATATACCAGTCTTCCCATGCAAAAGGTGCTTTCATTACAGGTTTAGGACCAAAAAACTGATCGGGATGCAACGTATCTACCGGCATGGAATACACTTTCAATGCCAAAGCTTTGGAGCGATATGCCTTATTATCAACAAGCACCTCCATTGGGGGCAAATAATATAATGCCGAGTCAAAGGAAGTTACGGTGTACTCCTGAGTTATCAACGAGCGCCTGCCGTCATTCAGCATCTGTGTATCGGGCTTGGCTATATCAACAATTTCCACTCCACGCACCAAAGTATCAGTATAGGCAGGAAGAATAGCGCGCTTATCAGTGTCCAATGAAACCTGAAGCTTAATCTTGGCCTGCTCCCCGATAAGGATTTGCAAGGAATCAATTGTAGCATCCACTGTCACCGACTGGGCTATTATCCTACCCGTCAATGCTGTCAACAGCGTTATCAGAAATAAATATCTTTTCATTCTCCGATTAGTTTCTTTTCGCAAATAAATTCATCAATGCTTTCACATAATCCTGGTCCGTACGTACTGACACATTATCTACATTGCTCTTAGTAAATGTATCATTCAGTTCCGTCTGCTTATTCACCCACCAGTCACGATGAGCACGCCGTACGGCACGCGAAGAAGTATCAATCCATTGTTCGTGACCCGTTTCCGCATCTTTTATTTTCATCAGCCCCACAGCAGGCAACTCCTCTACACGGCGGTCGTATACCTGAATAGCCACAACATCATGCTTCCGATTGGCAATAGTCATGGCATTTTTAAAACTCTCCTGATCGATGAAGTCCGATAAGACAAAAGCCGTACAACGACGCTTCATAACATTCGTAAGATACTCCAAGCCGAGACGGATATTGGTCCGGCGACTTTCCGGACGGAAATCAAGCAATTCGCGAATGATATATAGTATATGTTTACGTCCCTTCTTGGGTGGAATAAACTTTTCTATCCGGTCTGAAAAGAAGATGACACCGATTTTATCATTATTTTGAATGGCGGAAAAAGCCAATGTAGCAGCTATTTCCGTCACCATATCTTTCTTCATCTGCTTCACAGTACCGAACTCCAGACTACCGGAAACATCTACCAGCAACATTACAGTCAGTTCACGTTCTTCTTCAAACACTTTCACATAAGGTTTATTGAAGCGCGCAGTCACATTCCAGTCTATGTCACGTATATCATCACCGAATTGATATTCACGGACTTCCGAAAATGACATACCCCTACCCTTGAAAGCCGAATGATATTGGCCTGCAAAGATATTGTTAGACAATCCTCGTGTCTTTATTTCAATTTGGCGAACTTTTTTTAGTATTTCACTTGTTTCCATTTATACAGTAGTTAAGTAGTAAGTAGTTAAGTAGTCATGTATAGATATTAATGACTACTTATTGACTGTATTATAACTACAAATTAGGGCACTTCAACCTTATTCAGAATCTTACTGATGATTTCGTCCGAAGTCATGTTGTTAGCTTCAGCTTCGTATGTCAATCCGATACGGTGACGAAGAACATCATGTGCTACAGCACGTACATCTTCCGGAATAACGTAGCCGCGACGTTTGATGAATGCATACGTACGAGCAGCTAAAGCCAGATTGATAGACGCACGAGGTGAACCTCCGAATCCGATCATATCTTTCAGTTCTTTCAAATCATACTTCTCCGGATAACGGGTTGCAAATACAATATCGACAATATATTTTTCAATCTTTTCATCCAGATATACCTGACGTACGACCTTACGCGCTTCGATAATCTCATCTGCTTTCAGAATAGGCTTTACATTCAGTCTTTCTCCGTTTATATTCTGGCGTATAATTAATTTTTCTTCTTCCAGTTTAGGATAGTCGATAACTACCTTCAGCATGAAACGGTCTACCTGCGCTTCAGGCAACGGATACGTACCCTCTTGTTCGATAGGATTCTGAGTTGCAAGCACCAAAAAAGGTTCAGGCAGTCTGAATGTTTCCTTACCTATGGTAACCTGACGTTCCTGCATAGCTTCCAATAAAGCACTTTGCACCTTGGCCGGAGCACGGTTAATTTCATCGGCCAATACAAAATTGGCAAATACAGGTCCTTTCTTTACCTGAAAAGTTTCATCTTTCTGGCTGTAAACCATCGTACCGATAACGTCCGCCGGCAACAAGTCAGGTGTAAACTGAATACGGCTATATTGTGCATCAATCAATGAAGCCAGTGTTTTGATAGCCAATGTTTTTGCCAAACCAGGCACACCTTCCAACAACACATGTCCGTCAGACAACAAACCGATTAACAACGACTCTACCAGGTGCTTTTGTCCTACAATAACCTGGTCCATGCCCGTAGTAAGATTGGTAACGAAAGCACTTTGTCTTTCAATCCGCTCGTTCAATTCGCGGATATCAATTGTTTCAGCCATAAATCAATGTATTTTAATGTTTAATTTTTCGTTTTCGCCCGGCCATACACCGGTAATTATAATTCGCTTCCAAAAGTACGGGAATAAATTAACCATAGCAACTAATTTTTATTAAAAAACAATGTGAAACCTTTAGATTAAACTACTTTCATAGAGTTTAGAGCCTGTTTAATTTTGTTCAGCATTCTTTTCAAGAGTTCTTCTTTGAAAATATTTTTCTGTTTTTACTAAGAGCATAGCAGGCTATGTAACGGATAAAAAGAGGAAAACAGACCGGAAAGAAACTCAAAAGGAACTGAAAAAATACTTCTTCAAGAATATTTAAACAAGCTCTGAGTATTTAACAAAAAAGAAGCAGTATCTTTTTACTGCTTCTTCACTAATTTAGGTATCTTTATTGTTGTGCCCGCAGGTACATTATCCGGTTTTTTGATAACGTCTGGATTATGTTTTACTATATATGGATATAACGCTTTAGTTCCATAAAAACGAAGAGCCACTCTGGTCAATGTCTCACCTGGCTTTATCGTATATGTCGCCTGCGTTCCTGCAATGGTATAATTGGTAGAATCGGGTACATACTCAACTTTCTTCTGCTTTTTCGGCTGGGAGGCAGATGTAGCGGCTACTACAGTCTGTTTGACGGCAACCGGTGCTTCCTGCTGTTTTATTACAGGTTCAGCAATCAGCTTCTTCGACACAGTATCTTTTACGGCAATCGCCACGCTATCCTTAACACCGATACTATCCATTAAAACCGTATTACCTGCCGCATTACCAACTTCATTGCCAGCGGTTTCCTCCACAGGTGGTTCAGCCGATAATTCGTCAAACCAATCAGGATAATACAAATAAGCGACGGTTCCTGCACATAGCAATACCACAAGAGCCACGATGGCAATGAAGTATTTCATTGCGGAAGATTCAGCCGGGCCGGCAGTTTTGATAACCTCCACCCTCTCTTCATTAACTTCCTCCGAAGCCACAGTCTCCACAGGAACAACGGCTTCTTCTACAGGTTCCGGTTCGACAGGAGTATCGATTTTCTCCGCAATCTCCGGTGTCTCAACCGCACTACCGGCAACCACTTCCGGCACAGCATCTTCCACTTTCTGCTCCGTATCTTCATCCTCCTCACTGTCACTATCTACAGGGGTATCTTCTAAAACAGTACCTTCATTGAGCACTACTGTTTCAAAATGCGCAAACGGCTTATTGATAATATCTTTCAAAGCAGGCTCCGGAGTAAATGAAACTTTGGTATGGCCTTGTATCTCAAAGCGTTCCCCAGTATTGACATTTACACTCTCCCGGCTTTCCACATCAATCAGTTTAAAAGCGCCCAGGCCTTTAATCTTCACATACTTGTCTTTTTCCAACGCTTCTTCAATCAGTTGGAAAAACTCTTTCACAAAACTATCGGCATTCTTCTTGCTCATGCCATGCTTTTCAGCCAGCAAATCAATCAGATCCTGTATGTTTAGTTTTTCATTCATAATATGGAAGATTTAAAAAGAAAGATTACTTAAACTTATCCTTTAGCAAGGTACTGGGTTTATATGTCAGCACCAGTTTAGGCGGAACCAGCATACGCTGTTTGGTTGTTGGATTTACGGATATACGTTCCGCTTTCTTTTTCACTTCGAATGTTCCAAAACCTTGTATGGAAATCATATTCCCTTCTTCCAGTTGCCGCGTCATATCCGACAGTAAAGAAGTAACCAACTCCGAAGTATCCTTCAAAGTATACCCTAACCTGCGTGACAATTCCGAAGTAAATTCTTTGTTATTCAAAATCCAAGCTTTAAAATTGTGAACTACTGTGCTATATTAGCAAATCTTCCCCACATACACAAGAATTACGAAAGGAAATATTTAAATAATCCGTCCAAAAAGGTCGAAATCATCGGAATTTATTATCTCTACCTGATAAAAGCCGCCAATCTCCAACGGTTCATCACCACATTCAATCAGCACTTCCGGGTCTACTTCGGGAGAATCGAACTCCGTACGTCCGATATAGTAATCACCTTCCAGACGGTCGATTATTACTCTCATCTGCCTGCCTACCTTTGCTGCGCTCAGTTCGGCAGAAATACCTTGCTGGATGGACATCAATTCATCCAACCGGGCTTGCTTTACTTCTTGAGGAATGCTGTCTTCGTAATGGGCAGCGGCATACGTACCTTCCTCCTCGGAATACGCAAATGCCCCCATTCTGTCGAAGCGCACCTTACGGACAAACTCCTTCAGCTCTTCAAAGTCAGCTTCCGTTTCTCCAGGATGCCCCACCATAAGCGTAGTGCGCAAGTGAATTCCCGGAACTTCTTCCCGAAACTTTTCTATCAGCCGATAAGTATCCTCTTTAGTAACATGACGGCGCATTTTCTCCAACATATTATCACTGATATGCTGCAAGGCAATATCCATATATTTACATACATTGGGACGCTCGCGCATTACGCGGAATAAATCCATCGGGAAATGAGCCGGATAAGCATAATGCAAACGTATCCATTCCACACCTGGAATTTCTGAGATTTTTTCAATTAATTGGGGCAACATCTGCCTCTTATATAAATCTACGCCATAATAGGTCAATTCCTGCGCAATAACCTGAAACTCTTTCACTCCGCGGGCCACAAGATACTTCACCTCGTCCAGGATTTCTTCCATAGGACGCGACACATGCCGGCCTGTAATAATAGGAATGGCACAATAAGAGCATTTGCGGTCGCATCCTTCCGATATTTTCAGATAGGCATAATGCTGGGGAGTGGTCAGTGTACGCTCTATGTGCAGTTCCTCATGGTATGCCTTACCCAAATCCTGCAGCAACTCTTTCCAATTGAACTTGCCGTAAAACTTATCCACCTGAGGAATCTCAATCGCCAGTTCCTTCAGGTAACGTTCCGAAAGGCAACCCATGACATAGAGTTTCTCCAGTTCGCCTTCTTCCTTAGCCTGCGCAAATTCAAGAATCATATTGATAGACTCCTCTTTTGCATCGCCGATGAAACCGCAGGTATTAATTACGGCAATCTCTCCTTTCGGACGCTCGGCATCATGCGTTACATGAAAGCCCGCTTCCTCCAGCTGGCGCATCAAATGCTCCGAGTCCACTAAATTTTTAGAGCAGCCTAATGTTATGATATCAATAGTTTTCCGTTTCATGCATTCCCTCCGAACAACGAATCGACAAACTCTTTTTTACGGAACACCTGCAAGTCCTCTATGCCTTCTCCCAGACCGATGTACTTTACCGGAATCTTAAACTGATCGGAGATTCCGATTACAACGCCGCCTTTAGCCGTTCCGTCCAGCTTGGTTACAGCCATTGCCGTAACCTCCGTTGCCAAAGTAAACTGCTTGGCCTGCTCAAATGCATTCTGTCCGGTGGAACCATCCAAAACAAGCAATACCTCATTCGGAGCATCCGGCACAACCTTCTTCATTACATTCTTAATTTTGGTCAGCTCATTCATCAGACCCACTTTATTATGCAGACGTCCGGCGGTATCTATAATCACCACATCGGCATTATTGGCTACTGCTGAACTCAAAGTATCAAATGCCACAGAAGCAGGGTCAGCACCCATTTTCTGCTTGATAACGGGAACTCCCACACGTTCGCCCCAGATAACCAGCTGCTCCACCGCCGCCGCACGGAAAGTATCGGCAGCACCCAGATAAACGGATTTGCCGGCTTTCTTAAACTGATAAGCCAGTTTACCGATGGTTAATTTTTCGTCTTCACCGTTCACTCCCACTACCATAATCACGTATGGCTTCTTCGTAACAGGAGTTTCAAAGTCGTCCACATCATCCGAATTGTTCTCTGTGAGCAAAGCAGCGATTTCATCGCGCAGAATCACATTCAGCTCCTTCGCATTCATATATTTCTCGTCTGCAGCACGCTTCTCGATACGTTCTATAATCTTCAACGTAGTTTCTACGCCCACATCCGAAGTAATCAACACCTCTTCCAGATTATCCAGCACCTCATCATCCACTTTCGATTTACCGGCTATAGCACGGGCAATCTTCCCGAACACACTCTCTTTTGTTTTAGATAATCCTTTATCTAATGTTTCCTTCTTTTCTTTTGAGAAAAAACTAAAAAATCCCATAGTCTACTTTTTTGTACAATACATTATGCCACAAAGATATAACAAAATTAACAAATAATAAAAG
>OGLS01000764.1_pt1 | contig 26154 bp, 26 predicted proteins | sample 1572881 | NCBI WGS metagenome assembly OGLS01 (sample SAMEA2582013, study PRJEB24529) | metagenome | biome: Human gut stool | place: China | collected 2011
GGTTGATTTGAAGTACAGCTTTTAAAAGGAAGGCGTTTATTTCAGAAGCCTGTGCAGGATAAAACAAAACCCCGGCGCATTGCGCCGGGGTTTTTATGTTTGTCCAAATTGTCAAAGGGCAGTAATTATTTTTTGTCTACAAGTTTGAGCGGTACGCCTATTTTAGCTTCAACTTTTTCGCCTTTGGCTACTTTTACAGCAGCGTCCAGACCCTGCTGGCCCATCAGTTCGGGCTGTTGAGCGATAGTTGCGGCCATAGTGCCTGCTTCTACTGCTTTCAGGCCGTCTTGGGTGCCGTCAAAGCCAACGATAAAGATTTTTTTGTTAGCACTTTTGGCTGCTTCGATAGCGCCCAGTGCCATTTCGTCATTTTGAGCGAAAATAGCCTGGATATCAGGGTTGGCCTGCAGCATATTTTCAGCGACAGTCAGGCCTTTGCTGCGGTCAAAATCAGCAGATTGTTTGGCAACAACTGTAAGTTTTTGGTCGGCTACTTTATGGAAGCCTTCGCCGCGTTCGCGGGTCGCAGATGCGCCGGGGATGCCTTCGAGCTCGGCTACTTTTACTTTTTCACCAAGTTTTTGGATGATGTATTCGGCTGCCATTTCGCCGCCTTTGACGTTGTCAGAAGCGATGAAGGAGGCTACTGTGCCTTTATCGGCGCTGCGGTCGAGCGCCAGAACGGGGATGCTGGCTTTGTTGGCAGCTGCCACAGAAGTTGATATTGCTGCGGAGTCGACCGGGTTGATGAGCAGTACGTCTACTTTTTGCTGGATCAGGTCAGAAATATCATTGGCCTGTTTTGCGGGATCGTTTTGCGCATCGACGATTTTAACATTGACTCCGAGTTTTTTTGCTTCTTCTTCAACGCCTTTACGTACGGATACGAAGAAGGGGTTGTTGAGTGTGGAGATGGAGAAGCCGATGGTAGTTGTTTTTTTGCCGTCAGCGGGTTTTGCAGCTTTGTCACTGCTGCCGCAGCCGGAAGTGAACACTGCCAGTACTGTGATGGCAGCTACTAAAAGAGTCCAGATTTTTTTCATTGGTGAGTGCCTCCTAAGCTTTTTTGCGGTCCATAAGTACCGCCAGTAAAATTACAATACCTTTGACAACTTGTTGATAGAAGCTGGATACGTCGAGAATATTGAGGCCGTTGTTGAGTGTGCCGATGATAAGCACGCCGACCAGTGTACCTGTGATATAACCTTTGCCGCCGGAAAGACTGGTTCCGCCTAAAACTACGGCGGCGATGGCGTCAAGTTCATAACCGGTGCCGGCAGTCGGCTGGGCCGAATTGAGACGTGAGGTGAGGACTGCGCCTGCCAGAGCGCAGAAGAAACCGGTGATTGCATAAACAAAGATTTTGACACGTTCTATTTTGATGCCGGCGATGAAGGAAACTTTTTCGTTGCCGCCGACTGCGTAGATTTTACGGCCCAAAGGAGTTTTCCTAAGGATGAACCAGGAAACGGCAAATGCCAGCAGCATGATGATTGCAGGTACTGGCAATCCCATGAAAAAGCCCTGACCGAAGTCGTGGAACATAGTGTCGTCACTGAGACCGCTGATAGGGTTACCATTGGTATATACCAGTGTCAGACCGCGATAAATGGTCATGGTGGCGAGCGTAGCGATAAAGGGTGCTACTTTGCCGTAAGCAATGACTAAGCCGTTGACAGCGCCAAGGCCCATGCCTATGAAGCAGGCAGCAAGGATCGCCAGCATCGGGTTCATGCCGCTGACGATCAGGCTGCCCATCAGGGCGCTTGAAAGTGCCAGCAGGCTGCCGACAGACAGGTCGATGCCGCCTGTCAGGATGACAAAGGTCATACCGAAAGAAATAAGGGCGTTGATGGAAACCTGACGCAGCAGGTTTTTCAGGTTATTGGGATCGACAAAACTGTCGTTTAAGGCGGCTATGACGATAAAGGTTACGACAAGGGCAATAAAGGGGCCCATTTTACGGATACGTTCTTTAATGTTCATTATTTACTGTCCTCCTGTGGCAAGGGTGATTATTTTTTCTTGTGTCGCTTCTTCGTGGTCCAGCTCTCCGGCGATCTTACCTTCGTGGATAACGAGGATGCGGTCGCTCATGCCGATAACTTCCGGCAGTTCGGAGGAGACCATGATGATGGAGACGCCCTGAGAGGTCAGTTCGTTCATTAGATCGTAGATGTCGCGCTTGGCGCCGACATCGATACCGCGTGTCGGTTCATCCATAATAATGATTGATGGATTCATACCGATCCATTTGGCAATGACGACCTTTTGCTGGTTGCCGCCTGATAGTGCGCCTGCTTCCAGGTCGATCGATGCGGTTTTGACACCCAGTTTTTTAGAAAGCGCTTCGGAGAAGGCTGTTTCGTTTTTGGCGTTGATCACGCTGCGTTTAGCAAAGGTATCGACACTGGGCAGCGCAATATTTCTGGAGATGGAGAAGTCGAGGATCAGGCCCTCACTTTTACGGTTTTCGGTGATGAAGCCGATGCCTGCTTTGATGGCGTCTTCCGGTTTTTTGATACAGACTTTTTTCCCATGCAGGTAAACTTCACCGTGCTTGCAGGAATCGACGCCGAACAGGGCCCGCATGATCTCGGTCCTACCTGCTCCCATCAGCCCTGCTACGCCGAGGATCTCGCCTTTACGCAGTTTGAAGGAGATACTGTTGAACAGTCCGTCTTGACAGAAGTTTTTGACTTCCAGGACTATTTCACCGGGTTCGTTTGTGCGTCCGGGGTAATATTCGGTAATAGAACGGCCGACCATGTCGCGGACCACCTGTTCCATATTGGTTTCGCGGGTGGGTTTGCTGCTGATAGCGTAGCCGTCGCGCATTACGGTGATGGTATCGCAGTGGGCGAATACTTCTTCCATTCGATGCGAGATGTAGACGATGGCAACGCCTTTGTCTTTAAGCGCGTGCATTACGGCAAACAGTTTTTCTGTTTCACGTTCTGTCAGGGCGGCCGTAGGTTCATCCATGATGACGACTTTGGCATCAAGCATCAGGTTACGCATGATTTCTGTCATTTGCTGCTGACCAACGCTGCATTCGCCTGCTTCTGCGTCAAAAGGCAGTGTAATACCCATTTGACTGCATTTTTCTTCGGCCAGCCTGCGCATTTTTTTGAAGTCAAGCATTCCGAAACTGTTGGTTACGTTCTGCATCAAAAACAGATTTTCGAGAATAGAGAGATTGGGCCAGATATTAAGTTCCTGATGGATGAAAGCGATGCCGCATTTTTCGGCTTCGAGTGCGTTTTTGAAGCTTATTTCCCGTCCGTCTACACAGATCGTGCCGCTGTCGGCTTTATGGATACCCGTAAGGATGTTCATAAGGGGGGATTTACCGGCGCCGTTTTCACCCATCAGAGCGTGGATCTCTCCTGATTTTAAGGTCAGGTCGACGCCTTTGAGTACTTCGTTGGAGCCGAAGGCTTTTGAAATACCCTTCATGGTGATTTCCATTAGTCGCAAAACTCCTTTGCTGTAAAATCGATTTTAGAAAATAACGCCTGCGTGCAGGATAATGTTGGCGTAGGGGGTGATCTCGCCGGTGCGGATCACTGCTTTAGCAGTTTTGGCAGCGGCTTTGAAGGCTTCGTGGTCGCTAAGGATCTGTTCCTTACCTTCAAAAAGCTCCTGCATTTTCTGCCATGTAGCAGGATTTTTACTTTCCATTTCGGAAGCGATATGTATTTTTTCGACTTCCATATATTTCAGCACTTCTGTAAGGACATCTAAAAAGGAAGGAGTACCTGGTTTCAGAGCCAGATCGATTTTGGGGACACCGGCCGGAACCGGAAGGCCGCAGTCGCCGATAACGATAGTGTCAGTATGGCCTAAGTCAGCCAGGACTTTGGCGATGTCGCTGTTGAGGATTCCTATTTTTTGCATTCTCCAAGCATCCTTTCTACATCTTTAAGATAGGGCATACCGCCTTGTGCACCCAGCTTCTGAACGGAGAGGGCCGCTGCGGCGTTGGCAAACCGGATACTGTCGTCTAGGCTGCGTCCTTCGCATCTTGCGACGGCAAAAGCACTGTTGAAGGTATCGCCTGCGCCTGTGGTATCCTGGGCATTAACGACGAATGCGGGAACAGTGTGTACTTTGCCGTTTTTAGCATAAGCAACGCCTGCTTTACCAAGTGTCATAAAGAAGCGTTCTTCCTGCATCAGCAGGATTTCTTCGCTGGTCTTACCGGGATAAAGGGCTTCGGCTTCGTGTTCATTGGGGGTCACATAGGTGACTTTATCCAGCCATTCAGAGGGAACGGGCTGCACGGGAGCCGGATTTAAAAGTACGCTGATTCCTGCCGCTGCACATTTGCCGATGATGTAATCGATGGTGGGCAGCGGTATTTCGTGCTGGAGCATGACCAGGTCTGCGGCGGCAATGACGTTCCAGGCAGTATCGATATGTTTGGGCATGACCAGATCATTGGCGCCTTTGATGACGATAATACTGTTGTCGCCTTCGGCAAGGGTGATATGGGCAGTACCGCTGTTCTGTCCGGGCAGGACGCTGACATAACCGGTATCGACGTTGTTGGTTTTCAGGTTGTTGATGATCATGGTGCCGTAAGCATCGTCGCCTACGCAGCCTATCATGTGTACCTGGGCTCCTAAACGTGCGGCGGCAACGGCCTGATTAGCGCCTTTGCCTCCTGGTGAAACTATGAGCCTGCTGCCGATTATTGTTTCGCCGGCTGCAGGCCGTTTGCCTGCTTCTACTGTGAGGTCGATGGAACAGCTGCCGATAACAGCGATTTTGACCATGGTGATCTCTCCTTACATCTTGGAAACTTGTAATTTTGTTATAATAGTAACATTATAATATTCTACACAGGCGGGTTATATCCTGCCTATTTAATGATGATTTTGGAAAAGCTAATACTTATGTATTTTACCGCAAGCGACTGTTTTGGGCAAGAAAAAACACTATATTAATGTAAAATTTTTTCGACAATTTGCCTTTGGCGATTGACAAATCCACTAATGTTTGTTAACGTAGAAACGGTGTTGCGAACGTTGTGAGTACGTTTGCAAAAATAAAAGAGACCGCACCGATTCAGTTGATGCGTTGGAATAAGAGGGAGTATATATGAGTACTAAAAAATCAGGAACATCTTGGCAGGATACTATCAGCGACTGGCTGGTTTCGATCATTGTAGCCGTAGCGCTGGCTTTTTGTATCCGTACTTTTGTGGTAGAGCCTTATATGGTCGAGGGTACGTCGATGTATCCGACGCTGGAAAGCCACGAGCGCCTGATCGTCAGCAAGTATAAATATTTCTTTACCGAGCCGAAAAAGGGTGAGATCGTCGTTTTCCGTTATCCGAAGGATGAAAGCCGCGATTTTATCAAACGCGTTATCGCGACCGGCGGTGATACTATTGAGATGCGTGACGGTAAGGTTCTGGTCAACGGCAGTGTGATCGAAGAAAATTATATTTACAAGGATGATCCGAAGGGCCCGAATAAGTCTAATTACAGAAAATCTGTTGTGCCTCAGGGGCATATCTTCGTTTTAGGAGATAACCGTAATAATTCTGAAGACAGCCGTTTTGCCGATGTTGATTTCGTGCCGCTGAAGCTTGTAAAAGGCGAAGCAGTTGTTGCTTTCTGGCCTGTTGAAAGATGGCGTATGCTGCCTTGATAGGCGGTCGAGGAGATAATTATGGATTTTAAGATACAATGGTTTCCCGGTCATATGACGAAGGCGAAACGGATGATGGAACAGCAGTTAAAGCTGGTTGATGTTGTGGTTGAAATGCTGGATGCGCGGATCCCACGTTCCAGCAGCAATCCGATGCTGATCCAGATGCTGGGGGATAAACCCAAGGTCGTTGCTTTGAATAAGATCGATATGGCTGATCCGGAAAAGACTGAAAAATGGCTGCAGACTTTTAAAAACAGCGGTTTGCCTGTCTGTAAGGTAGATTGCAGCACCGGTAAGGGCGTAAAACAGATGGTGGCTGCGATCCAGCAGGTGGCCAGGCCTGTCACGGATAAGTGGCTGAGAAAAGGTGTACGCAATCGTTCGATCCGTGTTATGATCGTGGGTGTGCCGAATGTAGGTAAGTCTACTTTGATCAATCGTTTGGTCGGTAAAAATAAAGTTGTGGCAGCGGACAGACCTGGTGTGACTCGAGGTCAGCAATGGGTGACTATCGCCAAAGGTCTGGAGCTTTTGGATACCCCAGGTGTTTTGTGGCCGAAATTTGAAGATCCGGAAGTAGGCTTTTGTCTGGCAGTAACGGGAGCGATCAAAGAGGATGTTTATGACAGGGAAACAGCAGTAGAGCTGTTGCTTGAACGTTTGATGCATATCTATCCGGAGGATCTGCGTGTAAAGTACGCTATTGATTTTTCAGAAGCTGAGCCTGTGCGTGAGGTAATGGCTAAAATAGCCGTCGCGCGCGGCTGCCTGAAGGCCGGCGGTGTGCTTGACATTGATAAGGTTATCCAGCTGGTATTGCGTGATTTTCGTACAGGACGCTTAGGGCGTTTTACTTTAGATGAACCGAGTGAAAATAATTAAGGCCGCTGCAACGCGGCCTTTTTAATTAGGGGTGGGAATAATGAAGATCAGCGAGGTAAAGGAGATTTTGGCGGGAGAGCCTGACCCGGATCAGGTGGCAGAACTTGCTGCCGATGAGCGCAGCGGTGTGCAGAAGCTGGTTGTCGCTTATCATAAAAGGCAGGAAAAGCTGCGTTTAGAGCAGCAGCGTTTTACGGAGATGCTGGCCTATGAACGTAAATATTACGATCAGGGGGCACAGTATATTGCCGGGATCGACGAAGCAGGACGGGGACCTTTGGCAGGGCCGTTGGTGATAGCGGCTGTTATTTTACCGCAGGAGGTATTTATCAGCGGACTTAATGATTCCAAGCAGCTTTCGGCAGTAAAGCGCGAGCAGCTTTATGACGAAGTACTTGCCAAAGCACTGTCTGTTTCTGTAAATGTAGTCAGTATCAGCAATATCGACGAGCTGAATATTTATCAGGCTACGAAGCAGGGAATGACTGAGGTTCTGGAACATCTTGCGATTAAGCCGCAGGTGGCGCTGGTAGATGCAATGCCGATCGTATCGGCCGGTATTGAAACAGTTTCCTTGATTCACGGTGACGCGCTGAGTGCTTCGATAGCTGCTGCTTCTATTATTGCCAAGGTCACTCGTGACCGGATGATGATAGAACTGGCTGAACAATATCCTCAGTATGGTTTTGCCGGTAACAAGGGTTATGGCAGCAGGGAGCATATGCAGGCAATTGCTGAGTTTGGAGCTACTAAGTGGCATCGCCGCAGTTATGAGCCCATTAAAAGTATGCATCTGCCTCCTGCTGAACATGAAGGTAACAGGCTGTTTTCGCCGGTGTCAGAGAAGTGACGGAAGCGCGGCAAAGGCTGGGGAAAAAAGGTGAGGACGCTGCCTGCACTTATTTAGAACGTAAAGGTTACGTTATCTGCCGTCGTAATTACCGCTGCCGTTATGGCGAGATCGATATTATTGCCGCTAAAGGCGGCGAGCTTAGTTTTGTAGAAGTAAAAACACGCCGCAACCTGAATTTTGGGCTGCCCCGTCTGGCGGTTACATACGCCAAGCAGCAGAAAATCAGGAGTGCGGCGCTTTTTTATTTGCAGCAGGAAAACAGGCATCAGCAAATGCTCAGTTTTGATGTGATCGAAATTTTAGTTGAGGGCAATGTGGCAAGATTACACCATTTACCGCACTGTTTTTAAAATAAGAGGAGGCGTTTTTATGTACGCTAAAGTTTATGGAGAAACAACCTGCGGTATCAATGGTGAACAGATCATTGTCGAAGTGGATATTTCTAACGGGCTGCCGAGCTTTGATATTGTGGGTTTGCCTGATACGTCAGTCAAAGAATCTCGGGAACGGGTACGGGCTGCACTGAAAAATTCGGGCCTGATCTTTCCGATGACCAGGATTACTGTAAATCTGGCTCCGGCTGATTTGAAAAAGGATGGTTCCGGTCTTGATCTTCCTATTGCTGTTGGTATTTTAGTCAGCAGCGGTGTTTTACAGCAGGAGCAGGTTGATGATACTATTTTTGTGGGCGAACTGGCACTGGATGGGACAATCAGGCAGATTGCAGGCGTATTGCCAATGATTCTGCATGCACGTGACATTGGCAGGAAAAACATTGTGATCCCTGCAGGCAACTGCGCTGAAGGACGGCTTGTTGACGGTATTGATGTGCTGATACCTGCATCGCTGCTTGAATTGGTAGAGCATCTGCGGGGTGAAAAGGTTCTGGATGTACTGGATAAGGAAGCTATCTGCGCGGCAGCAACCAGTGTCTATGATGTGGATTTTGCGGAAGTGCGCGGGCAGCAGGTAGTAAAAAGAGCACTGGAAATAGCAGCGGCAGGTGGACATAATATTTTGATGGTAGGATCTCCCGGCAGCGGTAAAACTATGCTGGCACGTCGGCTGCCAACTATTTTACCGCCGCTGACAGAGGCTGAGGCGCTGGAGGTAACAAAAATCTACAGTATTGCAGGTTTGCTGCAGCGGCAGGAACGGGTGATGCTGGAACGTCCATTTCGCAGTCCGCATCATACGATTTCTTCAAGTGCGCTTATAGGTGGCGGCAGTGTGCCGCGGCCTGGAGAAGTGACGTTGAGCCATCATGGTGTTTTATTTTTAGATGAGTTTCCTGAATTTTCGCGTACTGCTTTGGAGGTGCTGCGTCAGCCGCTGGAAGATGGTTATGTGACGATCAGCCGCGTACAGGCATCGCTGACTTTTCCTGCTAATTTTATTATGTGCACAGCGCAGAATCCGTGTCCCTGTGGCTATCTGGGTGATAAAAAGCGGGAATGTTCGTGTAAGCAGTTTGAGATCGAGCGTTATCACCGTAAACTGTCGGGGCCTTTATTAGACCGTATTGATTTACAGGTGTATGTGCCGCGGCTGGAATACGCTGATCTGCAAAGCAGGGAAGCCGGTGAAAGCTCGGCCGTGATTCGTGAAAGGGTGATCAAAGCGCGTCAGCTGCAGCTGCTGCGTTTACAGGGTACTAATTTGTATTGCAATGCGCAGATGGGGCGGCGTGAGCTGAACAAGCACTGCCAGATGGAAGCTGCTGCAGAAAAGCTGCTGGCGAAGTTTTTTACGGCGTTGGGGCTCAGCGCCCGCAGCCACGATCGGATCATTAAAGTAGCGCGTACGATAGCCGATCTGGACGGCAGTGATATCATAACGGCCGCCCATCTGGCAGAGGCGGTACAGCTGCGGACAAGTTTAAATTCATAAAAAAACAAAAGATGTTTTTAGAAATAATGAGAAGCAGGCATGAGATAAAAGTTATCTCATGCCTGCTTCTTTGAGCGTTTTTTATACTGCGGTACCGTTATACTGGAAGATGCTGAAGCTCCAGTCGTTATTATATGTTCCGGAGAAACTTTCAGTCTTTTGATTTTCTTTGTTTCTGGCAATAATGTTGTATTTTTTGTCGTTGGATAAATGGGGGAAGTTAGTTTGCGTAGCAGAAAGACATAAGATTTTACTGGAATCATCATACCGGCCAAGAGCGATTGGGGTGCAATTCATTCCGTCGAATTTACTTTGGGGATTAGCTGACATGTCTTCTACTACAGATAAAATTTGATAATCAATATACATTTTTATTCCTCTTTTCTTTTTTGATATCAAGTATATGTGCACACTTACTTTAACCATATGATACTTGATATTATTACTACTATGGTGGATTTTACAGAGAAGAGAAAAATTTAGCCTAACGGCTGATTATCGCAGATAAATTCAATGAGTTTTTGTTCGTCGCCGTAGATTTGCCGGCCGCGTTTGGTGACGATGCCGGAATTTATAAAAAGCGGCTTTTTAAGTGAAAGTGGAATGATATTGTCAGAGGCCGTAATGGCTTGACGCATTAGAAAAGAGGAGGCTATTTGGCTGGAAATGAGGTTTTTGACCGTATGAAGCTGCGATGAATGCAGAATTACCTTAGGCGCTGTTAAAGCCTGCTGAAAATTTTGATAGATGAGGCGATTGACGAAAAAACCACCGTTAAGCAGTACCAGAGGTTCGTTGGCAATATCTTTGGTATCGACATATTTTTTCTGCGCCAGCGGATGGTCAGGATAGGTGCAGAAGCAGGCTTCGCTTTTAAAAAGCTTACGGTAATGCAGATTGGGTGAAAAGCTGTCGTCATAATTGGTGACGGCTAAATCAAGTTCTTCATTTTCTATCATACGCAGTGAATCTATGCCGCCTGCTTCTACTACTTCCAGCTCTATTTCAGGGTACAGATTTTTGAAATCGCGGAAAAGCGTACGCCGATTTGTAAAGGTACTGCCAGGCGGATGAGGTTTTTATTCTGTGCCATATCTTTGATATCGCGGTCAAGCTGCTGTAGGTTAGCCAAAATAGGAGTGATTTTACTTAACAGCAGGCTGCCGTCTTCTGTAAGCGAAAGTTTTTTGCCTTCGCGCCGAAAAAGGTTCAGCCCGCTTTCTTTTTCCAGATCGGCCATGGCGATGGAAACAGTTGGCTGAGAGATATGCAGACTGGCGGCAGCTTTAGTGATACTGCGCCATTTACAGACTTCATAAAAATAACGCATCTGTGTCAGTGTCATAGTTAGTACTCCTTATTGTAGCTTATAATTCGTTTTATTATAGCATTGTTTAATAGTTAAAAACTATATTTATATTTAAAATTTGTATTTTACTTTATTGTTATCGTAGCGGATAATGAAAGCAGAGAAATAGAATGCTAAATGTGGTGTGAAAATTTACGGAGGTGGGGCAGATGAATATTGACCAAAAGTATTTTCCGGAATTCAAACAGCAACTTATCGATGTAGGTGACGGTATTAAGATCAACACTTTAGTTGGCGGCAAGGGCAGTGAAGCTATTTTACTGCTGCACGGGCATCCTGAGACACATTTGATCTGGCGGTTTTTGACGCCGGGTCTAACCGGGCGTTATACGGTAGTTATTACAGATCTGCGTGGATATGGCGACAGCAGCAAGCCTGAAGGACTTCCGGATCATGCTAATTATTCCAAGCGGGCTATGGGAGACGATCAGTTTACAGTTATGAGCAAGCTGGGTTTTGAAAAATTCCATGGTGTCGGTCATGATCGCGGGGCAAGAGTACTGCACAGGATGGTGATGGATCATCCGGAACGGCTGCTGTCTTGTACGATGATGGATATTTTGCCGACTTATGATATGTACCGTGATACCAGTCAGGAGTTTGCGACTAAATATTGGCACTGGTTCTTTTATATTCAGGGCAAAGGGTTCCCTGAAAGAGTGCTGGCGGCAGATCCTGAGTATTTTGTTAATTATAATTTGAATTTGAAGATCGGGCCGGCCGCTAAAAGCAGGTTCCCTAAGGAGATTTTAGACGAATATGTACGCTGTCTGCGCGATCCGATGACTTTCCATGGTATTTGCGAAGATTACCGTGCCAGTGCTACTATAGATATGGAGATGGATAAAGCAGATCGTGAACAGATCATTCAGGTTCCTGTTTTGGCTTTGTGGGGTAAGGACGGTGTTGTCGGTAAGCTGTGGGATGTTATGAGCGGCTGGCAGGAAAGGGCGGCTAATGTAGAAGGGGTTGCTGTAAATGAGTGCGGGCATTTTGTACCGGAAGAACAGCCGGAGGTAGTTTTAGAGGCGATGCTGCAATTTTTAGCCAAATATCCGGCTTGAATTTGTTGCGGCGCTAATAAAAGAAAAGAAAGAAGTGTAGCTTATGCATGCTATTGAAAAATTATTGGCAGAAAAAGCTGGTAAACATCAGGTCGCAACAGGCGAGATAGTTAATTGCGACGTGGATATTGCAGGAATCAACGATTTATATTTGCAGACTGTACGTTCCTTTTATGAAATGGGCGGTGAAAAGGTTTTTGATGCTGATAAGATCGTGATGTTTTTTGATCATTACGCTCCCTGTGCTACGATAACACAGGCTGAAAATCATAAGCAGTTCAGAAAGTTCTGTTTTGAACAGGGTATCGAAAAATTGATGGATATAGATCAGGGTGTCTGTCATCAGGTTTTGGCCGATAAAGGTTGGGTACATCCTGGAGAGATAGTAGTTGTCACTGATTCGCATACTACGACTCACGGAGCTTTTGGCGCTTTTGGGACCGGTGTTGGCGCTACTGATCTGGCGACGATTATGATTACTGGCAAGCTGTGGTTCATGGTACCGGAGATTTTCAGGATCAATCTGGTTGGTAAGCTGCAGCCGGGTGTTTTTGCCAAGGATATCATTCTGCATATCATAGGTGATCTGGGTGCAGATTACGGTGTTTATAAAGCGGTAGAATTTGCAGGACCTGTTGTAAATGGGTTGAGTATTTCCGAAAGAATGTGTATGTGTAATATGTCAACGGAGATGGGTTGTAAAACCAGCTATATCCAGCCTGATGCTGTCACTATGGAATATTTGCACAACTGTGTGGCAAGACCTTATAAAATTTATGAAACAGATACTGATTTTCAATATGCTGCGGAGCTTACGTATGACGTAAGTAAAATCAGGGCTCAGGTAGCGGCACCATCAAGTGTTGATAATGTTTTTGAATTGGACAAATATGCCGGCACTCCTGTTGACGAAGCTTATTTGGGTTCGTGTACTGGCGGTCGTCTGCAGGATCTGGCTGTAGCAGCACAGATCTTACAAGGCAGGCATATTCCTAAAACAACGAGGATGATAGTCGTGCCTGCTTCTAAAAAGGTAATGGAAGATGCAATGGAGCTTGGGTATATCCAAACTTTGATGCGGGCAGGAGCCACGATAACGGCTCCGGGCTGTGCCGCCTGTTTGGGAGTACACCAGGGGATGCTTGCAGCAGGAGAGGTTTGCATAAGTTCTACTAACCGTAATTTCCCCGGGAGAATGGGACATGTAGATGGCAGGATATTTCTGGCCTCTCCTGCTGCTGTGGCAGCTTCGGTATTAGAGGGGAAAATTACTGATCCGGCTGTATATTTGAAAACCGGCGACTGTGGGAATGGACGGTGATGGTAATGAAAACGAAAGTCAGGGGCAAAGCATTTGTTTTTGGGAAAAATATTGATACAGATCAGATTTATCCGGGTCGTTTTGTAGAATATACGGATGTAGAAGATATAAAAAAATATGCGATGTACGGCGCTGATGAGAGCTTTGTAAAAAACTTCGATCCGGGAGATATCATTGTGGCCGGAACTAATTTTGGCTGCGGTTCATCGCGTGAACATGCGGCAATAACATTGAAAGCAGTTGGTGCTGGAGTTGTACTGGCAGAATCTTTTGGCAGGATATTTTTCCGTAATGCTATTAATTTAGGCGTACCTGTTATTACCTGCAGCGAGATCACGAAAATTATTGCAGAGGGTGATGAAGTAGAGGTTGATATTGAGGCTGGAATAATCAAAAACCTGACTACGGGAGCAACAGCTGCAGCTGTTCCGATGTCGCCTTATATTATGAACATTCTGCAGAGCGGCGGGATCAAACCTATGATCAAAGCGATGCAGGAGACTAAAAAAAGTAAGAACCGGTGACGGCGCTGTAAAATTACAATGTAAAGATTTTTTTGAATTATAATTTGCAATGTATACACACAACTTTGCTGAAAATATGGTACAATAATAACTACCGTGTTAGACATGGTAGTTATTATTTGTTTTATGGGAAAGGATGACAACAGTATGCGTATCGTATTAACTATAGTTGGCAAAGACAAGGTCGGCATTATTGCTAAAGTAAGTAATATTCTCGCTGAGCATGGCGTAAATATCCTCAATATCAATCAAAATATTATGGAGGGTTTCTTCAATATGGTTTTGATTGCTGATATGACGGGTGCTGCTGTAAAATTACAGGATCTTAAGGATATCTTTACTGCTTTAGGCAGAGATATCGGCGTTGAGATCAGAGTACAAAGCGAAGAAATATTTACGGCGATGCACCGTATCTAGGAGGCTGTCTATGTTCACGATTAAAGATATCTTGGAAACTAACCAGATGATCACGCAGAACAATCTGGATGTGCGTACGATCACTATGGGAATCAGTTTGCGCGACTGCGGTCATCCTGATATAAAAGTAACGGCACAGAAGGTATATGATAAGATCACCAGGAAAGCTGAAAAGCTTGTTCAGGTCGGCGAGGAACTGGAAATGGAGCTCGGTGTTCCGATCATTAATAAACGTATTTCTGTAACTCCTGTTTCGATGGTTGGTGAAAGCTGCGACAGCAATGATTATGTTCCGCTGGCTAAAGCGCTTGATGAGGCAGGCAAAGCAGTAGGCGTTAATTTTATCGGCGGTTTTTCTGCCTTGGTTGATAAAGGTTATACCAAAGGTGATAGAAATCTTATTTGTTCTATTCCAGAAGCTTTGGCAGTAACTGATATTGTCTGTTCCTCTGTCAGTGTCGGTTCTACTAAATGCGGGATTAATATGGATGCAGTTGCGGAAATGGGCCGTGTAATCAAAATGGCAGCAGAACGTACTGCAGACCGTGATGCTATTGGCTGTGCAAAATTGGTTGTTTTCTGTAATGCAGTGCCTGATAATCCTTTTATGGCCGGCGCTTTCCATGGTGTTACAGAGCCTGAAACTGTCATAAATGTAGGTGTCAGCGGACCCGGTGTGGTAAAACATGCGTTGGAGGCAGTGCGCGGACAGGACATTGGCGCTGTAGCAGAAACGATCAAGAAAACTGCGTTCAAAATTACTCGTGTCGGCCAGTTGGTTGCACAGGAAGCCGCCCGTCGTCTGGATACGCAGTTTGGTATTATTGATTTGTCGCTGGCTCCGACACCGGCAATCGGCGACAGCGTTGCTCATATTCTGGAAGAAATAGGCTTGGAGAGCTGTGGCTGTCCTGGTACTACTGCTACTTTAGCTATGCTTAATGACGCCGTTAAAAAGGGTGGATTGATGGCTTCAAGTTATGTCGGCGGTTTGAGCGGTGCCTTTATTCCTGTCAGTGAAGACGCGGGAATGATCGCGGCTGTTGAACGCGGCAGCCTGACTTTGGAGAAATTAGAGGCCATGACCTGTGTTTGTTCCGTAGGGCTTGATATGATAGCCATTCCAGGTGATGTGACTGCTGAAACTATTTCAGCAATCATTGCTGATGAAGCGGCAATTGGAATGATCAACAATAAAACTACTGCTGTACGTCTGATACCGGTTCCGGGTAAAACTGTTGGAGAACAGGTAGAATTTGGCGGTTTGCTGGGATATGCTCCCATCATTGCCGTGAGCAAATTTAAGGCCGATGCCTTTATTGCCCGCGGTGGTCGTATTCCTGCACCGGTAAGGAGTCTGACCAACTAATGCGTAAACAACAACGTGAGGCAATTTTAGCGCTGCTGGAAGAAACTTATATGGGTACGGAAACAGCGCTGAACTATTCGACGCCTTTTGAATTGTTAGTAGCGGTAATTATGTCAGCGCAATGTACGGACGAACGTGTCAATAAGATTACAGCACGTATTTTCCCGAAATATAATACTCCTGAAAAAATGGGCGCACTTTCTCAGGAACAGCTGGAAGAAGAGATTCGTGACTGTGGACTGTTCCGATCGAAGGCTAAAAATCTGCTGGCAACCTGTAAAATGCTGACGGAAGAATATAACAGCGTTATTCCTGACACTGTCGAGGAGCTGATGAAGCTGCCGGGTGTGGGTAAAAAAACGGCTAATGTTGTCGCCAGTATTGTTTATAAGGTTCCGGCGATTGCGGTTGATACCCATGTTTTCAGAGTTTCGCACCGGTTGGGTTTAGCTAAGGGCGATGATCCGCTGGCAGTGGAGAAAGAGCTGCAGAAAGCCATTCCGAAGAATAAGTGGAGCGATGCTCATCATTGGTTGATCTGGCATGGCCGTAAGATTTGCAAGGCAAGGAAACCTTTATGCAGTGAATGCGTATTGGTAGAATTGTGTCCATACAAGGAAAAGAATTTATAAAATAAAATTGCAGACAAGCCTGTAGTGCGACTGGCACACAGGCTTGTTGTGTTTAAGGAGCAGCCGTGCAGACAAAAGAAATGATTTTGCAAAAATATTTTGGTTACAGTGAGTTCAGAAGCGGGCAGTCAGAGCTGATAGAGCAAATTTTGAACGGACGTCCTGTTGTAGCTGTTATGCCGACTGGAGCTGGAAAAAGCTTATGTTATCAGTTACCGGCGTTGATGCTGGAGGGCTTGACACTGGTTGTTTCACCGTTGATTTCCTTGATGAAGGATCAGGTACGCAGTTTAGCGGAACATGGTGTAGAAGCGGCTTATTTGAGCAGCGGGATGAGTAAGCAGGAGTACGGTGCCGCCGTTTATGCTGCCCGTAATAATAAATGTAAATTTCTGTACGTTTCACCTGAACGCCTGCAGAATGAGCAGTTTAAGGCTTTTGCAAGTGAGCTGCAAATAGCGTTGGTCGTTGTTGATGAAGCACACTGCGTAGTACGATGGGGTGAATCCTTCCGACCGGCTTATTTGGCAATAAAGCCGTTTTTAGACGGCCTGCCGAAGGCTCCTGTTGTTGCGGCTTTTACAGCTACTGCCACGCCGGTTGTAAGACGTGAGATAAGTAAATGTCTGGGATTAGAGCAGCCGTTAGAACTGGTGACAGGTTTTGACAGAAGCAATCTTACATTTATTGTGGAAAAACCAATGGTGAAAAGACGTTTTTTGCGTAGCTGGCTGCCGGAGCAAAACGGTTGCGGTATTATTTATTGTGCAACGCAGAAGCAGACGGAAGAAGTATGTAATGACCTCAATGCCTGGGGCTATCCAGCAGGACGTTATCATGCTGGTTTAACAATGGAAGAACGGCAGCGGAACCAGAACGCTTTCATTAAAAATGAATTGCAGGTGATGGTGGCGACTAATGCGTTTGGGATGGGTATAGATAAACCTGATGTAAGGTTTGTCTTGCATTATACTTTGCCGCTTGATGTAGAAGGCTATTATCAGGAAGCAGGAAGGGCTGGACGTGACGGCTTGCCGGCAAAATGCGTACTGCTTTTTGAACGGCGTGACATAATGCAGCAGCGGCAGCTGCTGGAATATAGCTGTGAGCAGAGAGAAAGCAGTGCGGAAGACAAAAAGCTGTGGCTGACAAATGCTTACCAAAGGCTGCGTGATATAGAAAGCTATTGTTTTACCAGAGGTTGCCTGCGTAAATATCTGCTGACATATTTTGGACAGGAAACAAATGACAGATGTGGGAATTGCAGTAATTGCAGCGGCAGTAATTGAAGGTGCTTTGTGACAAGGCAGTGAACTTATTCGTTAATGGGCAGGGAATATTTTTTGAATGCAGAATATATTAATTAAGAATTTAAGCAGGGAGGGACCGTTATGAAAATCACCTTTTTAGGTGCCACAAGAATGGTTACAGGCTCTTGTTATTTACTTGAAATAGGCAGTAAAAAAATGCTGTTGGACTGCGGTATGTTTCAAGGTTCTAAAATGATTACTGCTTTTAATGAAAAGGATTTTGTTTTTGCGCCTAATGCTATTGACACAGTTGTGCTGACCCATGCTCATATCGACCACAGCGGGTTGATACCAAAGCTGATAAAACAAGGATATAAGGGTCCTGTACATTGTACGAAAACCACTTTAGAGCTGTGCACGATTCTGTTGCCTGACAGTGCTCATATTCAGGAATCTGATGCAGAGTTTGCCAACCGGAAAGGTTTGCGTGCAGGTAAATCTGTAGTAGAACCTTTGTATACTGTTGATGATGCGTATAAAGCTTTGCAGCATTTTCATACGCACGAGTTTGGTGAAATGCTTGAGGTTCTTCCGGGGGTGCAGGTTAAATTTAAAGTTGCCGGGCATATTTTAGGTTCGGCGATTGTTGAAGTTTTTGTTAATGAAGATGGCAAAACAACTAAGCTCGTTTTTACCGGAGATATTGGACAGCCTAATCAGCCGATTATCGAGGATCCGGAAGAAATTTCCGGAGCAGACTTTATAATCACCGAATCTACTTATGGCAATCGTGTGCATAAAGCCTATGACAAAGAAGCGGAGCTGTCTGAGATCATTAATGACACTGTGGCTAAAGGTGGTAATGTAGTTATTCCTGCCTTTGCTGTAGGACGTACACAGGTACTTCTTTATTATTTCCAGAAGCTTCTGCAGGAAGGTCGTATCCCTCAGGTACCAATCATTATCGACAGTCCGATGGCGAGCAAAGCTACTGCTATCACGCTTACTAATCCTCAGGAATATGACGAAGAAGCGCGGGCTTTGTATGAAATGCACGGTAACAGGCTTTTAGCGATTCCAAATCTGCGTTTCACGGCAACTGCGCAGGAATCACGGATGATTAATGAGATGCCAGGGCCTAAAATTATCGTTTCTGCCAGTGGTATGGCAGACGCAGGACGTATACTGCATCATTTGAAGCATAATCTCTGGCAGGAAAACTGCTCTGTCATTATTGCCGGTTATCAGGCTGAGGGAACAATGGGACGTCGGTTGATAGAAGGTTCCAAGCAGGTTAAGATTATGGGCGAAGATATTAAGGTAAATGCCAAGATCTACAATATGAAAGGGTTTTCGGCACATGCGGACAAGGAACAGCTGCTTGAATGGTACGGTAAGATGAAACAGCCGCCGAAAGCATTTTTCGTTACACATGGTGAGTTTGATGCTGCCAGCAATTTCGCTGATGAGCTGCAGCGCCGTTTGGGTACAGCTGCTTATATCCCGCAATATGGGGATAGTGTCACGATAAATGGTACTGAATGGAATGTTACGACGTCGAATATCGTGACGACAGTTCCGGAAGTGGCGGCACTTAGAGAGTATTTGCGGCAGTTTGAGAGTTCTTATTTGCAGTATCGTACTAAAATTGAGCAGATCGTTGCTCGTGACGGTGATAAAGCAGCTGGTATACGCAAAAAGATGGAAAAAATCAGAAAATATGTGGATGACATGCTGTCATCGCTGTAGGGTTTTCAGTAAAGGAGTTTTTGAAAAATATGAATTATGTTAGTTTGTGTAAAAGATTGGCTGTTTGTACTGCTTTAGGTATAGCGTTATCCTTGCCGGTTGGAGCAGTTTGGAATACAATGCAGCCTCAGTTGGCTTATGCTGAAGAATACAGCAGCCTGCGTGGAAATATTATTGAAAATGCGTATCTTTTAGTTGGAACCCCTTTTAAAATGGGCGGCAGTTTTCCGTCAGAAGGATTTGATGGTTCCGGTTATGTGCAGTATGTTTTTGGTGAAAGTGGTATCGCGTTGCCGCGAACTGTTGATGAGCAATATGACGTAGGCAGGAGAATCGGAAAAGATGATCTGCTTCCGGGAGATCTGGTATTTTATAGCACTGATGGCCCAGGAGCGACCTTCTGCGGTATTTACAGCGGAGATGGTAAATTCATTTATGCCGGTACTAAAAATGGCGTAATTGAAGGTGAAGCGTTTGGTCCTTATTGGGATGAACGTTTTTATGGGGCCAGAAGGATCATTGATTGAGATGGTAGTTTTTATTTAGAATGATCAATAAAAAATACAGCCGCTTTTTGAAAGCGGCTGTATTTTTTTGTATTATGCCAAAGTAGTATAAAAACAATACATTTGTACAAGAAAAAACAGAAATATAAAATAATTTTAAAAATATATTGACATAGTGTTAAGGTGTTGTTATACTTATTTCAATGTTTCGACAAATCATCAGGTTACAGGTTATGACTGGGAATGGACAGTGGAAGGCTTTCAGAAAGCCGGCGGTAGATGCGAGCTGGTAAGCGTGGAAATAAGTCCTCTCACCCAGGAACTCTTTTTCTGAGGGCGAATGTAGGGAAAAGCGCAGGGCTGCGTTAAAGGCCTCAGAGTATAATTTAGGGTGGTACCGCGTACTTAACGCCCCTATCGGCTATGCCGGTAGGGGCTTTTTTGTTGAATTTGTTGGGCAGCAAGGGAGGGGAATTTATGAACAAGCAGCGTAAAATGTTGCGTGAACGTCTGCTGAGGTCAGAGATTTTGGTTTTGCCGGGTGTTTATGATGCTTTGACGGCAAAAATTGCGGCAGAAGTAGGGTTTGATGCACTGGTTATGGGAGGTTATAGTATCGCTGCCTCCAGATTAGGGCAGCCGGATGTAGGTTACCTTTCGATGACTGAAATGGTGCAGGCTGTGAAATGTATTGTGGATGCCACAGAATTACCGGTATTTGCCGATGGTGATACTGGTTACGGAAATGCGTTAAGCGTACGGAGGACGATGCAGGAATATGAAAAAGCCGGAGCAGCTGCAGTGCTTTTTGAAGATCAGGTATGGCCTAAACGTTGTGGACATATGGTCGGTAAGCAGGTCATAGATGCATCTGAGCATGCGAAAAAACTGCGGGCGGCTGCTGATGCCAGAACTGACGAGGATTTTTTACTGATTGCCAGAACTGATGCGAGGGCTGTGAATGGACTGGAGGATGCTGTTGAACGCGGCAAATTGTATTTAGATAACGGCGCTGAAGCTTTGTTTATAGAAGCGCCGCAGGATATAAGAGAATTAGAAGCTGTTACGAAAGCTTTTCCAGATACCATACTGATAGCTAATATGATCGAAGGCGGCAGGACACCGAACCTGACTGCAAAAGATTTGGAAAATATAGGATTTAAAATAGTGTTCTGGCCCTGCAGTGCCTTATACGTCATTACGCAGGCTTTTAAAGAAGCAATGACAGTGCTGCATCAAACGGGGACGACTAAGGCCTATGAAGATAAAATGATGCATTTTACTGATTTTAACAGGTTTATCGGTCTTGATGATTATATGAAGCTGGAGAAACTCTATAAATAAAAAATTATGAGGTGAGAGTAATGAAAATGTCGCAAATGTTTAAAACTACTTTGGCTGCCGCTATGATTATGGCATTGGCAGTAACGGCCGGCTGCGGTGGGGGCGGAGATAAAAAATCTGCCGGCAGCGAAAAGGTGACTTTGAAACTGGCTCACAATTTGCCAACGGCACATCCGCTGGCCCAGGGAATGGAGGCTTTTAATAAAAAGCTTACTGAAAAATCCAACGGCACTATTACACTGAACATCTATCCTTCCGGACAGCTGTTCAACGATAAAAGTATGAATGACGCAATTATGTCTGGTGGCATTGATATGGGGCTTAATTCCACAGCAATGTGGTCAACTGTTATTCCGGCAATGGAAGTTTTTGACGTACCGTTTCTGTTCCCAAGTTATGAAAAAGTCGATCATGCCATCGACGGAGGCTTGGGTGATAAATTAGCAGGCGAATTGAAGAAGAAGGGTGTGCGTCCTGTGATCTGGGCTGATTATGGCTTTGTGCAGTTCGCTAACAGCAAAAAGGAAATCACTAAACCTGAGGATTTTGCGGGACTGAAGCTGCGTGGTTATGGTGAGCTGCCTTCAGAAACGATTAAAGCACTTGGTGCTTCTCCTGTAACTATGGGATCAGGTGAAGTTTATATGGCCATTCAGCGCGGTGTTGTTGATGGACAAACTTCTGGAACTACAGCTATGTATGACCGTAAAATGTTTGAAGTTACCAAATATCTGACTATTACTAATCATGCTTATCCTGAGTTTATTCTGGCGATGAATGAAAAATCTTTTCAAAAACTGACTCCGGAACAGCAAAAAATAGTAACCGACGCTGCAAATGAAGTGCGTGACGAACTGCGTAAAAATGCTAAAGCAGAGGATATGGCTGCTTTAGAGAAATTAAAAGAAAAAGGTATGCAGGTTTACGTTGTTCCTGAGGCTGAGCTGCCGGCATGGCAGTCTGCTACTAAACCAGTTTGGGATATTTTTGTTAAACATACTGGGGATCTTGGTAAGGAATTGATCGAAATATGCAGTAAACAATAGATAAATTCTTAATTGACCGCTGCCATAAGCGGCAGCGGTTTTTATTTTGGAAAAGAATGAGAGGAAAAAGACTTGAAAAGCGCGCTCGAGGTCTATGAAAAATTTTTGAACGCTATTACTAAAGCAGTTGGCGTCATTGCCGGCATTCTATTGCTGCTGCCGGCGTTGATGGTCTTTTATGAAGTTGTGATGCGAGGTTTGTTCAATGCGCCGACAGAATGGTCAATAGAACTTTCTGTATATTGTGTTTTAGTAGCAGGTTTTTTAGGGATGTCCGTTACTTATGCTGCTGGCAAGCACATCCATGTCGATATTGTTTTAAGCCATTTATCAGCACGTACCCGTTGTTATATCGAACTTTTTACAACTATTGTTGGTATTTTTTTCTGTGCCGTATTTGTAATGCAGTCTTTGGATATGGCATTGCTTTCATATGAGATGGATAATACTTCACCAAGTACTCTGCGAACTCCTATGTGGATTCCTCAGATGTCGCTGACGATCGGTATGGGGCTGTTGCTACTACAGTTTGTACGTACCCTGCTTATAGATATTCAAAAAATCAGCAGCGGTGAATTCAGTAAGGAGGCGGAATAAGATGCTTGTTATTTTTACCGTTATCTTACTGGGACTTTTGGTTTTGGGACTGCCGGTAGCCTTCTCACTGGGAACGGCGGGACTTTTCGGTATGTTTGCTTTTATGGGCGGAGGATCTTCTTTGGCCCAGATACCGATTTTGGCTTACAAATCTTTGGATGATTTCGTGTTAACGGCTGTCCCGTTATATATTTTAATGAGCCAGATTCTTTTAACAGGCAAAGTAGGCAACGATTTATTTGAGCTGGGCAATAAATGGCTGCGTCATTTGCCTGGGGGGTTAGGTGTAGCTACAGTTTTTGCCTGTGCAATTTTTGCTGCGATTACAGGCTCGTCTGTTGCCTTTCCTGAGATGCTGTCCCGTGGTTATGAAAGAACGTTAGTTCTAGGAGCTGTTGCAGCAGGTGGTACCTTAGGCATTCTGATCCCGCCATCGATACCAATGATTTTGTATGGCGCTATTACTGGTGAATCGGTAGGTCAGTTGTTTATGTCCGGCGTTGTACCGGGGGTTATTTTGACACTGCTGTTTATTGCTGTGGTTGTTTACAGCTCAAGAAAGCTGCCTTTGCAGGAAGCGGCCAGCTGGGAGGAACGTTTTCAGGCGCTAAGAAGTTCTTTTTGGGGACTGCTGCTGCCGGTGCTTGTCGTTGGCGGTATTTATACGGGAGCGTTTACTCCTACTGAAGCTGCTGCTATAGGTACGGTTTACAGTTTGTTTATTACTTTTGTTATTTACCGTACGCTTGGTCTGAAGGATATGCCGGAAATTTTGCTGGATACAGTCAAAACGACTTCGATGATTTTCGCGATTATGATCGGCGCAACTTTATTTGGTTTCGTTTTAACTATTCTGCAGGTTCCGCAGGCTTTGACGAGCCTGGTTGCCGAAATGGAAACCAGCCGGTGGATAGTCTTTATCGCAATTAATATTCTGCTGTTGGTTTTGGGATGTATTTTGGAATCTATCTCCATTATTTTTATCACTTTGCCGATTTTGTATCCTATTATCATGAAATTGGGCTTCGATCCGATCTGGTTCAATGTTGTGATGTTGATCAATCTGGAGCTGGCTCTTATCACGCCGCCGGTTGGAATGAATCTGTTTGTTTTGCAGGGCATCAGCCCAGATAGTAAAATGACACAGATCATCAAAGGTGTTATTCCTTTTGGCATTATTATGGCGCTGGAAATTTTGCTGCTGTGTTTCTTCCCGGAGATAGCTACATGGCTCCCCGGTATAGTAAAATAGCGGTTTTTGTTGACATAGTAAGTTAAAAAGAATATAATTAATTAGTCATAGTGAAGGATGCTTATTGACAAGCATCCTTCATTAATTTTAGAGTAGTTTTATTTGACCGCAGGCTTTTGTTGTATATGGCATAGCTCGGTTTGGATTTACAGGCGGTATGCCGTCTGCTCAAAAGAGAGGAAGATAGGATTTATGTTAAGAAATGATTTACGCAATATTGCCATTATTGCCCACGTTGACCATGGCAAGACTACCCTCGTAGACGCAATGCTCAAACAAAGCGGTATTTTCCGTGCTAACGAGCATGTCGAAGAACGTGTAATGGATTCCAACGCTTTGGAACGTGAACGCGGTATTACTATTTTAGCTAAAAATACAGCTGTTATGCACAAAGATACTAAAATCAATATTCTTGATACCCCCGGCCATGCTGATTTCGGCGGTGAAGTTGAACGCGTGCTTACTATGGTCGATGGCGTATTATTGCTGGTTGATGCTTATGAAGGGCCTATGCCGCAGACTAAGTATGTTTTGCGCAAAGCGCTGGAACAGCATCTGAAACCAATTGTAGTTATCAATAAAATTGACCGTCCTGACCAACGTGTTGAAGAGGTTATTGATGAAGTTTTAGACCTTTTCATTGAGCTTGGTGCTGATGATGATCAACTGGAATTCCCGGTAGTATTGACTTCTGCCCGTAATGGTATTGCTAAATTAACTATGGAAGAAGAAAGCGACAATTTAGAAGCTTTGTTCAAAGTGATTTTGGAAAATATTCCCGCTCCGGATGTTGAAGTAGACGCACCTTTGCAAATGCTGGTCAATACCTTGGATTATGATGATTATGTAGGACGTATCGTTGTCGGTCGTGTGATCCGCGGTACTATCCATAACGGTGAAACTATTACTTTGATGGATGAAGAGGGCGAGCGTAAAGCGAAGATCGGCCGTCTGTATACCTATGAAGGCTTGAAACGTGCTGAGACGCAGGAAGTTGGAGCAGGCGACATCGTTGCTTTGATCGGTTTGGCAGATGCCAATATCGGCGATACTATCGCTGATGCAGAAAGTCCTGAAAAATTAAAAGGCATCAGTATTGATGAGCCTACGCTGTCGATGGTATTCTCTGTTAATAACAGTCCTTTTGCAGGTCGTGAAGGTGAATATGTTACCAGTCGTCATCTTCGTGACCGTTTGTTTAAAGAAATCAAAACTAATGTTTCGATGCGTTTAGAAGAAACCGAAAGTCCTGATGCATTTATTGTTTCCGGACGTGGTGAGCTGCATTTGTCTGTATTGATCGAAACTATGCGCCGTGAAGGTTATGAGCTGCAGGTCGGCAAACCTAAAGTAATCATGCATCATGATGAAACCGGTACTTTACAGGAGCCTATGGAAGCTTTAACAATTGACGTTCCGCAGGAATTTATGGGAGCTGTTATGGAAGGGCTGGGACTGCGTAAGGCTGAACTGACTAACATGACAGAGATGGCCGGCTATCTGCGTATGGAATTTGTGATCCCCGCCCGCGGACTTATTGGTTTCCGTAACCAGTTCCTGACAGATACTAAAGGTAACGGTGTTATGAATCATGTGTTCGCAGGTTATGCTGATTATAAAGGCGAGATCCCCGGACGTACAAGAGGCAGCCTGGTTGCTTTTGAAAACGGCGAAACTACATCCTACGGTATAGGCAACGCGCAGGAACGCGGGAATATGTTCATCATTCCTGGCGAACAGGTCTATGAAGGGCAGATCATTGGTGAAAACAGCCGTGATGATGATATGGATGTCAATCCCTGTAAAAAGAAACATGTCAGCAATATGCGTGCCAGCGGCAGCGATGATACTATTCGTCTGATTCCGCCTAAGACTTTCTCTTTAGAGCAGGCTTTGGAGCATATCAACGATGATGAACTGGTTGAAGTTACTCCGAAGAATATTCGGATGCGTAAAAAGATTCTTGATCGTGTTGAGCGTGGTCGTCAGCGTTCCCGTAACAAAGCATAATAATACAAAAATAAAAATTTTTCTAAAAAAAGAAGGATTTTGAGAATTTATGTAGAAGTAGGCAGTTAGCATATCTGACAACAAGGACGTTTGGAGGCGTAAAAGATGGATTTAAAAAATGCTGCACGTAAGCTTTGGCATAGCGATGTAGAAGAAGTGGTCCGTACTTAGTTAAAGGCGGTCATATGGATATTTTGGTGCGCTCTCCGCGTCAATTCAGCGACGTACGCGAGTATGCTGATTCTTTAATGAGCGGTGCGACACTGATGGTATCTTTCGATGCTGTTGATTCTGCAATGAAAAACCGTATTTTTGACTATTTGAACGGTGTAAGTTACATTATTGGCGCAACTGTTTCTAAGGTCAGCGAAAATTTGCTGATGTACGCTCCAAATCATGTGGAAGTTGATAAGGA